>SXGT01736642.1_pt1 | contig 19704 bp, 16 predicted proteins | sample 3176221 | NCBI WGS metagenome assembly SXGT01 (sample SAMN11356862, study PRJNA531348) | freshwater metagenome | isolation source: freshwater sample F1-120 | place: China: Fuxian Lake, Yuxi | collected 2017-12-25
CCCGTCATCGCCACCAGACGTCCTCCCTTCTGGTACTCACGAATGAGTTCCAGTTTCGCTTCAGGCGTTGCTTCCGCCAGGTAATCATCCACCCCCGCCTCCGCAGCAATCGCTGCGGCTGTGAGAGGGTTATCTCCGGTAATCATGATCGTCTTGATCCCCATCTGACGCAGTTCTGCAAACCGCTCCTTAATCCCCCCTTTGACGATGTCCTTCAACTCGATCACTCCAAGCACCTGACTGTCGCGACAAACAACCAGCGGCGTGCTCCCCGCCTTCGATAGGCTTTGAACCGTCGACTTCACATCCTCCGGCATCTTCCCGCCACGCTCAGAGACGTAATTCGAGATCGCATCAAACGCCCCCTTTCGAATCTCATGCCCCTCAACATCCACACCGCTCATTCTCGTCCGAGCCGAGAACTCAATGTACTTCAACTGCAACTTCTCCAGGTCCACGCCGCGCAGCCCATAGCGAGTCTTCGCCAGCACCGCGATACTTCGCCCCTCGGCCGTCTCATCGGCAATCGATGACAGATGAGCGGCTTCGACGAGATCACTCTCCTGAACACCAGACGCAGCCACGAACTGACTCGCCTGACGATTCCCCAGCGTAATCGTCCCCGTTTTATCCAGCAGCAGAACATCGATATCCCCAGCCGCCTCCACTGCGCGACCAGACATCGCGATGACGTTTGCTTGATTGAGCCGATTCATGCCCGCAATACCGATCGCAGACAAGAGCGCCCCAATCGTCGTCGGTGCAAGACACACAAACAACGCCACCAGCACCGTCAAACTGATCGGCGTCCCCTGCTCCGACACCAGCACACTATAGATCGAGTAAGGCAACAGCGTCGAAACCACCAGCAGAAAGATAAACGTCAACCCCGCCAGCAGGATCGCCAGCGCAATCTCATTCGGCGTCTTCTGTCGCTTCGCTCCCTCGACCATCGCAATCATGCGATCCAGAAAACTCTGCCCCGGCAGTGACGTCACACGCACGACCAGCCAGTCCGAAATAACCCGCGTCCCACCCGTGACTGCACTTCGATCCCCGCCACTCTCGCGCACAACCGGTGCACTCTCCCCGGTGATCGCACTCTCATCGACAGAGGCGACCCCTTCGACGACTTCCCCATCCGTCGGAATCGTCTCACCAGCCTTGACAATGATCAGATCATCCAGCTTCAACAAGGTCGCTGACACTTCCTCTGTCGCCCCCTTCCTGCCATTGAGCAGCTTATTCGCGATCACCGTCGTACGACTTTTACGAAGAGTCGCCGCCTGAGCTTTCCCTTGTCCCTCCGCGATCGCCTCCGCAAAGTTCGCGAACAGAACAGTAAACCACAACCAGACCATCACGCCGAAGATGAACCCAGTCGATTCACCCGCAGTCGGATTTCCCATCGCATTCACCCACAGAATCGTCGTGAGAATGCTCCCCACGAAAACAGTAAACATCACCGGATTGCGAACCTGCACCCGCGGGTCCAATTTCATAAACGACGCAAGGATGGCATCCACCATCACCTTGCTACTAAAAAAGCTCGACTGAGAAATCGACATATGAATTGTCCTATGTAGCTGCGTAATAAAATTGACTGAGGGCAACACGGGAGGGCGAACCTCCCGTGTGAGCCGCTTCTTTGCGTTGCGACACTCTAACTCTGAGCAGAACTTCGATGGCCTCGAAGGTTTCTTCTACGGGCTAGAGCAACTGGCATCGATTTGCTGATTGGAATGTTGCAACGCGGGACAACGGCTCGGACGGAGCCTCGCCCTCCCGGTTGCAAAGACAGAACAGGCAAACAGCCTCATGCAGAAATCAGTATCAGGTGTTCAACAATCGGCCCCAAAGCCAGCGAGGGGAGAAAGCTCAACGCCCCCACCAGCATTACGACAGAAATCAGTAAGAACACAAACAGCGGCGTATGCGTCGGAAGCGTTCCCGGCCCCACCGGCACGCTCTTCTTCGCAGCCAGTGATCCTGCAATCGCCAGCACCGGCAGCATCACCCAGAAGCGCCCGACGAGCATGCAGACTCCCAACAGACCGTTGTAAAACGGCGTGTTAGCACCCAGACCGGCGAACGCACTTCCGTTGTTATTACTCGCCGACGAGAACGCATATAGAACTTCGCTGAAACCATGAGCCCCAGGATTGAAGATCGTCGCACGCCCCTGCTCAGCCGAGACCGCGATCGCCGTTCCGACCAACACCATCACACATGGCGCCAGGATCACCAGCGATGCCATCTTCATCTCATACGCACCAATCTTCTTCCCGATGTACTCTGGCGTGCGCCCGACCATCAGTCCAGAAATAAACACGGCGACTATGGCAAAGACCACCATTCCGTAGAGTCCCGAACCAGCCCCCCCAAAGATGACCTCACCCAACTGCATCAGCACCATTGGAACCATCCCACCCAGCGGCGTGTACGAATCATGCATCGAGTTCACCGAGCCATTCGAAGCCGCTGTCGTCGCCGTCGCCCAAATGACAGAGTTCGCAATTCCAAAGCGAGTCTCTTTCCCTTCCATATTCCCACCCGACTGCAATTCGCTGGCAGTCTGATCAACACCCAGACCAGCGAGAGCCGGATTGCCAGCCTGCTCGAAGACATACGTCAGTCCAAGGAAACCGACAAAGACAAATGTCATGGCAAGCAGAATCGCCCACCCTTGTCGCGTATCTCCCACCATCTCGCCGAACGTGTAACATAATGCCGCAGGAATCAGCAGAATCGAAATCATCTCCAGGAAATTGGACCAGGGTGTCGGATTCTCCAACGGGTGAGCCGAGTTGACATTGAAGAACCCGCCCCCATTCGTCCCCAACTGTTTGATCGCAATCTGCGAAGCGGCAGGCCCCAGCGCAATCGTCTGCGTCGCGACAGATTCTCCCTCCGCATTCGTTACTGGTTCTTTCAGTTCGACGCTCGCGTAGTTATCAAACGTCTGCACAACACCCTGCGAAACCAGCATTACCGCCAGTAACAAAGACAAAGGCAGCAACACATACATCACGCTCCGAGTCATATCGACCCAGAAATTGCCGATCGTCGTCGAGTTTTTCCGGCTAAAGCCACGAGCCAATGCGACAACAACGGCGATCCCAACCGCAGCCGAGACAAAATTCTGCACATTCAAAAACAACATCTGCGTGAGGTAACTCATCGTCGATTCCCCGCCATACCCCTGCCAGTTCGTATTCGTGACGAAACTGATCGCGGTATTGAACGACGAATCCGGCGTTACCCCCGCCATCCCCGCAGGATTCAACGGCAGCATTCCCTGCATCCGTTGCAACAGATAGCCGAATAAAATACCGACGAGACTGAACGCAATCACCGCCAGTGAATACTGCTTCCACATCATCTCGTCATCACGACGAACCCCGCACAGCCGATAGAACAACGATTCCACCGGTCCCAGGACATTTTCCAAACCAGGAACACGTCGCGTGAACACCATCGTCATGTATCGCCCCAGCGGCACAACACACGCCAGCAGCACACCGACATAAAAAACCATTTGAAACAACGCATTCGACGTCATGAGAAAATCTCCGGCTTAAGCAACGCGACGATCAGATAGATCGCCAGAACCACAGCAACAATGAGGGCGAGAACAGTCGTCCACACCATGACTATTCCTCCTGCTTCAAGCGGTCAAACAGCAGAACAAGCCCCCACGACGCCGCAAAAAACACCAGGGCCAGCAATATCCAAACAGCATCCATCCGAATCTCCTTCCACAAAGACTTGTGGGTTAATGTCGGATGAATCCTACCCCGCCGCATATCAAAAAGGGCTCAAAAGCCAGCCCGGAGATATCAAGACTTTATCAAGAAGAAATCAACATCTTCATCTTAGCCACGCCCTATCCCTTCTCCCCCGGGGAGAAGGTGGCGCCGCTTCGCCGACGGATGAGGGACCTCTGCGAATCTAATATAGCCGTATTCCGCCCTTCTCCCTTTACCTGGAAGCAAAGAGTTCGCCCTCGCCGATCAGGCGAGAGTGAACGACGCGGTAGTCTTCTCAGGAATGGCGCGAAGGGAGAATGAGGGTGAGCGATCGGCAAGAGTTCGTACTCATGACCGTATCAACTTCAGGCACGCATCATTTTTCAATCACAACCACAACGTACTTCGCACATAATCAATCATATCCCCAAACAGCACATACCCCAGACTCTTCTCTCCGCAATTAATCTTCGCCTTCACCTCCGCCCCAATCCGCCGGGCCGGCACGGTCTCTTTATCAAAGTCCACCTGCATGTCGACGACGTTCTTCTGCGCTTCCTGATCCGCATACGCCCGCGTCCCAATCGTCTTCAACGTCCCGTCGTACGCGATTGTCGGCTCCGTTGCAAGAATGAACGACGTATGCAGCGGCTGCTTCAAACGTGCCTGCTCAGCCATTAGATGCCCCATACGGTAATCATCCAACTGCAACTCCAGATGCCATGGCCCATCGGGATCCATCACTTCCAACAGAACTTCGCCGCGAGTGACCGGTCGGTGACGCAGAATCTGCTCCAACTGGAACGTCGCGACAACGCCATCAATCGTCGACTTCACAACCAGATCATCCAGTCGCGACGACAGTATCTCCTGCTGACGCTGCAGGTGTTCGATCTCGACGAGCGCCTCAGCCAGTTGTCCTTCCAGTTCAAGAATATCCTGCTCAGAACCCTGACGCATGTTCGACTCTCGCGTCGCGCGAAGTGTTCTGACAAGTGTCAATTTCTCCTGCAGCATATTTCGAACACGCAGCTCTTCCGACTCAAGTTCCTTATTTCGCAACTTGACCAGCGCCTGTCCAACCTTGACGGTATCGCCATCCCCCACGAGAACCGATTCCACTTCTGCATCCCAGGGCGCAAAGACCTCTCTTTGCTCGACCGGCATCAATTTGCCTGTCGCCGTCACACGATAGGCCCATGGCACGTAGGTCAAAATCAAACTGATCGCGACCACAGCCAGAATCGCCGCCAGCGACTTTCCAAACTGCTTGCGATAGCACCACGAGATCGTCCGTCCAATCGATCGCCAGACGCTGTACATCGGCAGGTCTTCAACGCGACGCAGTTGCTCCAGCACGCCTGCTGTGTGCAAACTGGTCAGTTCGAGCACTTCGCGTCGTGACTTCTCAAAACGGTCATCATGGAGATTCTCGACCACCAGATATCCCAGCGTCTTCGCGGGATTCTCAACCTTGCGATTCGGCAGCGCCTGCTGGTCAGTCACCTTTCCAAGGCGGATCGGCTGGATCGCAATCATGCGAGTCGAAGAAACCTGCAGATAATCACTGAGCGGCACCGACGTCGCATCATTGCCTTCGATCTGTCGATCCGGATAGACGAACTGACGATCCCGATTGCGCATCGACCTCAGCAGTTTCTTCAGCTTGAGCATCATCGTCGACCGCTTTTGCAGCTTCGACGAATTACTCGCTGCAACGAGTTCAATCTGTCGCCCGCGCTGGATGGCAAAATACGCCCGGTCGACTCCCAACAGCGTCGGCAGTTCGTTCGCCAGAAAGAACCCCAACGCCGTACTGTCTTTCTGACGAGACAACTCCAGCAAAAGTGGCTCAAAACGACTCCAGAACGCGGATTGATCGATCTTCAAATGCTGTGTCTGCAGAGATCCCAGATAGACGGCCAGCAGTTGAGAAGCATAGTCCAGAAATTCTCGCACCGCATCGGACGCTTCTCGCGTCAGAGACGACGTGAAGACCAGCTCAATCACACCCCGGACTTCCGTTCCTTCCCGAATCGGCTTCAAGCACGTCGTTAATCGCAAGCCGGTTTGTTCGTTCAACACGACTTCGCGAGTCGTCACCATTTCCTGTTGCAGCGCCGCCTTCATCGAATCGCGATGATGCTGGCCAAACTCAGGCGTGAGCAGCGGCTTGAGCGCTTCCCAGCTGTCTTCGAATCCGATCTGCAGATTGCCGTGTTCATTGAATCGCCAGAAGACCGCCGTCGTCGCACCGGTCGCCGTCCTCAGCAGAGCCAGAAACTCCTTGAAGAACTGAGCCGGTGGAATCTGTGCTTCGATGTGTCTCTCCATCTGCGACAGCGATTTTCGCTGCGAAGGACTGAGGAGACTGACATTAGGGAGAGTCGGCATTTTCGATAGACCTGACAAGACAAACGATGGACTAGAGTCGGAATGTGAAGAGTTGTTGACAGGCACGCCAAAGCCAGCCAGCGATGGAACGCTGATAACTGATCATGCGAGCCTGCCCTCGCATTCCGTGGAGAAACTGAGTCTCTGGCGGCAGATCCGCCACAACTTGATAATGGGCTCCCGGCAGCGTTTCCTTCTGCATGGCACCCGTCGTCGTCACAAGGTAGCCGCCAAAACGATTCGAAAGCGCCGTCGGTGCTTCGTTGATCTGACGGTGACCAATCTGGACGACAGGGGTTTCATGGTAGACGCCCGGCATATGCTCATGACGAAGATGCACAAGTCGCCCGATCTCGATCTCATTGCGATCATCCTGATCAAACAACAAAACCGCCTGCATCTCATTCCCGGGGGCAATTGTCAGCAGCGGAACGCCGGTCTCAACCCAGGCCCCCACTTGTCTCGGCTCGAGCAAATGCCCGGACCAGATCGGAAGCTTTCCACTTTGCTTTCGTGAGGGATCTTCGTAGGGCTCACTTGCCAGGACCGTCCCTGCAACCGGAGCGATAACAATCAGGTCCGCCAGTTGTCGCTCAAGTGATTGTATCTGGCCTTGAACGGTGGCAATCTGCTCAGAAATGAGCTGTCGCTCTGAATGGTCATTCGCAGCCCGGGCCTGCTTCATTTTCACTTCATTGATTGCAAGTTCCTGCTGAGCTTCGCGCAGCTGATCCTCAAGATCAGGATTCTCAAACTCCAACAGCGTCTGACCTGCACTAACCTGATCCCCCGGCCGGGCATGGATTTTTGTCAGCCGACCTGCGACGTGCGTTTTGACTTCCGTCGAGTCTTTCGCTTCGATGCTGTACCCCGTCTTGATCCACCAGGGGACAGGCACAAAAACCACAAAGCAGACAACAGCGATCACGCCGATCACGCTCGCTGCAAACCGCGCCTTATGCAGCGGCTGCATCTGAGTCGTCTTCGCCGCCGCCTGCATGCTGCGGACAACACCGTAGGTCATCATCGTGATACTGATCCCCGTCAAAACAAACGCGAAATTGTGAGATCCATATGGTTTCAGGAACTGGTACAGAAAGATCATGATCGAGAACGTCAACATCCAACGGTACACCCATGCAGCGACCGCATACAAGGCAAATAAACTGTTCGCATCCGTCGGCGACTGACCATCAATTGGAGTGTCTGTTCCCAGACAGTACCTGCAGAACCACCGCTGAAGTGCCTGATCTGCCTGTTGCTTCAGGTTGGGAATTTCGAGGTAATCGCTCAGGATGTAATAACCATCGAAACGAACCAGTGGATTGAGATTGAAGACCGCGTTCGTAATCACCGTCACCAGGAAAATGTTGACGCAAAGCTGGTGGACGACTCCCTCATCGGTCCACCACCACAGGTAGAACGCGATCGCTGACAGAACCATCTCGATCCCGGTTCCCGCTGCGCTGATAGCAATCCGATGCCACTTGTTCTTCAGCATCCATGAGTCGGTCACGTCGCAGTACAGCGTTGGTGAGAGCATCAAGACCATCACGCCGATTTTATGAACGTCCGCACCGAAGTAACGGCAGACATAGGCGTGCCCTAGTTCGTGAATGAACTTGGTCACTGCAATCGAAGCCCACAGATAAGGCAGGTTATGCCCCTGGAAGAACGAGTAGAAGTTCGGCAGCCGTGCGGAAAAGGCAGAATATTCCCGGGCAATCAGGAACAAGGCACTCAGGCAGAACATCGCCAGGATGAACAGCACAACGGGATGAAACAGAATGCGAACGAAAGGAAACGTCGCCGTCAAAAACCGGTCAGGATTCCAGCCAGGCAGTTTCAGAAACAACAGATTGGAAGCAACCTGAAAGAACTCTTTTCGCTGAGCCTCCCGGTGCAGGATAACGAGTTCTTCCCCTCGATACGGACGCGTACTCCGGAGCAGTCCGTTCTTCTGCATCTCCTCGACCATCTTCACCAGGGAAGAATGCGTGATGACAGCACGAGGATCACTCGAACGCGCCAATGAAAGCAGTTCATCAAACGTGGCTGGTTGTTCAAGTCTCGTCAGAACGGCAAATTGAACTTTCGTCAGTCGATGATACGCCAGCGCGAGTGGGTCTTTAATGACGAAACATGGCTCACCCTGGAAATCGACCTCCGCAACGATGAGATCACGCCGCGTCAGCAGAGGCAGCGCCGGCTCGCCGTCATCCGCAGCGCGCCACGGCTCCGCGAGCGGATCATTCGCCCGGTTGCCTGTTAGACGCTGCGATTTATTGACGATCGACACGGACAATCCTCGACTAATTTTTACCAACAGCGGCAACCGGCGTTTCTTCGGCTTCTTTGAGCATAATACGCATCTGAGCCCTCAAACCCGGGTAAAGCACCCGGTGTTCATTGTCGACCTCCGCCCAGATCCGAACTTCTTCCGTCACCGGCTGCGCGACAACATCAATGAACTGAATCGTGCCCTTTAGAATCGGGGCATCTTTGTTTTTAACGCTGGCTGTCGTCATCGCGGAAACTTCGACCGGTGCCCCCACACGAATTTTCTGAGCCACAGCCATCGGCACGAACGCCTCGATCTTGAGACGGTCAACATTCACAATCTCCATCACGGGATCGCCCTGCTGCAGCGCTTCCCCCACCGACTTAAATTTCTTGACGACCACTCCCTTGATCGGCGAGCAAAAGTCATGTGCTTTGAGCTTGGCCAGCGCGACGGCATGTTCAAGGACCTTCAAATCCTGCTCATGAATAGATTGCTCTTCTTCCAGAGTCGCTTTGTCGAGTGCTAACTTGACACGGAGCATTTCCTGCTCGGTCAGAACATTGGTGTTTTTATTGGCACGGTGAGCCAGATCCAGCTCCGTCTTGGCCACGTCTTTATTCTTGACGGCCATCCGCACGATGATGTCATTCTTCGAGTCAACGAACGCGCGACGTTCTTCGGCGAGCTGCTCTTCATTGCGAAGCTGAGCCACCAGTTGACCGACTTCAACCAGATCCCCTTCTTTGACATCGATCTTCCCGAGGATCGCCAGACGATCGGATGCCAGGACGACATGATCGATCAGATGCACACCACAATCGCTGATCACGATGACCGCCGGCTCAGGCTGCGGTTTGACAGACTGTGCATAACCAGCGTTCGAGATCAATGAAGTCATTGCCAGACCGGCGATGACGAAGCTTCGAGAAACTGCTTGAAAAAAGATTGTTCGATATCCCCTGATCGTGGGCTGCGTTATCGGGAGGGCGAACCTCCGTGTGAGCCGCTTCTTTGCGTTGCGAAACTCCAACTGTGAATCGAACTCCGATGGCCTCGAAGTCCCTGCAGGGCTTTTGACATCGATTCGTTGATGCATTGATGCAACGCGGGACAGCGGCTCGGACGGAGCCTCGCCCTCCCGTAGCTTTCCCCAGGAATTTGTAAACAGACTCTTAATCATCTTCATAATGCTCCAGGGTAAACGACCAGCCGAGTCGCTTGTACGACTTGAGCTGTTCCTGTTCGTGTTTAAACATCCGGCCGCGTTGTTTGTAATCACGTCGCTCGATCCGGCGCTGCTCACGTTTGAATGCGTTAAAGTAAGAAGGGCTCAATTCGCCATTCTGATCGGGTCGGGCAGAACGCAGCAGACGAAGTCGAACTTCCACAGGTCGCTGATCGAATAACTCATCTTCAAGGGAAACATAGAACTGACAACTTCCCGGATCGCCTTGTCTCGCGGAACGCCCGACGAGCTGACGATCGATCCGCGCTGAGGCATGAACCTCGGTCGCGATGACATGCAGTCCGCCGGCTTCCCGGACTTCGGGCGTTAACTTGATATCGGTCCCGCGCCCCGCCATGTTGGTGGCAATCGTGACTGACTTGGGTCGACCTGCCTGGGAGACGATTTCTGCCTCGATCGATTCGTGCCGCGCGTTGAGAATCCTCAGCCAGACCCCTTGAGCGTGCAGTGCTTCGGCGAGCATCTCAGAGGCCATGATCGATGGCGTCCCGATCAGAACGGCCTGCCCGTTGGCAACCCGCTCTTTGACGTCCGTTGCAATCGCAACATACTTGGCTTTGAGACTGACAAAAACGCGAGGGGGAAGAGTCTCCCGTCGGTTTTTGCGGTTCGTTGGAATCGTCTGCGTTTTCAGTCGATAGATCCGGCGCAATTCCCGACGGGCATTCCAGGCGGTCCCCGTCATCCCTCCAACATAACGATATTGTCGGAAGAAGCTTTGCACCGTGATTTTTGCAGCTGTCTTGGTTTCGGGGGAAAGAACGACGTGCTCTTTCATCTCGATGCACTGATGCAGACCCTGCTGGAGCTTTCGACCTTCCAGAGGGCGTCCAGTGGAAGCATCCGTCAGGACGATTTCGTCTTTTTTGACTTCGTAATGCTGGTCTCGATGGTAGCAGAAGCACGCCGTCAGCATTCGTTCGACCCATGTCAGCAGACGATCGAGATGCGTTGGCGGCAGCCACATCGGCTTGGGAGCCAGGACAATTTTCCGTTCGCCAACTTCAGTGATATAGGCCTGACGGAATCGCGTATCGATGATGTAATCGACATCTCGCTCAAGGACGCGAACCTGTTCGAGACACCAGGCCAGCAGGTGACGAGTCTCTTTCGAGACCTCCTTGGCCTGACCGATGATCAAGGGAGTCCGGGCATCATCGATCAGGATGCTGTCCGCCTCATCAACCAGACAGGCAAACAGCGGTCGCTGGACAACGCACAATTTCCCTGATCCATAGCCTGAATGGAGATCCCGTCGAATCGTGGATAATTCGGTCTCTGGACCGAGCTTCATTCGGTCTCGCAGAAAGTCGAATCCGAACTCCTTAGCCGTGCCGTAGGTGATGTCGCTTTGATAGGCGAGTTGCCGAGGTTCGCTGTAGGGCTCCATTTCAGCCGTCAGGCAGCCGACGGACAAACCGAGGTAAAGGTAGACATCTCGCAATTCCTCAGCATCGCGTTGGGCCAGATAGTCGTTCGTGGTAATGACATGACAGCCATGCCCCATTAACCCCCACATAGCAGCCGCCTGAACAGCGGTCACCGTCTTGCCTTCGCCAGTCGCCATTTCAGCGATACTGCCCGTCGAGATCGAATACCCACCAGCGATCTGAACGGGAAAAAGACTGATTCCCAGAACCCGCTTGATCGCCAGATAGACCAGCGAGAAGACTTCGGGGCGAACCACGTCAATTTTGTTGACGTCCTGCATTTCTTCGCGGACATGCTCCAGCATGGAGACAAACTGGTGCGATGAGCAATTCTCAATCTGCGCAACTCGATGCAGCACTTGATGTACGAACCGACGAGTGCGTCGTTTCAAGGCTATCGATTGGTTGTAACTGAGAAGATGCACGGCGTGCCGTTATCTGAGGCGTGAAGGAATTCGTTACAAGAGTATTCAGGATGTGATCGCAAGAACACATGCCTCGACAATTGTAAGGTTCGACTGACTCTTAAAACAAATCCTACTTCGCATTTTTGGAAATTTCTGCTGTTTGAAATGTCGTCAGACCACCCTGCTCGATCCGGACGGCAAAAACAGCCGGTGGACAATATTCAACAAATCCGCAAGTCGTCTTTCTGACGCGTTTTAGATTGACTCCCTCTTCGAAACCGATCAAGCTCAACGTGCACGCTCACGATAGCCGCCGAGGTCTTGGTTGAAACAGGAGTCCGCAGAAGTATGTCGGTTAACGAACTCGCCCAGAAGCTGGGAGATGCCTGTTACGGATTGCTGGCAATCAACTTCCTCTGGGGACTTTACTGCTGCGTGCTCATCTGGAGGCGCGTTGGTCAACTCCGTTTCAAGAATGAAGAAGTCGAAACTGCCTTTGTTGACGATGTTTCCGATCTGGTGAAGCAGAAAAACTGGGACGAGGCGATCAACACCTGCGACTATGATTATCGAGCCGTGCCACGCCTGACCCTCGTCATGTTGACCAACCGCGATCTCGATTTGAGCCTGCTCCGACAACTCGTCACCAGCAAACTTCAGCGGGAAATTCTCACCGATATCGAACGACGCCTCAGCTGGATCGTCACCGTAATCAAGAGCGGGCCTCTGCTCGGACTGTTTGGAACGGTTCTCGGGATGATGGCGGCATTCGGTCGAATCGGAACCGGGGAGAAGGTCCAGCCTTCTCAGATCGCCGACGAAATCAGCGTCGCGTTGATCTGTACGGCGATGGGACTGGCGACGGCGATTCCTCTCGGATATGTCCTCTCCACATTGAACAACCGCTTCCGGGACCTGCAGGAAGCCATGAACGGCAGCCTGACTCGCCTGCTCGATGTCATTTCAAAGAACAGCAGTTCATCGCGCAGATAGGCCGTTTAGCCGTTTAGTAAGGTGCTGGTGAGTCTTCGAACCGCACCAAATGAGTATTCGAACGTCAAGTTGTCTCTGAGAACGGATTTGGTGCGGTTCACAAAGCCTCACCAGCACCCTACGAAGTAAAAGCAACCGTATGCATTCCACCGGAAGTCTCTTTGACGGAGCAGCAGAGACTTCGCTGCTTCCGAAAAAGAAAGCTCATGATGAAGCCAATTTCGACATCACCGCGATGATCGATCTGGTGTTCATGATGAACATTTTCTTTCTGGTCACGACGATCACGGCTGTTCTTGAGGAACTCGACCTCCCTGCTGCCACTCACGTCGTCGCTGCGGATCGGGATGACTCGGTGATCGTCTCCATACTGGCGAATAAAGATGGTCGCGAAGGCGGGGTCATTTACATCGGAGAAGCCAAGGGCGGCAAAGGGCTCGTCGATCCTGCTGAACAGGAAAGACAGGTCAACGCTGCTATCGAGGATGGTTTGCGAAATAATCAGACCACTGTTTTGATCAAGGCCGAGAAAGGCGTACGACTGCGAGATATCGCGAAAGTCTCCGGCTGGGCCTCGACTCATGCTGGAACCGAACTGAAACTCGCCGTCCTAGAGAAGGAATAATATTCTGCGATGCTGCGATTCTCCTGCGATCAATGTGGACAGAAGCTGCGCGTTGCGGATCCGGAGAAGCGCGTCTCGGTCACATGCCCGAAGTGCAGCCATGAAATTTCGCTGGCCGGTCTGATCGAAAATCCGCTCACCGCTGACAGCGACCTGGCGATCGAGAATTCTCCACGGGAGAATCGGTCCCTTGAATCGCCGCGCGATGAAAACCCGCTCGAAAATCCTGAAGATCATCCAGAACCTCCCGAACAACCGCTCTCCAAAGTGCGGTTTTCTGTCGATCACGAAGACCTGATCGACATGACCGCGATGGTCGACATCGTCTTTTTCCTTCTCATTTACTTCCTGGTGACTTCGTTTCAAGGCCTCGACTCAGCCATCCCGATGCCGAAGGTCGATGCCCAGCAGGCGGAGGGTGCATCTGCACAGGCCAGTGAGCCAAGTACACTCGATGAGTTTGAGGAAGACGACGAATACATCGTTGTCCACATCGACGAAGACGACCAAATCGATGTCGAAGGGACAGAAGTTTTTGGACTGAATGAATTGCGGCGCAAAATTGGAGAGCTACGTGATTCGGTTCCGCATCCTGACAAGCTCATGGTTGTCGGTCACGGGAATGCCAGCCATGGCGTCATGGTGAGCGTGCTCGATATTGGTCACGATGCCCAGTTGAAGCGTGTCCGGATGATCGTGACAGATGTTGTCGAAGATTAGACTCACGGCATCGTCTCGAACCCAGTAAGGCGCCCTTGAATTCATCGAACTTCTGGCGTAGTGTATCAAACAGACTTAAACGGATAAGAAAACTCTTTCCCGTTGCGTGTTTCTACCACATCAAACAGACCTGTCCTCTTCATCAAGATCGAACAGACTCGGTCTCCCAAAGGCATCCGATGTCCCAACTGCGACTGCATCTTTTCCTAGGATTGATGTCCTGCCTTCTCATCTTTCCTCATTTCTCGTTCGTCTCCAGATCTTATGCGCAAGACGCTCCCGAAGCCGCTGCTCAGCCTGCTGAGACACCTGCTCCAGAAGCTGCAGCCGGAGCAGAAGAAGCCCCGCCTGCCAAGAAGAAGAACATGCTGTTCTGGATCGCGGAAACGTCCGGATGGATCGGTGGCCTGCTGCTTCTGATATCGATTTACTTCGTCGCATTGATTACGAAACTGTTCGTCGATCTCCAGGCGGAGAAAATTGTCCCTTCGGAACTGATGCAAAAGCTCAATGATCTGCTGGGAAAGAAGGACTATCAGGGGATTTATAACACCGCAAAAGCGGATGACAGTGAGACGGGTCAGCTGATCGCAGCGGGGATGCAATCGCTGTCGTCTGGCATCTCGGAATCGCGGGAATCGATCGACCGCCTGGGCGAAGTGATCACCGTCGACATGGAAAAACGCATCAGTATGCTCGCGGTCATTGGCTCGCTGGGCCCGATGATCGGACTGCTGGGAACGCTGAAAGGGATGATTGCGAGCTTCTCGGTCATCGCGATGTCGGAAACTCAGTTGAAAGCCAGCGAAGTTGCGGGTGGTATTTCCGAGGCCCTTCTGGTCACGTTTGAAGGGGTCGCGCTTTCAGTTCCCGCGATCTTCTTCTTCGCCGTTTTCAAAAACCGGGTCTCGGTGCTGACAGTCCAGGCGATGACGATCTCTGAAGACTTTGTTCGTCGGGTTTATCTCGCCTCTCGCGCCAAACCGACCGCTGAATGATATTCAACAGGAGAATCTCATGTCAGCTAGTCATTCAGGCAGCGATGGTCCGAATTTGACTCCGATCCTCGACATGGTCTTCCAACTGATCACATTCTTCATGCTTGTGATCAACTTCAAGGGGACAGCGATGGATATGTCACTGCAACTCCCCGTCTTGGGTTCTGCCCGACCGCTGGAGTATCAGGGGCAGACAGAGCCTTTGCTTCTCAACATCACCTCTGCGGGCCAGGTCATGGCATACGGTCAGGAAATCGATCCTGCGACCTTCATCTCGAACGAAGCCAAGATTTACCGGACTCGCATGGGGCAGGACATTAACAGCAAAGAAGAAATCAAGTCGCCAGTCGTCCTCCGTGCCGATCAATCAGTGGCATATGAAAAACTGGATGCCGTCATGCGACTGTGTCAGGAAAATGGCTTTGTCCACTTCGCGCTGAGCGCCATGACTCGCGGCGAGGAGGGCAAATAACATGCGTCGACGCAAAAAACGAGGCGGTTCCGAAGTCGAGATCAATCTCGCCGCCATGCTCGATATGGCGTTCCAGCTACTGGCATTCTTCATTCTGACGTTCCGCCCTGCCCCGATTGAAGGACACCTTCAACTTCACATGCCACCGCCGGTTCCTCTGACGAACGTCGCGCAGGAAATCGACAAAGAGAACACCGAGGGTCAGGGAGTCAACGAAGCATTCCTGACCAAGCTCGATCTCTATCTCTTTTCGGACGGTAGTGGAGACATCTCACGAATTGCCGTCGGCTCGCGATCCCAGTTTGTCGTCAAAGGCAAGCTGACGGCTGAAAAACTCGATACGCTGAGCAGTTCAATTGGCGCATTTTTTGGTCCCGATTCTGACTTTGATCGCGTACAACTGGTTGTAGATAAGCGCCTCAGATACGACAATCTGATGCGTGTGATTGACGTTTGCACGCAGCAGAAATTAGCGAACGGTGAACCGCTGCTTCGAATTTCGTTCGTTGATCTGCTAAATCCGGATACTGAGTAGATGCGACGCAGAATAGCCCGTCCATTTGGATCTTCGATCACAGCGGCTCGCGCCTTCTCGCTGATCCTGCTGCTCGGTGTCCTGTGGATGCTCTACAACTCGATCAGTCGGCCAGAGACCTGGAAATGGTTTGCCGACGATCAACCGCAAGCGGCTTTGGTCACGACGACGCCTTCCGATCCAAATGACAAACCCATCCTCATTGATGGAGTCACCGATCTCGACGAACAGGAGATCACCGAGTTTGACTCAAAGAAGTCGCTGATCACTGACCGCACACCACTCCGCGGTCACGAGATGGATACTTATTGGCAGTTCATGGTCTGGAGTTGCGCTCAGCCGTTTTCTGAAATGCACTCACGCGCTCAACCCGAGCCAGCTGTTTCCGCATTGTGGGAGAAGCCCGGCAGTTACCGGGGCAAGCTGATCAATCTCCGGCTGCATGTTCGTCGTGTTCTGAAGTACGACGCACCTGCCAACCCTGTCGGATTAAAAGACATCTATGAAGTCTGGGGATGGAGCGACCTGTCGCGATCATTCCCCTACGTCGTCGTCGTGCCTGAACTGCCTCCGGGGTTTCCGGTCGGGAACGAAGTGGAAGTCGACGCCGACTTTTCGGGCTATTTTCTGAAGATCATGGCCTATGCCGCGTATGACAAAAACCGCGGTGCTCCGCTGATGATCGGTCGATTGCATGCCTCAGGCCTCGGTTCTGGTTCCCGGGAGAATGTCTCAGAAGCGCTCGACGAAACCTGGTTCTACATCGTGGCAGGAATCACATTCTTGCTCGTTGGCGGTTACATGTGGAGTCGATGGCAATCCAAGCCGCCACGGAGAACCCTCTCGAACTCAACTGTGGATTTGAATTGGATGCAAGAAGGATCCAATCCAAGCAAACCGACGGGCAATGAGGGACCGAATGATCCGTTTCAGTTCGACATCAAAGAATAGGCCAGATTGGTAGCAGAGTAGAAGCCGTTAACGCCAGATCAGCCAGAAGCAGACAACCGCCAGCGCGATGCGGTAATAACCAAACGGTGCTAAGCCGTAGCTGTTAAGCAGTTTGATCATAAATTTGATGCTCAGAACAGCCGCGACGAAGGCGACAACCAGCGCAATGATCGGCGAGACAATGCCGAATTGCTCGATGATGATTCCACCACTGTCCTTGGCTTCTAGGACCGTCGCAGCCGTCAGCGTGACGAACCCCAGCAGGAAGCTGAACTCGACGGCGGCGGACAATTTCAATCCAGCCCATAAACCTCCCAGGATCGTCGCCAAGCTTCGACTGAAGCCGGGAAACAGGGCAACGCATTGTGCAAAGCCGATCAGCAAAGCCTGTTTCCAGTTGAGGTCGGTCAGTTCCTTGCCGCTGGCTTCCCCCTTTTTCACAATCGTATTCGCAACCGCGAGAATGAGGATACCGCCGACCAGAAGTGCCCAGGCAACCGGTTCAGGACCAAACAGGTATTCTTTGATCTTGTGACGGAGAACCAATCCGATCACCGCAGCTGGCAGGAACGCAATCACCACATTCACGAACAACCGACGCCCGGCCAGATCGCCGCCGAAGACGCCTCGGAACATCGATTGAAGTCGGCCGAAATACAGGAAGACGACGGCGAGGATGGCACCACTTTGGATGCAAATCGCGAGAGCATCATCCGCTGCTTTCTTCTCCGCAGTTTCTGCCTGGCCTAACGCATGCTGCACCAGGACGAGATGCCCGGTGGAACTGACGGGAAGGTATTCGGTGGCACCCTCGACAACTCCCAGAAGAACTGCTTCCCAGACGGGCAGGCCGGGGTGATCGGGAGTTGGAGACGTTTCTGCTGGTGTCTCTTGTGCGATGGCAGAGGACGTCAGGCAGAGTGTGAGGAGCAAGGTGGTCAGGAATCGCATTTGAAGTCATTTCCAAAGCTGTGGTCACGCTGATCGGCGATTCGAACGCGGGTTTGGACAGTCCGCTTCTCCGGTCAGGCGACCTCATCCGTCTGGATGAGTCAGGTCAGGGAGGCAGGATGCAGACAACAGCTTGACTATTGGCGGTAGCGTTGCAAACCCCGAAGCGTCATTTTTCCGAGAATCAGGCGTGGTAGCAGATCGGTTTTTACGTATTTCTCGCAGTTGAGGCAGTAAACATCAGCCATCATTTGTGAGTTCTGACTGCACCTCAACTCACGTCATCTGCTCAAATCAGACTTTGAGGGGCAGGAAGAACCAGACGACCAGCAGAGCTGAGCAGGCGACGCAGGCCAAAGCAGACAGTCGGACATTGACGACAGACTGTGTTGCGACGGAGGATTCAGAAACCGTATACAGCTTCGAAATCATCGTCAGATAATAGACGGCTGCGATCGCTGCGGTGATTGTCATTACGACAGCAGAGGTGCTCAGCAGGACGTTGGATGCCGTCACTACCGTCAGCAGGATCTGGAACTTCGCCCAGAAGCCAGCGGTGAGCGGAACGCCGATGAGGCTCAACAGGCAGATCGTCATGGCGAACGTGATCCACGGCCGGCGTGAGCTCATGCCCTGAAGATCATTCAGAGAGAGGGCAACCTTGGGATCGCCCGTGATCGTGTTCAAACCGCCGAAGATCCCCGCGGTCATGACCAGATAAGCCGCCAGATAAATCATCACCACGCCAGGTGACGTGCTTAGTGTCAGACAAGCCAGAACCCCCAAGAGCAAGTAGCCGGTATGCGCCACACTCGAATAGGCCAGTAGACGTTTGACGTCGACTTGAACCAGAGCCAGCACGTTTCCGACGATCATAGTGACAAGCGCCAGCGTCGCGAGACTGACGTAAACCGAGGTCGGCATCACTTCGAGCGTGCTGCCGCCGAGAAGTCGAATCATCGCGAGGAAACCGGCGATCTTGGGGATCATCGCCATCAGGGAAGCCATCGGCAGCGAAGTTCCCGTGAAAACGTCGGGGGCATAATAGTGAAACGGAACTGCGGTGATTCGGAATGCCAGGCTGGCGAGGATCAGAACCATCGCAACTTGCGGCAGGATCGGGCCAGCGGCTTCAGACGTCGCAGCAGCGACAATCGCGTCGAGTGATGTGGTCCCGGCGATGCCATACAGATACGAGGCACCCATCAGGAACAGCGACGATGCCAACGCACTCAGCGAGAAGTACTTAAGGGCGGCTTCGAGACCGGCTTTGTCATCGCGGCTCATGGCGAGCAGGATCGTGGTCGGGATACTGACAAGTTCCAGACCCAGGAAGACGGTCGTCAGGTCATTGGCGGCAGCGAGAACGATCAGTCCCGAGAGGAGCAGGAGCAGACAGCCATGGAATTCAGAGGCGAAGCGTCGAGGAGTCGTGCCGTGGACAATCAGAACGAACAGAGCACCCGCGAGCATGGAGAGGTGAGTCCCCCAATAGCTGACGAAGTCCTGTCGGAACAGGCCGTCGGCTGCTACGGTCGTCGAACTGGCCGACGATGCCCAGACTCCCCAGATGATCGCGATCGCGAGGAATGAGATCCAGCCGAACAGATCGCTAGACGGCGTCGACGACGTCTCCGAAGACTGGCTAGCGCCCACCTTGGAGAACATTCCCAGAATGAGAAGAAACAGTCCGGCAGCCATTAAAGCAACGCCGGGCATTATCGAAGCGATCATTGCATTACCTTTGAAGCTAAGGGGCTCTCAGTCGCCGAATACGCCAGGTTGCCATCAGCCTCACGCTCATCGGCGGCCAAAGCAGCATTACCTTCAATACGTTTGTAAACATTCGTCAGACCTTCCACATCGGCTCGCAAATGAGTCGTTGCAGTCTGAGGGAACACACCAATAAACAGCGAGACAACAGCGAGCACTACCATCGGCAGCGCTTC
>SXGT01004715.1_pt1 | contig 19698 bp, 15 predicted proteins | sample 3176221 | NCBI WGS metagenome assembly SXGT01 (sample SAMN11356862, study PRJNA531348) | freshwater metagenome | isolation source: freshwater sample F1-120 | place: China: Fuxian Lake, Yuxi | collected 2017-12-25
CCGCCGCGGTCAGGTGATGCAGCTCGATGTCTACGACAACCCGGCCGGCAACTACAACGTGGCGATCGCCGGCACCTCGGGTTCCGGCAAGTCGCTCTTGCTGAACGAGATCGCCGCCGCGTATCTGGGCACCGGCGCCCGTGTCTGGATCATCGACGTCGGCCGCTCCTACGAGAAAGCCTGCCGCAACTTCGGCGGCAGCTTCATCGAGTTCACCGAGAACGCGGCGCTGTCGCTGAACCCCTTCACCTTCGTGCAGGACATCGACGAGGACATGGAACTCCTGCAGCCGCTGCTCGCCCAGATGGTCTCCCCGCGCGAGCCGCTGGACGGCTTCCAGTATTCCACGCTCGGCGCGGCGATCAAGAAGGTTTGGAAGGCCAAGGGAAGCGCGATGCGCGTCTCCGACGTGCACGATCTGCTCGCCACCGGCCGGCTCGACGAGGAAAGCCGTGACGAAGACCGGCGGCTGAAGGACCTCGCGGCGATGCTCCACCCCTATACGCGCGAAGGCGCGTACGGCAAGTATTTCGAGCTTGATGCGACCATCGACTTCAGCGCCGACTTCATCGTCCTCGAACTCGAGGAACTGAAGGCGAAGAAGGACCTGCAGACCGTGGTGCTGCTGATCATGATGTACCGCATCACGCGCGAGATGTACTTCAGCCGCGACCGCAAGAAGATCGTGATCATCGACGAGGCCTGGGATCTGCTCTCGGGTGGCGCCACCGCCGAGTTCATCGAAGCCGGCTACCGCCGGGCGCGCAAGTACAAGGGCGCCTTCATGTCGGCAACCCAAGGCGTGGACGACTACTACCGCAACCCTGCGGCGAAGGCGGCGCTCGACAACTCCGACTGGATGTTCCTGCTGCGCCAGAAGACGGAATCCATCGAAATGATGGACAAGCTCGGCCAACTCACGATGGACGACGCGATGAAGCGCCTGTTGCAGTCCCTGCGCACCGAGCATGGCGCGTATTCGGAGATCTTCATCCATTCGCCGGTCGGCAACGGCATCGGTCGGCTGATCGTCGATCCGTACAGCCTGCTCCTCTTCTCCAGCCGCGCCGAGGACTTCAATGCCATCAACGACAAGCGCGCGGCCGGGATGACTGTCTCTCAGGCGATCGATGCCGTGTTGCGCGACCGGAGCGTGTCGTGAACGCCAGAACCGCCGCGATCCTGATCGTCACGAATGCGCTGTTGAGCGCCCTCCTCATCGGCGCCTACGCGCTGTGGTTCGCTCCTGCGAAAGTACCCGCCCTCGCGGTCCTCGATGTCGCTGAACTGTACCGGTTGAAGGAAACCCAGGTCGCCACGGTGCTGGTGAAACGCGACTCCACCGACGAAGACCGCGCCCTGGCGCTGAAGCGGGCAGCCGCGTTCGGCCTTGAGGTAACCAGTCTGATCCAGTCCCTCCCCGACGAGTGCCGCTGCCTCATCCTCGCGCGCGGGGCGGTCGTCGGCCCGGCGCCGCTCCTTCCCGATCTCACGCCGGAAGTGCGCCGGCGCCTGGGACTGTAGGTGAGCCTATGCGTTATCTGTTCCTTCACCATCCCTTCATCGACCGGTTCGATCGCGATTCCTTCCGCGAAAGGCTTGCCAGGCACCTTCGCCGCTGGGGAATCGCCTACCTGCTGCTGATCGTCATCGCAGCCGTCTTTCAGGCGCACTACGGCTTCGGCCTGAACGCCTCTCCCAGCCTGCCGTACCGGTTCTTCCTGATCCACAAGGGCGAGATGCCGCAGCGAGGGGAGTACATCGCATTCCGCTGGCTGGGCGGCGGGCCGTACCCGGCCGGCGTCACCTTCGTGAAGGTCGTGGCCGGCATGGCTGGCGATACCGTCACGCGCGCGGACCGGGATTACTTCGTCAACGGCACGCATGTCGGGCAGGCAAAGACCGTGAGCCGTCAGGGCGCGCCGCTCGAACTTGGACCGACCGGCGTGTTGCCCGCCGGCCACTACTACGTGCGCGCGCCGCACCCGGACAGCCTCGATTCGCGCTACCGGCTGACGGGCTGGGTTTCCGAAGAACAGATCATCGGACGGGCCTATGCGCTCTTCTGAGCTTCGGCGTCAGGCCGTCCGTCATGCCCGCGCGACACTCGTTGCCGCGGCGATGCTGTTCTCATTCGCCGCCCACGCCCAGGACCTTGGTGTCATCGGTCCGGTCTACCCGATCGCCGAGCCAAGCCTCCTCGAACTGATTCTCTCGAAACTGCGTCAAGCCGAGGCAACCGGGGTGCTCGCCCGCATTCAACGCGAGACGCAAGCCAACGTGAAGCGCGGCATCGAGCAGCCCGCACCCGTCACGAAAATCATCAGGACCACCAGACCACGCAGTTTCTACTACGACCCGAGCATCGTCGTGCCCTACGCCATCGCCGATGCGGAGGGCAAGGTGATCGTCACACCGGGAACGAGGGTCAACCCGCTCGACACGGTGTCTCTCTCGAAGGCGCTCCTCTTCATCGATGCGCGCGACGCCGCGCAGGTCGGTCGCGCGAGAAACATCCTCGACGAGCGCGGCGGCAAGGTGAAGGTGATCCTGACCGGGGGCTCGTACCTCGATCTGATGCGCCGCTGGAAGCGCCCGGTGTTCTACGACCAGCAGGGAACGCTCACCGAGAAGCTTGGCATCCGCCACGTGCCGGCGCTCGTCTCGCAGGAAGGCAAAAGGCTACGCATCGATGAGCTTCTCTAATCGTCTCGTCGCGATCGCACTCCTTCTCGCCTGTCTCGCGGTGGCGGGGCCGGTTGCTGCCGGCCCAACTTGCCACGGCCGCTTCATGAACCCGATCACGGACATCTGCTGGAGCTGCGTCTTCCCGCTCACGATCGGCTCCGCGTCGCTGCTGTCCGACGGGCAGGACGACATCGGCAATCCATCCAACCCGATCTGCTACTGCAGCAATCCGCCGCGCATCGGCGTGTCGATCGGCTTCTGGGAGCCGGTGCGCCTGGTCGATGTCACCCGCACACCGTTCTGCATGGTGGGCTTGGGCGGCATTGCCATCGATCCGGGCATCGACGTTCCCCGCGGCGCACAGGTGGGCCACGACAGCCAGACGCGCAACAGCTTCTATCAGGTGCACTGGTACACCAATCCCATCCTCTACTGGCTCGAAGTGCTGCTCGACTTCCCGTGCCTGGAACAGGGCTCGCTCGATCTCGTCTATCTCACCGAAGTCGATCCCCTGTGGTCGGACGACGAGCTGACCGCGATCCTCAACCCGGAGGCAGTCCTCTTCGCCAACGCGCCGGCCAAGGCCGCCTGCGCCGCCGACTGCGTCGCCTCCACCGCCGGACTCGGCATCGCGAGCCTCTTCTGGTGCGCCGGCTGCCAGGGGTCGATCTACCCGATGACCGGCCACGTCGCCGCCCACATCGGCGGCGTGCAGGCCTCGGCGCTGCTCACCCAGCGCATGACCGCCAAGATGCACCGGCAGCTCGCCACCTTCGACGGCGCGGGCGCGGCGGGCATGTGCGGCTACTACATGCAGCCGATCATGGACAAGACCCACTACAAGCTGCAGATGGTCTACCCCGTCCCCAACACCCAAAAGGACGCCGGCCAGTGCTGCCAGCCCTACGGGCGCACCACCATGATCTGGGGCGCCGGCAAGTCCTTTCCTGTGTCAGGCGAGGACTTCTCCTACCAGATCTTCCGCAAGAGGAACTGCTGTGCCAGCGCGTATTGATCTCATCGCCCTGATGGCGCTCGCCTGCCTCGTGCCGGTGGTTGCGCCAGCCCAGGTTCCGCAGTGGCCGACCCCGCAGGACATGGACCGCGCATTGAAGGCGAACCCCTTTCCCGGCGGGGACCGCATCGGCTCGCAACCGGTCCCCCAACCGCCGCGCGTGAATCCACAGCGCGGCGGGATCGACATCGAGGCGATCGCACGGGAAAAGCTCCAGCTCCCGAACGCCGCGGTGCCTTCCGGCACGGCGCCCGTGCCGCTGCGGATCTTCATCACGCTGGACATGCCGCGGGCGAGCCTGCAACTGCTCACCGACCAGGCGGCGCGGAGCGGCGCCGTGCTGGTGCTGCGCGGCCTCAAGGCCCAGTCGATGCGGCAAACCATTGCCGTCGTGGGCGAACTGATCGGCGAGCGCAAGGTCGCCTGGGTCATCGACCCCGAAGCCTTCACGCGCTTCGCCGTGCGCCAGGCGCCGACGTTCGTGCTGACGCTGAACGACGCCACCGGCAACGACACGGAAGGCAGCTGCGGCTCGGGATGCGTGACGCCCGCCGGCTTCGTGAGCGTCGCAGGCGACGTCAGCCTCGACTACGCGCTGGAGGCCGTCATGCGCCGCAGGCCGGAAGCGGCGCCGCGTTCCGAGCCCATACTCAAGCGGCTGCGGGGATCGTAATGGTCCTTCGATTCCTCCTTTGCGTTATCGCGGCACTCGCCATGCACACATGGCCCGCCCACGCCCAGTCGCTGTCAGATGCCTTCAATCAGGGCGCCGCGCTCGGCAGAAGCGGCAACGCCGCGGCGCGCGGCCAGATCAGCGGCAGCACCGCGCAATCGACGGTGCCCAACTACACGGCGTCGCCGCCCGAGGCCTCCTACTTCGGCAGCCCGGGCCTGGGGACGCAATCCGCGGCGCGTGTCGGCGCCTGCGCAGGCGGCCCCGGCGCGGCGGGCGGGTTTGCCGAGCAGGGCTGCAATGCGGTCGACTTCTCGCAGACCAATCCGTCCCGCCGCCCGAACTACAGCATCACCGCGAGCGACCCGCTGCTCACGCGCGCCCGGACCATCACCGCCGACCCGCAGGCGATCGCCGGAAACCTCGCCGGCACCTACAGCGGCTGCACCGTGCAGACGGTGACTACCCCGGACATCTTCGAGACGCTGCGCTGCCACCAGTACCGCACCATCGAGAACACGACCTGCGACAAGGTCCTGATCGTCACGCCGATCCAGACGCCGGGCTGCTCGCCGGGGCAATTCCTGACACGGGTGACGGCAGACCCCTGCCCGGCCTGCATCGACTACCTCGCCTACGACTTCACCTGCGGCACGAACAACTACCTGATGCACGTGTTCACGATCGACAAGGCGAGCGGCGGCCTCTACATGGAACTGGGATCGCAGTACGTGCCGGGCACGCTCAACACCGAGATCGGCATGACCCCGGGTCCGTCGCAGATCGACGGCTACTTTTGCTACCAGACCTACTACAGCCAGTCCTGCTCGGGGGCGAACTGCTCCATCGGCGCGTGGTTCTACAACCCCTGCCAAGGCACGAGCTACTACGGCGTGAGCACCTTCGCCATGCCCACCACCGTGAGCTTCACCGACACCTGGGACAACCAGTGCGCGGCGCTGGAGGCGCGCTCGCAATGAAGCTGCGTCTCTTCTGCGCGCTCCTGCTGCCACTGCTCCTGGCGGCTGTCCCTGCCGTTCGCGCCGCCGACTGCCAGAAGGATTCGGAGATCTGCGTCGAAGGCCCCGAGACCCGCAACATCGGCGGCTACCCAGTGTACCGGGACTGCTGGCGCTACCGCGCGCAGTACAGCTGCGTGTCGCAAGCCATGACCGACGACTGCCAGCCCCTGCGCGACCGCGGCTGCAGCCAGGTCGGTTCGAGCTGCGTGGACACGAACGCGCAGGGCGCGTGCATGCTCTACGAGCAGACCTGGCAGTGCCAGGTGTCGAGCGGATCGACCTCGACCATCACCAACTGCGGGAGCCAGCAGTTCTGCATCGACGGCCGCTGCTTCGACACCGGCAGCGCGCCGGACGCGGACTTCGCGAGGGTGGTCACCGGGCTCGAAGTGCAGCGCGAAGCCGGCAAGTACGTGGACCCGAACACCCTGGTGGTGTTCAACGGCTACGACAACCGCTGCCGAAAGAAGCTCTTCGGTCTGGTCAACTGCTGCAAGGGCGCGGGGACGAGCAGCTCGCTCTTTTCCAACCTGAACCTGATCCTCGGCGCCGGCGGGCAGGTCTGGGGCGCGGTGGGATCGAGCTACACCTACGACGCCCTCTTCACCTCCGACGCGCCGGACATGGTCATCGCCGGCTTCGAGGCGCTGTTCGGGGCCGGCGGCGGCTCCTCCGCACTGGCCGGGCTGCTCGCGGGCGACCTGTCGGTCGCATCGTTCGTCGAGGCGCTGGTGCCCGGCCCCTGGACCATCGCCATTCTGGCAATCCAGCTCTCCGGCATCCTCGACTGCGAGCAGGCCGAGCAGATCCTCGCCATGAAGCGAGACAACCGGCTCTGCCACGGCGTCGGGAGCTACTGCTCGTCGCGCCTGCCGATCATTCGCCTGTGCGTCGAGACCACAGAGTCCTACTGCTGCTTCAACTCGCGCCTTGCGCGCATCCTGAACGAGCAGGGTCGCGGGCAACTGGGCCGCGGATGGGGTGGACCGCAGAACCCGGATTGCAGCGGCTTCACCGTCGCGCAACTGCAGGCGCTCGACTTCTCCCGCATGAACCTTGCGGAGTTCTACGCCGAGATCGCGCCGACGCTTCCCGACGTGGGCGCCATGCGCGCCCGCGCCCAACAGAAAGTCAACAGCTACTACAGCCCATGAATCGTTCGACCCTCATTCTCGGTTGCAGTCTTGCGTCCCTTGTCTTCGCTCATGGCGCATGGGCGCAACCCTCCGCGCGCATGAAGGTCACCGAGATCAAGCCGCTCCTAATCCGGGCGGTCGTACAGGGCTCGGCGCACGGTGTCCTGGTCGGCGAATCCGCAGCCTACGTCCGGCAGAAGTTCGATGCCGGCGCCCCGATCGAGATCGACGTGCGCGCGCTGCACGCCCTGCCCCAGCCAGGTTGCAGCCGGCTGGAGGTGACGACACGCCAGAAGGACGTGCTCGAAAAAACCAGCCGCGGCGACAAGGAACTGGTCTACCAGGTGAGCTACTGCCACGACGGGCGCTTTCCGGACAAACGATAACCCGCATGCGAACCCTTCTTGCCCTGGCCGCACTCTCGCTCGCCGCCCTGCCGGTCGCCGCTCTCCCCGCCGATGATACGTCGCCCAGCACGAGCGCCGCCGCAGTCGAGACCTCGCCTGAGCAAAGCAGCACCTACTGGCTGCGCAACCGCGAGGGGTGGTTCTGGTACCGGGACCCGCCCGCGTCCGTGAAGCCGCCCAAGGCCTCGCCGCCCCCGCCGAGCCGGCCGCCGGAACTGGTCGAGTTCGAGGCGATGCAACAGCGCCTCGACGAGTTGAAGCGCGTCGCCGTCATCAACCCGACCGATGCGAACCTGGTCGCCTACATGCGCTACCAGCGCTTCGTCATGAACAAGTCCGAGGTGTTCGCTGAGCGCTGGCAGCGGCTCGTCTGGACGGTGCCCGAGCTCGACTACGGGCTCACCGGCCGGCCGACCAACTCGATGGCGATCGGCGCCTTCGACGAACAGCAACAGATCCGGCAGGCACAGGTGGTCCGGACTCTTGCCTCGACCCACGGCCTGCTCTTCATCTTCAGGAGCGACTGCCCGTACTGCCATCGCTTCGCGCCTATCCTAAAGCGCTTCGAGCAGGAATTCGGCATGACGGTCTTTCCGGTGAGCCTCGACGGCCGTGGCCTGCCGGAGTACCCGAACCCTCAATTAGACAACGGCATTGCGACGCGCCTCAACGCATCGATGGTGCCGGCGCTCTACCTCACTGCGCCGTCCAAACGGCAGATTCGCCCCGTGGGTTTCGGCGTGATGGCGCTAACGGAACTCCTGGAGCGCATCGCGGCGCTTGCGCAGGATTCGCGCGAAGACCCGCTCTAGCGATCGAAAGGACTCCGATGACCACTCGACACAAACGTTTCATGGCCTGCCTGCTTGCCGTCACGCTGGCATCGGCGCCCATCGCCAGCCGGCCTGCGGACCTCAATGCAGAGATGCAGGCGATGTTCAACGACCTGGGTGCGCTGGGCAACGTCACCTCGCCCGGCGCCTTCCGCGGCCAGGCGATGAACCTCTACACGGGTGGCAGCCTGATGATGCGCGCGCCCGGGCGCAACTATCCGCTGATCAATGCACAGCTACCCAGCCTGCGGGCAGGCTGCGGCGGCATCGATCTTTTCGGTGGCGCGTTCTCCTTCATCAACAAGCAGCAGTTCGTCGCGCTCCTGCAGAACATCGGCTCGAACGCGGTGGGCTACGCCTTCAAGCTCGCTCTGCAGTCGATCTCACCGGACATCGACAAGCTGCTCACCGAATTGCAGGACCAGATCAACAAGATCAACGCGATGAACATAAACTCCTGCGAGGCCGCGCAATCACTGGTCAACGGCGTCGTCGGCGAGTTCGACAACTCGGTGCAAAGCGGCTGCGCGAACATCGCCCAGTACCTGGGCAGCGTCACCGACCGGGCGGATGCGCGCTTCACCTGCGCCACCAACGCCCCGGCGGTGGTCAAGAACGCCGCCAATTCCGGTGACCCGAACGTCCGCAACGCGACCTTTGTAAAGGGCAACGTGATCTGGCTGGCGTTGAACCAGGTCGGCGGCACCATCAGCCAGCAGGAGAAGGAACTGATCATGAGCGTGATCGGCACCATGATCCTCTATCCGCCGGCAGACGACGGCAGCGGTGCGGTGCCCCGCTACGTCGAACCGAGCATCGTGGGCCTGCGGGATCTGCTGCTCGGGCGCGGAGCATCCGCCACGGAAGGCAACATCGATATCGACGTCTACGTCTGCGACGAACCGGCCGAGTGCCTCAACCCGGCCCGCACCACCGTCTCCGCCAAACCCTACACGCGCATGGTTTCCGAGCGGCTGCGCCGCATGTCCGACAACATCGCCACGCGCACCCCGCAGACCGCCGCCGACATCGGCTTCGTCAACAACACCACGGAACCGGTCTACAAGATGCTGGCGGTCGCCAACGCCGTGCCCGGATCCAACACCGCCGAGACGCTGATCGAAACCTACAAGGACGTGATCGCGCTCGACTACGCCGAGACTTTCCTCAACCGGGCGATTCGGCAGGCCATGTCGGCGCTCTCGCAAAGCCTGAAGCGCACCGCGATCGAGCAGCAGTACGTGGAAGCATTGAGGGGCAATGCCCAGGAAGCCCAACGGCAACTACTGGCGGAGAAACAGACCGCCTACGCCAAGGTGCGCTCGGTGTCGTCCATGACGCAGGACCTTCAGTCCCTGGAGCGGCAACTCTGGAGCTCGATGCCGCCGGCGGTGAAGGCGATGCTCGATTTCAGCGCCAACTCCGGCGCACGTGGCTCCTAGCGACCCGGGCCGGGCGGGCGCCGTCCCCCGGCCGACCATCGCGCATCCATGTTCGAGATCTACGCCTACGGCAACGTCGACACCCTGACTGGGGTGTTCACCGCCCTCGCCGCCATCTTGGGCGGCGACGACTATTTCGGCCTCATCAAGACCGTCGCGGTGACCGGCGTGCTGGTGGCGGCCTTCGCTGGACTCTTCACGCCGGGGCGCTTTCACGGCTGGGGCTGGTTAATCGGGTTCATGTTCCTCTACTACGCCCTCTTCGTCCCCAAGGCTGATGTGGTGATCGTCGACAAGCTGGGGAGCCAAACGCCGGTCGTGGTCGGCAACGTCCCCATCGGCGTCGCCTTCTTCGGCCACTACACGAGCAAGGTGGGCGACGTGATGACGCGGTTCTTCGAGACCGCGTTCCAGGTGATCCCGGCCACGAACGCGCAGTTGCCATCCGAACTCGCCTACCAGAAGAACGGCGTCATGTTCGGGAACCGCCTGATCCAGGCCTCGCGCATGGCCAATATCGCCGATCCGCAGCTTCGCACCGACCTGATCGCGTATGTCTACAACTGCACGTTCTACGACCTGCAGGACGGCACCATCGACCCGGCGACATTCTCCCAGAGTACCGACATCTGGGCACTGATGGGGACCCCCAATCCGGCGCGGTTCTCGACCTACGGCAACCCGGTGCAGGTCGATACCTGCCCGAATGTGTACACCTATCTCGCCAATCGCCTGCCCGCCGAGGTGGCCCGCGCCCGCGCGATGCTCGCGTTCCAGCTGAATCCGTCGCTCGATCCCACCGCCGCGCAGGGCGTGATCGACAGCCAGATCGAGCAGGCCTACTACAAGACCAAGATCTCGACTGCCGCGCAAGGCGCCGCCGATCTGCTTCGCCAGAACATCATGATCAACCTGGTTCAGGACACGAGCAGCATCGTCGGCCAGAAGATCAATGATCCTGCTTCCGTCATGATCGCCACGGCCCGCGCCAACGCCACGGCCTCGATCAACTCGTCGTTCCTGACCATGGGCAAGGTCGCCGAGCAGGCCCTACCCCTCGTGCGCAACGTGATCGAAGCGATCATCTACGCGGTCTTCCCGTTCGTCTTCCTGCTGTTCCTGCTGGCACAGGGGCGAGGCCTCGGGCTCGCGGTCAAGAGCTTCGTCCTGAGTCTCGTCTGGATCCAGCTCTGGCCGCCGCTCTACGCGATCCTCAACTACGTCGCAACCCTGGCGAGCGCCAAGAACCTCGAGGCCGCGGCGCGCATGGGCGCAGCGACACAAGGCCTGGCCCTCGAAACCGCGTCCAGCATCTACCACGGCGCGATCTCCGATCAGGCCGTCGCCGGCTACATGGTGATCTCGATCCCGATCATCGCCACCGCGATCATCAAGGGCGGCGAAGTCGCCTTCCAGGCCGTGACGGGTGTGGGGCCGATCCAGTCGGCCGTGTCGGGAGAGTCGAGCGCGACGAGCAAGGGCAACGTCAGCCAGGACATGGTTTCCTTCGACCAACAACAGCTCGCCCCGACAAAATCCTCCGCGTTCATGTCCACGACGAGCGACGCCCACGGCACGACCATTCAGGGCACCGGCCCGGATGCTGGGGTATTCCGGTACCAGGCCACCCTGAGCCGGCTGGCCACGACCTTCACCTTCACGGAGCGCCAAGCCACGGCCCTTACCGAAAATGCGCGAGAGGCGGAAACACTAGCCCGTTCCGAGCGCGAGTCCATGCAGCGAAGCCAAGCTAGCGCGCTGACCAGTGCGCTCGGCATTCAGGAAAGCTTCGAGCGGTCGCAGCAGCGCTCCGGCGCGACCAACACATCGGAAGGCGGCTCGACCTCGACCCAACTGCAAACGCTCAGTTCCATGGCGCGCGAAGTGAATCGGCGCCTCGGGCTGGGGGAAGACTCGACCGTGGGAAAGAGTGTCGCCGCCGCGGCCTCAGTTGGCCTCATGGTGCCCTTCACAAAGATCGGCGCTCAAGCAAGAGCCGAGGGGCAAAGCGTCGACCAGCAACGGCTGCAAAGTGTCTACGACTACGCACGCAAGGCTGCGGAGACATCACAACTGACGGACGCTTCTGCACTGGTCACGGAATTCCGATCGTCCGAGGCCTTCCAATGGGCTCGCGGCAGCCGAAACGCCTCCACGTCGGGGTTTGAATCTTCTTATCGCGATGCAGTGGATCACCAGTCGTCCAGTGAAAACGCCTATAGTCGGGCCAAGGAACTCGCCCGGACCGCGCAGTTCATGCGCGAGTGGAGCAGCGGCGCACAGACCGACTTCACGAACTATGCAGCTCGCAGGCTCTCGGAGCGCGGACTGCTTCGCGAAGATGACCCGTTGAAGTTGCAGCGAGCCGTCACAGAGATCGCCTACTCCTATGCGCGCGGCGGCAACGTCGAAAGCGAATTCGTCCCCGCGGAGAATCCGCTGTTGCCCAGCCGCCCCTTGCCAGAGATCCTCGGCTGGCCGTCGCAGACGCTGCGCAGCGCGTACGAGGAAAATGACGAAAGAAGGGATTCCTCAGTGGTACAAGGTCAAGCCGCAGAGAATAACGGGGCCGTCGTTACTCGACAGAATCGGCGAGGCGTTGCTCCGGGCCAGCGCGTCGATAACGATCTGTCTCCGCGCATAGCTGCGAACGAGCGTCAGATCACGAATAGCCTGGACAGCCGACGGCGTGAGGTATCACAGACGGCCGGTACACTCAGCGAGAATTACAACGCTACAGTGAAAGCCGGAAAGATCAGTCCGCACCACGGCGGAAACAGAGCTGTGTGGGATACAGTGGGCGCCCAGACCGACAACCGAGCGAACTTGGGCAAGCCACCTGAAAGACCCGCAATCGGAGAATGGCTCTTCGACAAAGACGGCGTTCCAGTCGCCGGTCCGTATCCCCAACCGGCGGCACCGGGCGCAAAGCCAAGCACGTCATCCACGAATCAAGGACCGGATCGGCCAACTGACCGAAAGGGCACAGCTGAAAACCGGTAGGCGATTCCGTGCTTTAGTCCTCGGCAGCGCCGATTTCCAAGCTACCTCGCCCGTTGCTCGTCAAATATCCCGGAGGCTGGGAACGATACCGGCTGGCAGGATTACCGGTGACCATTGGGTCATTTTGAAGCCAGCGCTCAAATTCCGGGTCAACCGAGCTCTCCGCTTTGCGCGAGCCGTCATCCTGATCGATTCCCGCCGAAAGAGCCGCACGGACATATAGCGCCAAGGTGCCGAAGCACGCAATCAAAGGTTCGCAAAAGCGCTTTTCGAATTCGTTCATCACAGCATCAGTTCAACTACTCGACTTGCGAAATGATACGCGGATGGGAATATTGGTCAATTCCGCACCCGCAGGCGAATGAAGCATAGCCCCGGACGTGCAGGATCTGGGCTGCATTACCCCTGTCACTATCCACGCTCGGGCTGTTACTTGCCGGAGTGAACTCACGGAAATGGCGCAATCGAAGATGCTTGGCGCTATGTTGGCTATCATGCCTGTTCCAAGACTCACAATTGATGCGACTGACCGATGGCCAAAGTATTCCCCGATGGGTGGCGCGAACTCGCTGCCACAGGTTCTGCCGGACGCGAACTGCAGACGCTGAGCCAACTGGCCGCCGGGCTCGATGACGGCTATACCGTCTATCACGGAGTGCACTGGACGCGTGTCGAGCGGAGCAACTACGCGATCGTCGGAGAAATAGATTTCGCGGTAGTCGGCCCCACCGGAAAAGTGTTGCTGATCGAGCAAAAGTCCGGCCTCCTTACGGAGACAGCCGACGGGCTCAGCAAGAAGTACGCGGACAAGGAAAAGGACGTGCCTTCCCAGATGGCGCGCTCGGCGGACGCCTTGCACAACCGCCTGCGCACGTTCTGCAAAGGCAATCAGACTTTCGTCGATTCGCTGCTCTATTGCCCCGACTACAAAGTGAAGCAGCTCGGCACAGCTGGTATAGACCCGGCGCGTATCGTCGATGCGACAAAGAAGGATTTCCTGATTCAGATTATCCAGGCCATCCTCCCCACCACGGGAGACGTCTTGCCAGCGAAGGAGCAGATCCATCGCTTTCTTAGCGACATCCTTGAACTCGTCCCCGAAGTGCATGCCGTGGTCGGCGAGGCAGGAGCGCTCTATACGCGACTTTCCGGCGGGCTTGCTCAGTGGGCGCGCAAGATCGAGTTCGAGCCGTTTCGTTTGCGAGTCATCGGCACCGCCGGTTCGGGCAAGACGCAGTTGGCGATGTCGGTCTATCGCGACGCGGTTCGGGACGGCCGGCGGCCGCTCTACGTTTGCTATAACCGACCTCTTGCCGACCACATCACGCTGATCGCGCCGCCCGGCGGCGAGGTGGTCACGTACCACCAGCTCGGCGACCGCGTGTGCCGCGCGCTCGGCCAAGTACCCGATTTCAGCCAGCCGGGTGCCTTCGCCCGGATCGAGGCAGCGCTCGACGCGTTCACGCCGGACGAGGCCGGGCGATTCGACGAAGTGATCATCGACGAAGGCCAGGATTTCCAGGAAGGGTGGGCGGCAAACCTGCTCCGCTTCCTGCGCAACGGCGGGCGGGCCTGGTGGCTGGAAGATCCGATGCAGAATCTCTACACGCGTCCGCCCGTGCCGCTCATTGGTTGGGTGAGCCTTCGCTCGGACGTCAACTACCGCAGCCCGAAGGACATTCTCGACACGCTGAACCGTTTGCTGCCGCTGCGACATCCGGTGGAAGCTGGCAGTCCACTGACCGGATCGGAAGTCGACATCGTCAGCTACACCGACACCAACGACTTGATCGCAAGAACAGTCAGTGCGGTGTCGAAATGCATCGGACTCGGTTTCAAGCGCACGCACATCGCGCTGATTACCTACCGCGGCCGCGAGAATTCCAAACTTTCGCCCTACGACAAGCTCGGCCCTTACTCCCTGCGTGCGCCAACGGGGCAATACGACCTGCTGGGTAATTCGATCTTTACCGAGGGCGATGTACTCATCGACTCTGTGCATCGGTTCAAGGGCCGGGCATCTCCCTGCGTGGTGTTCACCGAGATCGACTTCGAGACACTCGACGACGCGGCGGTCCGCCGAATCTTCGTTGGAGCGACGCGGGCGACGATGAAGCTCACGCTGGTGGTGTCTGACAAATCGGCACAGGTGCTGATTGACCGACTCTCGAAAGGATAGCGCGGCTGACATATTGAATTACTGGGGTCACAAAAACGCAGGACTGATCAGACAGCGCTAGACAGCTCTGCGGGTAGGTACCGGCTTTCCATGTAGCTCCGCCAACCCATTGCCGCGCCAGCGTCGTCCTGAGCTTTAATGAGGGCGCGGGTATCCAGTTCGGACACCTTCATCGACCCGGCCATAGAGTTGAAAGCGTCCAGCACTCGATCGGTTCCGGCAACCGTTGTGGAAAGGGCTGTAACAGCGCGATTACCCGGGTGCACGCATACGGCCAGATTGACACTTGCGGCAAGGCCTTGGTCCAGCATGGCGCGACCGAGCGCCCAGTTTCGCATCAATTGATAGAGTCCTCCCTGCCAAGGGCAGCCGCCGACTTTGTCCGCCTTCGCTTCCAGCCCTGACGTGGCATTATCAATAATCTGCCAGTAGCGCCGACCTTCGGCTTCAGCAAGCCAACACTGCGCAGATGGATTCTCGATGATTCTCGAAAGATCCCTGCAACGGTCCGGGGCGGGATTGGGCGCCTTCTTGCCACGCTTGGCGCCGCGACAAGAGCCGAACTCCGACTCCGAGAGCTTGACCTCTATGAATTGCAGGTGGCGAACGTCCTCGGAAAAGATGCCCTCTGCAACGACATCGATCTGTGTCGGTATGCCGGCTTCACCCAGCCACCGCTTTGCAAAGTCCCTATCTGGACCGCTATATTCAAAGTGCAGTTCAACCCGATCGGGGTTGGGGTGAGCTTGTCCTGCTGGCAGCGTGTTCCAAAGCGACTTCGCAACGGTTGGCGCGAAACGCGCCGGGCCGAAAAGATTAACCGCGAACGCCTGGCTCGAATTGAGCGCATGGCCCCATTTGTGGAGCTTTCCAGAAAGCAGCGTCGCCCATTCTTCTCCACCGAAATAATTGAGATTGGCTACGGATCGGTCAAGTACCCAAGGGTGTTTGCCGTCATGATGAAAGTGCTCGATGTCGCCAGCCCAGTTCTCAAGGTGATGCTTGAGGCTTTCGGCGAATCGGTTCTCGTTCTTCATATGTTTAGCTCCGGGAACGGCGAAACCCGCATCTGTTGCGGCGTGACGCGACGATCACCTTTGGTGTTCTCTATCGCCCGCGCCTGATCGTTACTCTTCTGATCGCGTTTACCTGCTGTTGGCCCAAGCCCATAGCTAAGAGCGCCTCTGGCCGAATTGCCGTGAGATCCTCAAATCGACGGATCCCAGCACTAAGCAACTTATCGATGGACTTGATTCCTATGCCGTCCACGGCAACCAATTTTCCCAAGCTTCCCCCAACGACCAGGTCCTGCATTAGCTCGTACGCCCTAATTGCAATGAAATCCAGCTTGTAGCACTTGGTCCCCGTGCAGATCTGAGCCAATGAATTCAACAGCCAAATTACTGCAGGTTTAGTTCGACCCTCAAAGTCGCCTTCGTAACCTCCGTAGCTCATTATCAAGTCATCGAGTTGGCGTCCATGGGCGTGATCGCACAGCATCGCACCGGTTCGCAATAAGCGCCACAGAACTCCTGACTCGGGATCACCCGGGAAACGCAGTGTCGTCAACAGGCGTCTTGTCGGGTAGTTGGCGGAATCTGGATGGCGCCACAGATTGATGATCGGCTTTTCGTTGGGTGGAAGAAGTTCCAGATACTCTTCCAATTTTCGCAGTTGCTCGGCCTTGAGCTTTGGCAACAGAAAATCCCTAGTCTCAAAACTCGCAAGGCACAGCACGATGAGATCAAAGCCTGTGAGCCGGCGCAAAAGGCTTTCCGAATTCGGTTCCTGTTCCCGTTGTTTTTCTGACAAACCGATCATTGCACGTAGGAACGCGCCAAACATGCCACCGGTCTCAGCGGATAGGCCGCTCATGCTGACCGTTCTTCCGAGCTTGGTGGCGGCGTAAGTCGATTCGCTGTTTTCGATCTGGTAGATTAATTTGTCCGAAACCAATTCTTGCACTGTCGCGAGAACCTCGGACCCCGACACTGCCGAGCATGTTCCTGAATACGTACGACCGAGGAAGACAACAAGTTCTTCCGCGTTAGCACTCTTTCGTCCTGCGATATGAGTGAGAAGTGCAGTCGCGAGTCGCCTTGACCCCGCCTCACCTTGTTCGCGACGGCGTGCGGATGCCCTGTATTGCAAAGGTAGGAGCTGAGGGCGAAGTGGCAGGATGTCACCATCGCGCATTGCTGATGCCAACCCCGCCCACTCTTCTTTCTCTGAAAATAGGACGGTGGCATTGCCTTCGCGATTGCCGCGACCGGCTCGTCCGGTCATTTGCTGGATATCGGACACATTCAGGCGGCCAAAGCCGTGAAAAACTGTATCTCGGATTACGACATCGGTTGCTGGCGTATTTACGCCCATGGCTAGTGTCGTTGTACAGACGATTACCCTCACCCGCTTGTCACGAAACGCGACTGCCAACTCTTTCTTCTTGCTTGGACTCACACCACTGTGAAAGGCGGCGACCTGTCCTGGGGCTTGGAATAACTCGCCGACTCTTTTGGCCAGTTTCTCCACATCGCCTTTACGATAGACAAAGACGATCAAGCTCCGATCACTGTCATGCGTGATCTCTTTGGCAAGATCAAGAACGTATTTGTCCTTTTCGTGATCGCAAACAAGGCGGCGATGGAGCCTCGGATAGCGGAACGTACTCGTTACAACCATGGCCGGCCCCTGGTCGCCTCCTAACCACTTCGCCACCATTTCCACCGATCCAAACGTTGCTGAAAGCGCCAGGAGCGTGCTCTGCGGGCAGGTCAGCAGGAGTCGCGTAACCAAGGTTTCAAATCGTGCTCCCCGGTTCCCGTCGCCGAGGATGTGAAATTCATCAAGGACATAGGTATCGACCGACCTTGCCCATTGGTGGGAGTCGGGGTTCCGAAGCAGGACTTCGAGACGTTCCGGGGTACACACCAGCACCTCTGCAGTATTTGGAGGTGGTGAATCAGGAAAGTCTTCCGAGATCAAATAGTCGCCAGTGGAGATTCCAATCGCAATCTCACGTCCGCCTGCTTGGACGATCAGTTTGGCCAGCGACTTCAGCTCCGCGGTTTTTTCCTCGGCGAGAGCCTTCAGCGGGACCACATATATGAAGCGCCCGCCCTTTAGCAATGACCGGTGGAAGATTCGGAGCAACGCGATCAGAGTCTTCCCGCTGTTTGTTGGTGCCGAGACAATGAAGTGTCGATTCGTGTCGAGGACACCCTGCTCGATTGCGTCGGCCTGAGGTGGCGTCAGTACAAGGTCGCCGCCAAAGAACTCAACGAGGGCCTCGCTCAACGGAGTGGCCAGACTCAAGGACGATATCCGTGGTCCCTCGGGGCGCGTTGGCGAACCGATGACGTCGTCGTAAACAACGGTAGATGCGCTCACGCTTTCACCTGCGCAATCAGTCTGCAAATCGCGTCGATCACCCCCGCTTGCTTTTCCGGCGGGAGGTCTTCGATGAGTTGCTTCAACTGATAAATGCCCACCTTTTCGGAGGCAGTATTGGGTCCGTCTGGAGGCATCCTCAAGTGCAGCTCTTCAACGCTTAACTCCAGCGCTGCCGCAATTCGTTCAAGCGTCCCCAATTTTGGGGACACGCCCCCTGTCTCGATGCGGCTGAGGGCGTTATGCGCGAGGCCACCGCGACGCTCGACCTCCGCCTGCGTTAAGCCGCGAAATTCCCGCCACGCCTTGAGGCGCTGCGCCAACGCGACATCCGAGACCGAGGGATAGGAAATCTTCTCTTTCATGTGTAATCCTGCTACCATAATACACATATATGTGTAATTTGTCCAACACTACTCCCCTGACTTCGGATTCCAATGCCTTGTTTCCACCCCAGGCAGCGCTCCTTGAGGCGGGATTTCTGCAGTCTGACGATCACTGGCTTATTTGTGCGCCTACCGGGTCTGGCAAGACCCGCATGGGCGAATGGGCCATCGAGCGAGCACTGCGAAACGGTTTCCGAGCCGCTTACATCGCCCCCCTACGGGCGATAGTGGACGAACGCCTCGTCGACTGGCGGTTGAGATATCAGAACTTGGAAGTCGGCGCATTCACCGGCGATTCGGCACTTCATAGCTCACCAAAAAAAGAAAGTCTGCTGCTCTTCACGCCCGAAAAGCTCGCAGCGTTCCTTTCAAGCTGGAAACGGCATCTGACCTGGCTGAGTGAGATCAACGTGCTCGTGATCGATGAAATTCATCTCCTGGCAGACCCCAATCGAGGCCCGACGCTGGAGTCGTTAATTGGCCGCATAGAGCGCATCAATCCGTTTGTTCAGATTGTCGGCCTATCGGCCACACTCCCCAACGCGCAAGCGGTGGCAATCTGGTTGAAAGCCCGGCTATTTGAAAGCGACTGGCGCCCTGTTCCCATCACCCACCGAGTTCGACGGTTCAAGCGTGCATCCGACAAAGCGCAGATGCTCGCCGAGGAGGCGAAAGAAACTGTCGATGTGGGCGGCCGCTGCCTGGTTTTCGTAAACTCCCGGCGGCGAGCCGAGGCGCTATCGAAGCACCTCACCGATTGCGGCCTTCGCGCGGACTACACCCACGCCGGTCTCGACTCTAAGGCCCAGTCCGCCGCGCATAGCAGCATGCGGGACGGCGAGCTCGACGTTCTCGTCGCCACTTCAACACTAGAAATGGGCGTGAACTTCCCGGCCCGCAAAGTGATCGTGTATGACGGCTTTTCATTTGAGGGCGACACTTTCCAGCGACTTTCCGTTCGACGTTACCTGCAGTTTGCAGGCCGGGCAGGCAGGCCTGGGTTCGACCCTTACGGAGAGTCGGTACTCTTCGCACCACAATGGGATGGCGATGCGGACCGAACGCTAACCTCCCCACCCGAGCCCGTTGGATCGGCATTATTCTCGAGCGGACCGCTCCTTCGTGAGATCCTCTATGAGGTCTCGACTCGGCTATCGGTATCCGAGCGCCACCTCGAGACGAATTTCGCCGCACGGACATTCTGGCGCGCGCAAGGCGGCGTGCGAACCATGGGTGCTCAGGTGAGGAGTCTCGTGACAAGTGGCTTGCTCACCGAAAAAGAGAAGGATGAGACAACTTACCTGAGCGCGACCGCGCTCGGGCGGATCGCCACGCAAATGTCGATCACACCGACGACCGTCATGCTGTTCAAGGCGATCTTCGACACTATTGATACGCCGAGCGAGTTCGATATTCTTCTTGGCGTCTGTCTCGCCTCTGAAGTCACCCCGAAGCTCGGCTTCAATTTCGAGGAAATCGACGAGATGGGGGATTTAGTCCTTCAGACTCCCAGCGCGTTGCTCG
>SXGT01698236.1_pt1 | contig 19698 bp, 17 predicted proteins | sample 3176221 | NCBI WGS metagenome assembly SXGT01 (sample SAMN11356862, study PRJNA531348) | freshwater metagenome | isolation source: freshwater sample F1-120 | place: China: Fuxian Lake, Yuxi | collected 2017-12-25
CGATCGGGTTCTGCGTGGCCAGCACGAGGAAGGGTTGTTCGAGAGTGTAGGTGTGATCGCCGATGGTGACTTGCTTCTCCTGCATCGCTTCGAGAAGGGCGCTTTGCACCTTGGCGGGAGCGCGGTTGATTTCGTCCGCGAGCACGAAGTTGGCGAACACCGGCCCCTTCTTGATGGAAAAGTCGCCGGTGCGAGGATTGTAGATCTGGGTGCCGATGACATCGGCCGGCAAAAGGTCGGGCGTGAACTGAATGCGCTGAAACGACAAGTGCAAGCCCTGGGCGAGTGTGCGGACCGCCAGCGTTTTCGCCAAACCGGGGACCCCTTCGAGAAGCATGTGCCCGCCGGTCAGCAGCCCGAGAACGAGACGATCGAGCAACTCGTGCTGTCCTATGATGACACGGCGTATCTGCGCGTAAAGCGGCTCAAGCTTGGCACGCACGGCCTGAACCTGGCGATCGCGTTCTTCAAGGGCGTCTTTCATTGGAGGAGTCCGTGGTCCGTGGTCCGTGGTCCGTGGTAGTACTTGTTTTGGACCAGGGGCCGCGGGCTTCGAGGCGGGTGATTTTTTGCTTGACACTTCGGCATCAGCGCATGATTTTATAATACACGTGTCGAGACTCCTTTGGCAGTGGGCGCCAAAGGAGCATGATCAATCGCCGGAGGGTAGGGTGTCCCATGGTTGAACCAGCCAACGAGCCAGCGGAAGAATTCGCGCCAACACGCGATCACGAGTACCAAGATTCACACTATCATGATGAGGAGCCGGACATCGCTGCCGATGACGGCATTCCTCCCGTGAGCAGCGTCCCGACGGCCAAGAAGAAGGCCAAACGTCGGCCGCCGCCCCGGCGACACTATGACGAGGAATGACGGCGTTCGGTAACCTTCAAGTACGAACATGCCGCTTGCGGGTTGGCGTTCGCGTAGCGCTTTGCGAATACCAGGCCGCAAGCGGCATCCCCTTTTAGGAACAGGAGAAATCATGCGTCCCAACGCAGTCAAACGCCTGCTCAAGGCTGGGCAGCCCGCGGTCGGCACCTGGCTTTCGCTCGGCAGCATCACCGCGGCACGCTTCATGGCGCGGGCCGGCTTCAGCTGGCTTACCACCGACATCGAGCACAGCCTCGTCGACTGGGAAACGGCAACGCACATGTTCGCCACCATCGCCGACGCCGGCTGCACTGCCTTGGCACGTGTCCCTGCCAATCGCCACGATCATATCAAACGCGTTCTCGATAACGGCGCCATGGGCGTGGTCGTTCCTATGGTGAATAGCCGCCAGGAAGCCGAGGATGCCGTCGCCGCCATGCTGTATCCCCCGACGGGCAATCGCTCCGTCGGCGGCAGCGTGCATGCGCTCAACTTCGGCGCCACGGCCAACGAATACTACGATCACGCCAACGAAGAACTACTGGTCGTGCTGCAATGCGAGCACATTAAGTCGGTCGAGAACGCGGATGCCATCTTTTCGGTCCCGGGTATCGATGCGATCTTCGTCGGCCCGAACGACCTGGCCGCCAGCATGCGCACCAAGGACAACAAACCGCCCAGCGCCAAGGCCACCAAGGAAGCCATGGACCATATCCTGGCAACCTGCAAGAAGTACGGCGTCGCGCCGGGGCTTCACACGGGCGGCGCCGACGAAGCCAATGCACGGATCGACGAAGGCTGGCAGTTTATTGCCATCACGAGCGAGCTGAAGATGATGCTGAACGGGGCCGCCGCCGAGGTGCAGAAATTACCGACGGCGGGTAAGAAGGTGGAGATGGCGAAATACTGAGATCTTCGTTTAGCGCCCGCCATCGAGCGGCGGGCGCTAAACGGGAAAGAGCGGAAACACTACTTGCCTTCGGCTTGAATGACAATCAAGACGTACTCGGCCCGGTTCATCATCGGCGGGTCGTCGTCGTCGGGGCCTTTCTTCTTGACTTCCTTTTTCTGAATCTGCTTGACCATGTAGATCTCGACAATGTGCCCCGGTTTAATGGCGTCAAATTCTGAGGGGTAGCCCGGCAATCCAGTTTTGTCCTTGAGGGCTTCGCGCTCCTTGGCTGTCAGCTTCTTCACGTTGCCCGTATCGTCGAATTCGACCGGCGGCGACATGGAGCGAACTTTCGCGTTCTCGCCGCCGAAAACTTCCTGGGCTCTTGCCGTTGTCAGATTGCTCGAGCGTTTGGCAGCATCGACGTTGAAGTTGAAAACGTCGCGCTGGTATTGCATGAGAGCGTTGAAGCGCGCCTTCGGATCGGTCTGGCGTGCCGCGTTGAATTGCTGCTGGGCCAGCTGCTGCATGCGCTGGGCTTTCCAGGAGTTGAATTCAAATACTTTCTTGGGGTCGAGATCGTGTACTTCAATCGTGAACTCGCGATTGGATTCCGCCTTGATGCTCAGGACCTTCGTGAAGAACTTGCCGCCGTAGACGAGCTTCTCTTTCTTCGGCTCCGGTTCCTTCTTCTTTTTGCCGTCGTCCTTCTTGTCCGGATCTTTCTTCTCGTCCGTGACGTCCTTCTTGTCCGTTTTCTCCACGTCCTTCTTCTTCGCGTCCTGTGCGACGAGTCCGGGCATGAAGAAGGCCAACACGGCCAGGAATCCAACGAAAAGTCCAACACGTTTCATGGCAATCACCTGCTTATGTGCGAACGGCAACGTCTTCCCCACGAAATAGTCTACCGTATCGACGGCGACGGCACAATCATAATTTGTCGCGAAAAAACGTGGCCCGGGTTTTTTCAGCCTGGATCGTGAGTTCGCCGAAGCGGCTCTGGGTGAGCTTGTCCACAAGGTTGTAAATTTCCCGTACTTCCGCTGGCACTGGAGCTTTCTTGTCGGCGCGCTTGTCATGCCAATCCGCCAAGGCCCTCAGCGCGGTCATCATCGTGGCGCGGGCGGCGGACTCATCGTAAACGTCGCGACCATCCGCCAACCGGACACGGTGATTGTGCATCTGCAGCTTTTCGTCCAGCATCTCGCGAATCAACGCCCACGGGACCGACGCACTGCCCCGCCGCGCAAGCGTGGCCGCGGCGTTGTAACGAATGTCGCGTCCGGGCCCACTCGGCAGCGTCTCGCCCAGCTTGGCAACTGCATGCCACGCTACACCCGACGGAAACGAAGCCAGGCCCGGCGCCACCAGGGACGCCACCGACGGAACATACTCCACGGGCCCCGAAGCCAGGGGAGGCTCGACGGGTTGCGTGCGCGAAAACAAAATCGCCAGCACGACGGCAACCAGCCCGCCTATGAAAGCGAGCAGCAAAAAGCCGCGCAGCACCAGTCCTTTATCTTCTTGAGCCATGGCGATCCCTATTTGTCGCTTTCATCGTCCTTCAAAAGCGTACCCCAGCCGGTGTCGTTCACCAATCTCAAGAGCGTCGGCTCCGCCTGCGCGCCATCCCAAAAACTGAACGACAGAGCGGTCAGCTTACGGAGGAACTGATCGTCGGCCTGCCCGCAGTAGGCAAGTGTTTCGTCGACCTTGACGACCCCATCTTGGCTCCCCTCCGGCAGTCGAGCTTTTTCGAGGTAATAAAGGGCCGTGCGCGCCCGCGCGGCACGTGCCGCGTCACCGGGCGTAGCTGCTTCCTGCTGAAGCCCGGCGAGCAGTTTTTCGCGTGTCTCGGCCGGTACTTTGGCGAAGTCGTTAAGGCTGACTCCCATGTTGATAAGCGCCCACAGGACCATGCGGCGTTGCTGGGTGTTGCCCTTGAGGTCAGGAGAGGCGTCGTGCTTCAAGATCGAGCACAAGACGGGGGCGCCAACCGGTGCATGGAACTCGCCCAGTGCGGCAGCCAGGTAAATCAGATGGTCCCGGTCCTTTTGCAGAGGGCGCCAGATCAGGCTTTTGTTCTTGTCATCGTTCGTCGCTGCCTGGACGCCGATGGCCGCTTCTTTCTTGATGAGCCTTTGCAGGGTCATGTCAAGGCGCTCGGCAATATCGAGTGCAAACTTCGGGTCGGCCTTCCAGCGCAGCGTCGCCGACTCGGTCCGCTTAAGGATTTGTGCCAAATCGCTGGCGCCGCGCCAGCGGATGTCTTCGTTGTCGCTATCGAGCTGGTTCAGGAAGTAGGCGGGTTCATGCTGGCGCGTCACCATCATCTTGGAGCCGATGTACAAAACCACCAGGACCAGGATGATCAAACCAGGGATAACAAAGAGCTGAGCGAGGAACCGCCCGGACGGCGGCTGTACCGGAGGGAGCCCGGGAGCCGCGGCTTGCGGTGGAGAATCATTTGCGGGGAGAGATGCCATCAGGGAATTACCATCGGCGCGAAACGGACATTTCTGTTGGTTTTACTAAATCATTCCTAGCAAACCAGGGAAGTTTCGCCGTCCTGTATTTCACCGAGTTAGCCCCAAGCGCAAACGCGGGGCCAGAACCGCAACCATCGAAACAACTCTCGCGATTGCTTTGCAGCCTCAGGTACCTTGCGGAAGGCTCTCTCCATGCCCCTTTCGTTGGAACAGTATGCCGACCAGCTCGCCAAACGCGACCTGGTGTGGCCCGCGCCGCCGGAGGTACAGCCTGCGAAAGCCAGGCCGCACCTGGTCCGGCTGCCCAAGGTGCGTGCTGTCCTTTGGAACCTCTACGGCACGCTGTTAAACATCTCCTCCGGTCACCTCGTCTTCGAGCATCCGCAAAAATTCGTCATGGACATTGCCCTGGACAAGACGGTACAAGAATTCAAGATGTGGGGCTCGATGACCCGCAAGCCTGGCCAGCCTGCAGATTACATGGGGGACCTTTATAAACGCGTTCTGAGCGACCTGCGTCTGACGCCCTCACCCAAAGAGAAGCAACCCGAACTCCTCGCCGAACGCATCTGGGAGGAAATTGTCAAGAAACTGCAAAAGAAAGATTTCAAGTTCGATATTATCACCTTCGGCACACTTACCGAGTTTAGCCGCAAGATCGCGTATTTCTTCCACGCCAGCTTGCAAGGAACAGCCTGTTACGCAGGCGCAGCGGCGGCAGCCGAGCAGGTTCATCAGCTTGGACTGAAACAAGGCCTACTTGCTGACGCACAGTGCTTTAGCTTTGTACAATTACAGCGAGGGTTGGCTCAGCAGGGCTCCAGCGTCGATGCCGATGTCCTGTTCGAGCGCCCCCTGCGAACGCTTTCCTGCGAGGTTGGCGGGCGCAAGCCTTCGGAGCGGCTATTCAAGTATGCGTTGACCCAGGTGGCGACGCGAGGCATACCCGCGGATCAGGTGCTGCATGTCGGATCACGGCTGACAAACGACCTGGCGCCTGCCAAGAAGTTGGGAATGCGCACGGCGCTCTTTGCAGGGGACAAGGAATCACTCGAGGCAACTCCTGCACAGATGAAGGATCCCGTGACCCGCCCCGACGTGCTATTGACCGAATTGACGCAGATCGCTGAGATTGTTGGACCCTAAGCGGCCTGGCGCTCGCCCGAATGCGTCTAGTGTGTTGCCGCAAACGCTATGCCGCAGACGGCAAACTGGGTTTCCCTCATGCCTCCGGAATTACATTTCGACGTAGGTCAAATCGACTTTAGCAAAGTCGTTGCCGACCTTGATGCGATCCGCAAGGTCAATCCGCAACGCCACGAGATGGAACAGCTCGATGCGGTCGTTTACCTGGATCCGTCCAACAGCTTGATCGTCGGGTACAAGGACGTGCGATACGACGAGTTCTGGGTACGTGGTCACATGCCAGGCTACCCGCTCCTACCCGGCGTGTTGATGTGCGAGGCGTCGGCACAGTTGTGCAGCTATTACACACTGACGCAACATGATTTCGCCGGGCAATTTCTCGGGTTCGGCGGTATGGAAGCGGTCCGGTTTCGCAGCCCCGTGCGGCCAGGCGACCGCCTCGTCCTGGTTGCGAAGGAACTGAAATTCAACCGCCGACAGACGGTGTACAACGTGCAAGGATTTGTCCAGGACCGGATGGTCTTTCACGGCGACATCATCGGTGTGCCGATCAAGAGAGACGAGGACTAGGCCGTGCGTGCATCGCGCCGTCTGCCCCTGGAGGCCCTCGCGCCCTATCTCCTTGATGTGCCGCACCCAGGATTCCTGCCGCCTGGGTCGCCGCTCTTGGCCCCCACGCCGCCGATAGCCTGGCATACCCTCTTTGGCAATGATCGTGAAATCGAGATCGAGGTCGGGTTCGGCAAAGGACTGTTTCTCGTCACTCAGGCCCAGGCCAGGCCAGGTACGAATTTCCTCGGCATCGAAATCGAACGCAAGTACACACTCCTGACAGCGACAAAGATCGCTGCGCGCCACCTGTCGAACGTCAAACTTGCTTGCACCGACGCCCGCTGGTTTTTGAAAGAGCGAATCGCAGCCGGCAGCGTGGCCGCCCTGCACGTTTATTTTCCCGATCCGTGGTGGAAGAACCGCCATCGCAAGCGCAAACTATTCACACGTGAGTTTGCCGACGAGTGCGCTCGCGTGCTCATGTACAAGGGCCGAATGCATTTCGTGACGGATGTCGCCGATTATTTCGCCGAGTCGATCGAAATGCTCAAGGACGTGCCGGCCCTGCGAACGCTGCCTGTTTCGCAACCGGATGCCGAGTATTTGACGAACTTCGAGCGCAAGTACCGGTTGGAGGGCCGCGCGATTTACCGGGCGCTGTACGAGAAAAAACCGTCCGAGCCTGAAGCGTAAGCGATGCACTCGCCAATCTTCGCTTACGCTTCAGGCTCGGCCTGAGGATGCAACATGCATTTCGCCGACCGTTTGCTGACAGCTTGCCGTCAAAAAGGCAACGCGCTCTGCGCAGGCATCGACCCGCGCTGGGAACAACTACCGGTCGAAATTCGGCGTCGCCACGCGAGTGGAAGTCTCGACGCCATGGCAACGGCGATCGAAGAATTTAGCCTGCGTGTGCTCGACATTGTCGCTCCCCTGGTGCCGATCGTGAAGCCGCAGAGCGCATTCTTTGAAGCCTGCGGGCCCGCCGGCCTGCTGGCGCAGCAGCGGGTGCTCGCGAAAGCCAGGTCGCTGGGGCTGATCACGATCCTCGATAACAAGCGGGGCGACATCGCCTCGACGGCTGAAGCGTATGCCGATGCCGCGCTAGCGGGGACTACCTTCGAGGGGAGCCGGCATCCGGTCTGGGCAGCGGATGCGCTGACGGTCAACCCGTATCTGGGGCGCGACGCGGTCGAGCCGTTCCTGGCCAGCGCCCGGCGTTGCGACGGCGGCGTGTTTGTTTTGGTACGGACAAGCAACAAGGGAGCGAAGCAGTTCCAGGATCTGCCGTCGGGTGGAAAATCCGTCTATCAACACGTCGCGGAAGCCGTTGGCGCGTGGGCAAGCGAAAACCTTGGCGCCTGCGGCTATGGTGACGTCGGCGCAGTCGTCGGCGCAACTCATCCGGCTGAATTAGCTCTTGTACGTCAATGGATCCCGCACGTGGTGTTCCTGGTGCCGGGCTATGGCGCGCAAGGCGGCAGCGCCGCCGACGCCGCTGCGGGCTTTCGGACCGATGGCGCCGGCGCGATCATCAATAGCTCTCGCGGGCTCACGGCTTGCTTCAAGCCGGACGAAACGAGGTGGGAGGAAGCGATCGAAAAGGCGACGAAGGCGACGATTGCCGACTTACGACAGGCAACCCCGATGAAGGGCCTGGAAGCTCCGAGCCGCCTCTCCGCATCCTGACCGGACAGCACGCTTCGCACAAGGATTACACATCACATCGTGAGAAGTAGAACATGCCGATAAGCGCAGTCCCAATCGAAACACCGAAGCTGATCAGCATCGTGCGACTCAGGGCATGCCAATCGTAAAACCCCTTCATCACATTGGGCAGATTTTGAAGTGCTCGCTCGGGCGACGGAATCGATCCCGGTAGTTGCGTCATCAAAAACCCGCCGCCGTAAAGCGTCATCCAAACGACGGCAATGCTTACCAGCGCATTATTGGACATGGCGCTGACAGTCACGCCAATCGTCACCACGAAAAACAGCATCGAGGCGACGATGAGCATGGCCACACAGCAGCCGTCGATCGTCAATGCCTCGCTGTGAAGCATGTAATACGAGCCCGCCAACGCCAGGCCGGCCTTGATGAAATAAGTCGCCAGGACCAGCATCAAGCGGGAATGCCATTTGCCCAGGAAGTACTGGTATCGGCTTATGCCACGGCTGAGGACGGAATCCGCCATGGTGCCCCGCTCCGAGCAGATGGTGCCGGCAGTGAGTGCGATGATGAGGGTAACACCACCGTAGATGACCCAGTGCAAAAGGTCGCCGACGGTTTCGGGGGCGTGCTGGACCATGCCGGACACGCGTGTGGCGCCAAATCGGTAGAGCAGGTACCCGACCCCAATCGCGACCGTCAGCAATACCCAGACACGGTACAGCCAGCTATTGAACGTCGCCCTGAAATCAGCCTGGAGCACCGCCCAGTATGGCAGTAAGCGGTTGATTCGCAAACGTGGAGCGGCGACAGCGGCGGCTACATCCATGTGGCACCTGCAGTCCTTGTTTAGCGCCCGCAAGGCGCAACGCGAATTCTATTCGACTTCATCGATCACGCCGCGTTCTTGTACGCCCGCGCGAATCCGCGTGCTCCTTCTTCTTCAACCAGATCGAGGAACGCGGCCTCGGTCGCCATGCCGACCGAGCGAATGCTGATCACCGTCACCTTGTTGTCGGACAACGTCATGAAAACATTTGCCAGCGCGTTCGTGTTGTTGATGTCCTCACTCATGCGGATCTCAAGCCGGCGCTGCTTTAGATTGACGTACTTGAACTCGGCCATGTTCTTGAGGGCCTGCATCGCCCGCGTGATCGCCTTTTGATCGCCTTCCAGATCGAACTCGTAGTGATTCCGCTTCATGCGTCCCTTGAGATCTTGCAACGAGCCAAAGTAGATGAGATGCCCATCGCTGAGGACAGCGGCATGGTTGCACACTTCGTCGATGTCGCTGAGGTTGTGGCTGGCGATGATCAGGGTCTTGTTCTGCGCCAGCGTCTTGATCAACTCCAGCATGCTCCGCCGTGCTTCGGGATCAAGGCCCAGCGTCGGCTCGTCCCAGATGAGCAGGTCGGGTTCGTTGATCAAGCTCGTCGCAACGGCCAGGCGGGCGATCATCCCGTTCGAGAAATTCTCGATCCGGTCCCCCGAGGCGGCCAGCAGATCGACGGCGCGAATCATCGACGCCATGCGCGGCTTGCGCACTTCCGCGGGCAAGCCGAACAAGCGGGCCATGTAATCCAAATACGTGATCGGCGTCATCCCCTTGGGAAACTGCGGATTGGTCGGTATGTAGCCGATGCGGCAGCGCAGCGCGGCGGCGTTCGGCCCCATCTTTTGGTTGAACACCTTGACCCAGCCTGCGGTCGGCCGATGCAGGCCGAGCACCAGGCGCAGCAGCGTCGTCTTGCCGGCGCCATTCGGACCTAGAAGGCCCAGGACCGTCCCTGGCTCCAGCTTCAAGTTCACATCGTTCAGCGCAATCTGGCGGTTCTGATAGATCTTCGTTAACTGCGAAGTCTCCACCACCAGGTCGCTGGAGTTCTCGGCCACGAGACTTTCTCCTCGTTTTCCGCCTACGGCGTCGCACGGGATGCGACACCGCACGCGGCTAACACACGCCTCTATCTTCGTCACCAGGGCTTGCCCAGATGAATCCAAAGTCGCATCGATTGCGTTTGGTTTTTTCGTTTCGCCAGGCACGGCCGCTAAATTCCACGGCTTTTGCCCATCTCCGCAAGCTGATTTGCCAAAAATCAAAAAAGTTTTCAGAAACTCTTGACGACAACAGAACATGACGATATAAACATGCGTACACTTATGGAGAGAAGTAACCCCATCCGTCCTTTTTCCCAGCCGAGGAGGAATTTGCCATGACCCCGGAATACGATCGTGAGCTGAAAAGTGCCTTGCAGCAAATCGAAAAACAGTTCGGCAAGGGCTCCATCATGCAGCTCGGCAGCGAGAGCACTGCGGACGTCCAGGGCATCAGCACTGGCGCCCTGAGCCTCGACATCGCCCTCGGTGGCAAGGGATTGCCGCGGGGACGCATTATCGAAATCTACGGCCCCGAGGCGAGCGGCAAGACCACGGTCGCCCTGCAGTCGATCGCCAGCGCCCAGCGTGCCGGCGGTGTGGCTGCCTTCATCGACGCCGAACATGCCCTCGACCCCAGCTGGGCCAAACGCCTCGGCGTCGATCTCGAAAGCCTGCTCGTCAGCCAGCCGTCCCACGGCGAGGAAGCGCTCAAGATTGCCGAGATGCTCGTCAAATCGAACGCCGTGGACATCATCGTGGTGGACTCGGTCGCCGCCCTGGTGCCCAAGTCGGAAGTGGAAGGCGAAATCGGCGATCAGCACATGGGCCTGCAAGCCCGCCTCATGAGCCAGGCGATGCGCATCCTTACGCCGACCATCTCCAAGAGCAAGACCTGCATGCTTTTCATCAACCAGATTCGTCAAAAGATCGGCGTCATGTTCGGAAACCCTGAGACCACCTCCGGCGGTCTGGCGCTCAAGTTCTATTGCAGCGTCCGCATGGAAATCCGCAAGGTCACCGCCGTCAAGGAAGGGGATGACGTCGTCGGCACTTCGGTCCGTGTCAAGGTCGTCCAGAACAAGGTCGCGCCGCCATTTCGACAGGCGGAGTTTGACATCATGCACGATCGCGGCATCAACCGCGAGAGCGACGTGATCAATCTCGCCATCGAAGACAAGTTCATCGAGAAGAGCGGCTCCTGGATCAACTACGGCGAGATGCGTCTGGGCCAGGGGATGGAGAACGCCAAGAAGTATCTGCGCGAGAATCCCGCCCTGATGGAGGAATTAATCAAGAAGATTCTCGCCAAGCGCGGCCTCGTCGGCGCCCAGTCGGCAGCCCCGCCGGCGCCAATCGAGGTACCGGTGGAGGACACCCCCGCGCCGACGAACCACCGCGCCAAGCGCGCCGCCGCGGTTGCCGAGTGACAGCGTACGGCAACGCGACCCATCGCCCGCTACGCTCGGCGGTTTCGCTCACAGCGAGACTTCCTTTGCCTGGGTTACGACCCGGCTGTGACAAGCCATACAATGTCACGGCATGAGTCGTAACCCATTTGCATTCGAGGGGAGCCGTCCGATGTGCGTTGTCTATTCGCGCTGGGTGTTCCAACTGATTGCCATCGGGTGTTTCCTGTCGTCGGCCGCCCAAGCCCAACCAACCGAGCGCAAGGTAGCCGCCGCCACGCGTCTCGACTGGCAGTTTGCCGTGCATGGGTTCGGCCCCGGCGCCGCCAAGCTGCCCGCCGGCTTCGATTCCACCAAGCAGCGCTATCAACTCTTCGTCCCCAAGGGGATCAGCAAAGACAAGCCGGCGGCGCTCGTGCTGTTCATCTCCGCGTCCGATCAGCCGGCCGGATGGAATAGCTGGAAGTCCGTCTGCGAAAAAGAAGGATTGCTGTTCGCATCCCCCTTCGGCGCAGGCAACAGCCCCGACCCCGGACGACGCGCGCGCGTCATCCTCGATGTGCTCGACGACATTCGACGACTCTACGCCATTGATCCCGATCAGACCTACCTCACAGGCTTCTCCGGCGGCGGCCGAATGGCTTGCTCGATTGCCTTTGCACTCCCCGAATACTTCGGCGGCGTCATCCCCTTGTGCGGCACCAATCCAATCAGTGGGCCGACCTATTTGCGCCACCGCATCGAGGAACGGCTGTCGGTCGCCTTCGTCACTGGCGAGAAGGATTTCAACCGCAAGGAGAACGAGGTCTACATGGCCCCCTGGTTCGAAGAACTCGGCATCCGCACCAAGCTGTCGGTCGTGCCGAAGATGGGGCATGAGATTCCGCCCGCGGCCGTCCTCAGCGAGGTTCACGCCTGGTTGGCCGAGGATCTGAAACGCCGACGCGATGACGCCACGGCGCGCCCGAAGTTGGCGGTGGCGCACGATGTCACGCTGAGCGCCGCCGAGCAGGCGAAACGGCAACTCGAGGCGGCCGACGACCAACTCAAACTGCCTGCTCGCACCTGGCGCGGCATTGCATTGCTGCAAGGGATAAGTCATCGCTGGGGCAAAACTGAATCGGGCCGGCAGACTCAAGTCCTGCTCAAAGAGGTCCTCAACAACGAAAAGCTCCTCGAACGAGTGGAAGTGCAAGGCGCCGAGGACGAAGTCAAGGCAATTTCCTCCCAGGCCAGGGCGCTCGAACGTTTCGGCCAGGCTGCCAAAGCGATCGAGGCTTGGCAACTGCTCGCCAAGAATTACGAAGGCACCCCCATCGCGGCCAAGGCCAACGAGAATATCAAAAGGCTACGCGCCAAGGGCAAATGACGTCGTGGTTGCATCCATGTCGCGTTTGCGGTTGAATGACCATATGGCAATCGATCCAACTACCAAGGCCCGCGTCCTCTACGACGGCGATTGCGCCTTTTGTTGCAAATCGGTCGAGCTACTAAAGAAGCTCGATTGGCTCAGACGGCTCGATTATGTCAATGTGCGAGATAACTCCCAGACGTTGTTGCGGCAACCCCCGGTCGCCGGCGCACCGCTGCTGGAACAGATGCATGTCTTGCCACGTGATGGCCTGAAACTATTCGGCGGCTACCACGCAGTTCGCTGGCTTGCCTGGCGCTTCCCGCTCACGTGGGTTGTCGCGCCTTTTCTTTATCTTCCCGGCATGACCTACCTGGGCCAAAGGTTCTACCTCTGGATCGCCCGCAACCGCTTCAAGATCGTGCCGTGCGAACATGGCGCCTGCAATATTCCAGGGCGGTAAACTCCTAGGGCAAAACGAGAATGCCGAAAGCGTCCCATACCATATCCTAGCTGAGTGTCCGAATCATCCTTCCTTCTTCATTCTTCATCCTTCCTATGCCCCGACGCGCCATCCAACTCTTGACCGACAACGAATCGATCGACGAAGTCTACATGGTCACGGACAAGCAGCTCCGCACCAATCGCTCCGGCAACTTTTACCTGCAAGTCGAGCTGCGGGATCGTACCGGTTCCATCACTGCCCGGCTTTGGAACGCCAATGAATCGCAGTTTCGCTCCTTCAACGAGGGGGATTTCCTGCGCGTCAAAGGAAAGGTCCAGCTCTTCCAAGGCTCTCTGCAAGTGTTGTTCACCGCCTTCGACCGCGTCGATCCAAGCAAAGTTTCCCTCGAAGATTTTGTGCCTCGCGTCGAGCAAGACATCCACAAGCTCTACGACCGCCTGAAGCAGTACCTCACCAAGCTCGGCGATTTGCACCTGAAAGCGCTCGCAGAGTGCTTCTTCATGGATGACGCCTTCGTCAACGCATTTTGCAACTCCCCCGCAGGCATTCGCAATCATCACGCCTACATCGGCGGCCTCCTCGAACACGTCGTCACGATGCTTGACGCGGCCGATCGTCTGGCGCCGCTCTACCCGGAACTGAATCGCGATCTCTTGATGATGGGCGTTTTCCTTCATGACCTCGGCAAAACTCGCGAGTTGAGCTGCGACAAGGTCTTCGGCTACACGGACGAAGGCCAGCTCATCGGCCACATCGATATCGGCGTCGAAATGCTCAACGAGAAGGCTGCCAAGGTGCCGGACCTGACGGGCGAGCCGTTCCCGCGTGAAATGTTCCTTCGCCTCAAGCACATGATCGTAAGCCATCACGGCAGCTACGAGTTTGGCAGCCCGCGTTTGCCGATGACGCCCGAGGCGATCGCCCTGCACTATCTGGACAACCTCGACGCGAAGCTGCACTCGTTCCTGCGCGACATTCGCGAGGACAAGAATGTCGCGTCGGCGTGGACGCCTTACAACCAGAGCATGCAGCGTCGGCTTTTCAAGGGATTGCGTGAAGGATCCGAACCGGTCGCCGATTGATTGTTTAGCTCCGCGTCTTGGACCCGGGCGCATATCTGCATCCAGTCGCGTATAATCACAGTAGAAAGCCCCCTGCGAACGCCGTTCGCAAGGCAACTGAATAATCACCCATTGTGGAGAACCATGTCCGACCTGCAATCTCGCATCATCAGCACCCTCGCCCATCCAAACTATCATGCGGTCAAGCCGAAGGCGCTTGCCCGCAAGCTTGGCCTCGCTACGCCGGAGCACGACGCCTTCAAGCATGCACTCAAAGAGTTGATACGCCTGGGCCGCATCGAGATCGGTAAGGGAAATCTCGTGCGCCAGGTCGGGGTCCACGGCACGCTCACCGGCATCTTTCGCAAGGCCACCGCCGGGTTTGGCTTCGTCCGGCCCAATCCCGACGAGGGGCACAAGTTCAACGAAGTCTTCATACCCGAGGACGCCATCCGCGATGCGGCTACCGGCGACGTCGTGCTCGTGCGCGTTCGGCAATCACGCCAGCGCCATGAGCGCGGGCCGAAAGGCGATATCGTGCAAGTGCTGACGCGGGCGACCAGCCAGTTCGTCGGCACCTACTTCACGCGCGACGGACTGTTCTATGTGCGCGTCGATGGGTCGGTCTTCAGCCATAGCGTGCTCGTCGGCGATCCGTCGGCCAAGGGCGCGAAACCGAACGACAAGGTCGTTATCGACATGGTCCGCTTTCCGACGGCAGAGGAACGCGGCGAGGCAGTCGTCACCGAGGTGCTTGGCCCTCACGGCAAGCCCGGTGTCGATACGCTGTCGGTCATCCGTGCCCTCGGCCTGCCCGATGCCTTTCCCGAGGATGCCCTGGAGGAGGCACGTCAGGTCGCTGCACGTTTCAAAGATGACATTCCGGACGACCGAGAGGACTTGACCGAGTGGTTGACAATCACCATCGACCCGGTCGACGCTCGCGATTTCGATGACGCGATCTCTCTCACGATCGATCCCAAGAGTAAGCATTGGCTTCTCGGCGTCCACATTGCCGATGTCGGCCATTTCGCCCCGCTGGGAAGCAGTCTGGACCGCGAGGCACGCAAGCGCGGCACCAGCGTGTACTTGCCGCAGCGCGTTATTCCAATGTTTCCCGAGGTCATTTCCAACGGCCTGGCGAGCTTGCAACAGGGGAAGCCTCGCTACGTGAAATCGGCGATCATGGACCTGACGCCGACGGGGCAAAAGACTGAAGTGCGCTTTGCCAATGGCGTCATCAAGACGCGCCGGCGTTTCACTTACGAGGAAGTCTCCGCCATCATCGCCCAGGAAGAGGGCCTGACGCCCGACATGACGCCGCCCGTCGTCGATGATGACGTGCGTGCCACGCTGCTGCGGTTGCGCGACCTTGCAAAGATTCTGCACAAGCGCCGCGTCAAACGTGGCTCCCTGGAATTGATGATGCCCGAGATCGCCCTGGAGTATGACCAGAACGGAAAGGTCTCGGGCGCCCACTTCCGCAAGCACGATATCAGCCATACGATGGTCGAAGAATGCATGCTTGCCGCCAACGAAGCGGTGGCCGAGCACCTCGATCGCAAGGATCTATACTTCCTGCGCCGCGTCCACCCGGCGCCGGAGCCGACCAAGCTGCACAAGTTCGCGGAATTCGCCCGAATCCTCGGCTACAAGATCAAGAGTGAGACGGATCGCTTCACGCTGCAAAAGATTCTACAGCAATCAGCCAACAAGCCGGAGATGCATGCCGTGCATTACGCTCTGTTGCGTAGCCTGAAGCAGGCGACCTACAGTCCGGTAAAAGACGACCATTACGCTCTGGCGAGCGAGAACTACTGTCACTTCACGTCGCCCATCCGCCGCTATCCGGATTTGCAGGTGCATCGCCTGCTCGATGCGCTGGTTCGCCGCGGCCGGGCGTCGAGTAAGCTTGACGAGTTGGTTGCCCTGGGAGAGCATTGCAGCAAGACGGAGCGCCGCGCCGAGACGGCCGAGCGCGAACTGGTCAAGCACAAGCTGCTCGTGCATATGAACGAGCGCATCGGCACGGATCTGCAGGCGATCATCACCGGCGTTGCCGACTATGGCTTCTTCGCCCAGGCTGAAACTCTGCCGGTGGAAGGGCTCGTCCACATCAGCACGTTGCCGGACGATTATTACCACTTCGACGAGATGTCGCACACGCTGGTAGGCCATCGAACCAAACGCCGATTTCGATTGGGTGACAAGGTAGAGGTCACGGTGGTCCGTGTCGATCTGCAGCGTCGGCAGCTTGATTTCCGCATCAAGGGAAGCGGCGAGCGATTGCCGGACGTAAAGCGGCGGGGGTAAGAGTGATCTTCGTTTAGCGCCCGCCTGGCGCTATGTGGGCGCTAAACGAAATCTGCTTGACTACTTTTTCTCAGCCATCAGACGTTCCAGCAATCGATCGAGCTGTGGGCCGCGGGCTCGCAACGACACAACTCGTCCCGACCGGTCGACGAGCACCGGGAACGGGATCGAGTTCACGCCGTACTGGGCCGCCAGCTTCTTGCTGTCTTCGATGTTGATGCTGGTCCACGGCAGCTTCCGATCCTCGACGAACTTGGTAATGGCATCATCGGAGCGGTCGAGGCTGACGCCGATCACGTCGAAGCCTTTGCCGTGGTACTTCTTGTAGGCTTGCTGGATGTTCGGCAATTCCTGAATGCAAGGTCCGCACCAGGTCGCCCAGAAGTCGACGAGGACGACCTTGCCTTTCAAATTTTTCAGATCAAAATCCTTGCCGTCCACGGTCTTGCCGCTGATGGGCATCATTTTGCCGAGATGCTTTTCGATCTTCTTCAACTCGTTTTCGAGAAACTTGGGAGCCTGGACGGCGACCTGTTTGTTTTCAGCGCCGGCAAAGGCCTTGATTAAGGAACTGTAGGTGGCGCGGGCCTGGTCGATGCCGTCGTCTTCGGTGAGGAAGGCGAGCTGGAGTGCCAGCTGGAAGTCGGCGAAAGTGAGCTTGTCGCTATTACCTTCGAATTGCTTGATCAACGTCTGCGCGACGTCTTTTCGCTCGGCGGGCGTTCCGTCCGCGTAGTTATTGATCCGGTACTTGAGCTCGGCGTTCTTGGCCTCGGCCACGGTGGCGGCGCCGATTTCCAGGGTAAATTTGCTGGTCTGTTGCGGAATCAACGTGGTAGCGACGAGGCGGTAGGTTCCCGACTTCGTCGCCTTGTAGACAATGCGCGAATCGAGATTGGGGGGATTGCCGTCGTCGTTCATTTCGAGTTGATTGCCGGCCGCGTCTTCCAGGAACAGAAGTGGGTCAAACTTCGGATCGTCGCCGGCGTTGCGATGGTCGAAGCCATACGTTTTTCCCTTTTCAAGCTGTACCGTGAAAACCTTGAAATGATGATTCTGGAAGTTGGCGTCATCCGCGCTCAACTCGCCGGCGTATGACACCTTGCCGTCCTTCAACTTCAACTCGATGGCTTTGCCCTTGAATCGGCTGGCGGTAGTGCCTGCCGTCGGGGGCTCTTTTCCCTTCACGTCCTTGGTATCGGCGGCATGAACGATCGCGCTGCCGAGCAGGGCGAACACGAGGCTTCCCAATCCGAGAAGGGCTGCCTTTAGCGTGATTCGACAAGTCTGAACCATGAAAGTGACTCCTTGAAAGATACAACCACACTGGTGTAAGAAATCGCTGATTCGTAAACCCGTCATTTACCGGTAACTTCCGGGGTGACTTCGAGGACAAATTTTCCGGTCGCACGCGCCGATACGGTGCTGGCAATCAAGCGATAGTTGCCAGTATTCGCGGCCCGATGGATGATCTGGGCGTTTAGTTTCGTATTACCGCGGCTCTCCGCGAGCGTGTTGCCGAGGGGGTCTTCGAGCACAAGGTTGGCATCGAATTGCTGGCTTTGATTCTGAATGCGATAGCTCTTGCCTGCCTCCATGGGGAGGATGAAAACCTTGAAGTAGCGGTCAAAAACCAGGCCGTCCTGCTCAATGAGACTGTCCGCGACGCGGATCGTGCTTTCTTTCACCTTGAGTTCGATCGGCTTGCTCTTGAAGAGACTGGCAGTCGCGATGCCGGCCGGCTCGGTGACAGTGAGCGAGAACTTGCCGATCTTGGCGTTCAAACTGGTGACGATAACCTTGAATTCCGCGGTGGCTGTCGCCTTGTAGTAGACGCGCGCGTCAAGCGTTTTCTTACTCGGGGCGTCATCATTGAATGCGACTTGCTGGCCTTGCGGGTTCTCCAGACGCAAGACAGCATCGAAATCTTTACTCGTCAGATCGAACTGGTAAAGCTTTCCTTCCAACAACTGGACCGGATAGCTCTTGCGCCGAGAGTTTTTCAAGAATGGATGCGTATCTTTCTGGTCCTGCGACGTCAATTCGTCGGTTTTGCTAAAGAACGGCTCGATTGGCTTCTTGGCGTCTTTTTTCTTGTCCCCCGCGGCCGAGATCAGGCCCGGGAAGAAAAGGCATGCCAGGACAAGCAAAAGGGGCGCCAACCAGATCTGGCGATGAAGCAACATGGATGCGACTCTGCCGAGGGCCGATGAATTCCCTCCACGCAATGTATGGCAGCGCCGAGCGAAACACAACGAAGAAACGGCATTTCCGGGATGATTTCCGCGGCGCGTATTCCGCTGCCTACGCCTCCGCGATCAGCACGATCAGCGAATGGCCAGCGACAGGGTACGTCGTTCCGGCTGGAATGATCGGTCCTTCGTCAGGGCCGACGATATCGAGCGGCGACATCAACGACGTGTCAATGGCGCGCCGCCACGGTTTGCCGTTGGGTGACGTCGGCACACGGAACGGTATCGCATCGATCCAGGCGTTGCAAGCGACGTAGAAGTCGCGGTCCTCCTCGCGGCCGGTCTGCGTGCCGTCGAGGCAGAACGCCAGTGTTCGGCTGGCCTGAGAGAAATCGGGGCTCAAGGGCTCGACGCCGTGCCAGATGATATCGGGCTGAAGGGCGCCATCCGAGCCTGCGCCGCGAAAGAAATCTCGCCGCCGCAGAGCGGGATGGCGCCGGCGCAGCGAGATCAACAGGGTGACAAATCGATAGAAATCGGCGTTCGTCTCGCGCAAACGCCAGTCTACCCAGCTAAGGTCGTTGTCCTGGCACCACGCGTTGTTGTTGCCTTTCTGCGTTCGCAAAAACTCATCGCCACCCAGGAGCATCGGCACGCCCTGTGAGATCATCAAAGTCGTGAGGAGATTTTTCGCCTGTCGCTTGCGCAAGCGCAGGACTTCCGGATCGTGGGTCGGCCCCTCGACGCCACAGTTCCAGGACAGGTTCTCGTCCATACCGTCGCGATTGTTTTCGCCATTGGCTTCGTTATGCTTGTGGTTATAGGAGACGAGATCCCAGAGCGTGAAACCATCGTGGCAAGTGATGAAATTGAGGGAGTGATTGGGCAGCCTGCCAGAATGCTCGTAGAGATCGGAACTGCCGCAGATGCGAGTCGCCAGCGCGCCGGCCATGCCCTCCTCGCCGCGCCAAAAACGCCGCACATCGTCGCGATATCGGCCATTCCACTCGGACCAGCGCCCACCGAAGGTTGGAAAGCTGCCTACTTGATAGAGACCGACAGCGTCCCAGGGCTCAGCAATCAACTTCGTATCACGCAGGAGTCCATCCTCGGAGATCATCTCGACAATGGGCGGATCGACAAGGACATTCCCCTTGCTGTCACGCCCGAAGACTGATGCCAAGTCGAAGCGCAGCCCATCGACATGCATTTCGCCGACCCAGAAGCGTAAACAGGTAAGAATCAACTCGCGCACGATCGGATGGTTGCAGTTGATTGTGTTGCCACAGCCGGTGAGGTTGAGATAGTTACCACGTTCGCCAAGCAGGTAATAAAGAGCGTTGTCGAGTCCCCGGAATGAGTAGGTGCGCCCGCGGTCGTCGCCTTCGCCCGTATGGTTGAAGACGACGTC
>SXGT01784121.1_pt1 | contig 19696 bp, 17 predicted proteins | sample 3176221 | NCBI WGS metagenome assembly SXGT01 (sample SAMN11356862, study PRJNA531348) | freshwater metagenome | isolation source: freshwater sample F1-120 | place: China: Fuxian Lake, Yuxi | collected 2017-12-25
CTGAAGCGCTCCCACATCTCGGTGAAGAAGAGGAAGTAGAGGCCCTTGGGGTGGCCCTTCTGCGGGGTGTCGGTCGCGGCTGCGAGATCGGTCGCGTCGGCGCTGGCGGTGCTCATCGGGTGGCGCACAGAACCCCGGGAGGGGGGTTGGCGTCAACGGATAACGGCCCCGGACGGCGTCAGCGAGGCACGATCTCGAGGACGAGCGCGGTCTGGGCCGGAACGGGGGCGGAGCCCGCGAAGACCTGCGCCTCGACGGCGTGGCGGGCGTGGGCGTCCGCGACGACAGCCCGCGCGTTCTTGCCGGAGACGCGCACCACGAAGCGATCGAACACCGCGCTCGTCAGCGCCACGTGGGTGGCGAGCGCGCGCTCGTCGAGCTTGCCCTCGGGGATCTTGAACACGAACACGGCCGCCCCGACGGGAGCCCCGGCGTCGCCGGTGACCCGCGCGGTGCCCGCGTCGGGACGCGGGGCGGCCTGAGGTGTGACGAACGTCGCCACCACGGGCGGCGTGGCCGGGGGAGGCGCCGTGACGACGGCCGCGGCACGGAACAGCTGCCAGTACAGCGCGAAGAGGGACTCGATCGTCATGGGCGCGCGCTCCGTCGCGCCGAGCAGCGAGGCGACCGTCGCGGCGTCGACGAGCTCCACGCGGCCGAGACGATCGACGACCGAGGCGGCGTCCGGCGCGCCCTGGCGCTGGGCCACGAGGCGCGCGATCTCGGGCGCGTCGGCCTTCACGCGCCCGATCCCCGCCTGCCAGCGATCGACCCAGCGTCGGAACGCCGGCTCGTTCTTCTCGACGCTGCTCCGCGCCGCGACCGCGCACAGCGGCACGAGGCGCGAGGCCTCGGCCGTCGAGAGCACGGTGCGGTAGCCAGCCTCGGCGGGCTCGTTCCAGAGCTGCGCCATCCACGGCGCGCCCTTCGCCTCGGGGACGGACGGCGCGAGGAAGCGCACCTTCTCCAGCGGCACGCCCTGCCCGCCGAGCACGAACAACGCGAGCGCGCGGCCGGCGGCGTCCCACGCGCCCACGCGGACCTCGGGCTCCGGCTTGCCGTCCTTCGCGAGCGCGCGGAGCTCCTCGCGCCCACGTGAGAAGCCAACGACGTGGAACACGCGCGGATCCAGCGCCCGGAGGCGCTCGTACCCCAGCACGAGCTCGGGCAGCGGCACGAGGGCGATGTCCGCGCCCTGCGGATCCGCGCCACCGCGCGCGAGGCGGGCCTGCGCGATCTCGGGCCACTCCGCGGAGGCGAGCTCGATCGTGAGCTCGGGGGACGGCTTGTCGTCCGCGACGCCCGGAGCCAGGAGCTCCCACCCCGCCGCGGAGACGCGGAGCGGGCGATCGAGGAGAGGCTTGACGACGGACGCGGCGTCGACGACGGGAGGCGGCGTGGGGGCCGCGCTCGCGGAGGCAGACGCGGACCCAGACGGCGCGGCGTCGACGCCGGCCTCGCGCGACTCGACGATCTCGCGAGGCGCCGTGTAGGGCTCGCGTGGACGCGCCACGAGGAGCGCGATCATGCCCGCGAGGAGCAGGGCGAGCACGGCGAGCACCACGTTCTTGCGCATCAGCGTGCCACCGAGGAGGCGCTCCCGCCGGGCGGCGCGGCGCTCGAGGACGCGCCGGGCGTCCCGGGCGGCAGGGTCGCGGGGTCGGGGACCGACGCGGCGTACCCGCCCAGCGCGTACGTGGCCCAGGCGAGGCCCTTCGCGCCTCCCTCGGCGAAGCGATCGCCCTGCCTCCTGAAGGCGTGCTTCGTCACGGGCGTCGCGGCGAGGAAGAGCACCGCGATCGCCATGAGCGTCACCGCGAACACGTCGCCCACGAACGGGAGCCCGCCCGCGCCCCCGTAGCGCTTGAGCAGGCGATCGGTGACGAGCGACGGGATGCCCAGGACGATGATCAGCGACACGACGAGCGTCCCCGCGCCGTTCGTCGTGACGAAGGAGAGCACGCCCATGACGGCGATCGTCGACACGACGAGGCCCGTCGTGAGGGTGACGGCGCGCACCAAGGTCTGGAGGCGCGAGAGTGCGACGGAGCCGGACGGAGGCGGGGCGGCGCGCTTCTTCTTCTTGCGCGGAGCCCCTTCGTCCGGCGCGTCGTCCTTCGGCACGGGGCGACGGTACAACGGATGGGCCTTCGCGTACACTGTGCGGGTGGCTCGACTCCTCGCGGCGATCGCCTCCATGGCCGCGGCCCTGACCCTCGCGGGGACCGCGCGTGCCGGCGGCGGTCCCCTCGCGGTGGTCGTCCTCTACAACGCGGACGTATCGGCCGCCGTGCGCGTCGCGGAGCTCTACCGGGACACCCGCCAGATCCCCTCGCGCCAGCTCTGCGGCGTGTCCGGCCTGAAGGAGTCGGACGCCACCATCGATGTCAGCACCTTCAAGACCAAGATCCAGGCTCCCCTCGACAACTGCATCGGCGCGCTGCCTCACCCCGAGCGCGTGGACTACGTCGTGCTCGTGCGAGGCCTGCCGTACGCGGTCACGCTCCCGACGTACGGCGTCGCCCTCCAGGCCGCGATCCAGGTGCGGCACGCGAAGCGTGCCTCGGACGGCGCCGAGCTGGCCGGCCTCGGACAGCCGGGCAACGACAGCGCGTCGGTGGCGAACCCGCTCTATCCGATGGGGAGCGCACCCGGGTCGGACTACACGATCGACAACCCCTTCAAGTCCTGGTACTCGGCGGCGTCACGGGTCACGCGTGCGATCGACCAGCCGCGCGCGTTCCACGCCCGGAACGCGCCCGCCATGGACGGGTGGGCCTGGGCGAACAACCTGGTGATCGTGTCCTCGCTCGATGGCTTCGACTACACCGACGCGACCGAGCTCGTCGTCCGCGGCTCGAAGTCCGACGGCACGTTCCCGAAGGCGGACCTCCTCTGCATGAAGGGCGCGGACGACGCCCGTGGCGCGCGCGATCCCGAGTGCGAGTACACGACCCGCATGCTCGCGGCCGCGGGCCTCGGCGGCGCATGGGTGCCGACCTTCGACGGCAAGCTCTCGGGCCGCACGCTCGCCGGCTACATGACCGGGGCCGCCGATCTCCGCGAGGCGATCGCGGGGAACACGTACGTGCCCGGCGCGATCGCGTGCAACCTCACGTCCTTCGGCGCGGCGATCCCCAACTTCGCGTGCGCCGCCGACGGCGGCGCTTGCCCCGCGAACGAGAACCAGACCTCGTTCGCGCGCTTCGTGAGGGCCGGCGCCACGGGCGCGCACGGGACCGTGCTGGAGCCCAAGAACAACGTGTTCCCGAACGCGGGGACGCTCCTCCATTACACGTTCGGATACTCGATGGGGGAGAGCTTCCTCTTCAACCAGCGGTACCTCTACTGGCAGAGCATCTACCTCGGTGATCCCCTCGCCGCCCCGTACGCCGAGCGGCCCACGGTCACGCTCGACGTGCCGCGCGAGGCGCCCGAGGGGTCCCTGATCACCGCGCGGGCGACCCACCCCGCGGGCATCGCGTCGATCGCCATCTTCGAGGACGGGCGCCTGGCCGCGGAGGCCGAGGACGCGACGGTGACGCACCCGATCCGGAGGGGTGTCGAGGTCGTGCTCGCGGTGGCGATCGCGAGGGACGCGCCGGCGACGCGCGCCGGCTGGCCGAACCCGAACCAGCGCCCGCACCCGGAGATCGAGGGATGGCGGTCCGCGCGCGTGAAGGTGAGCGCCGCACCCCCGCCCGGCGATGGCCCGGCGGACGGCGGAGCCACGGATGCAGCGTCGCCCGCGTCCCCGGGGGAGTCGGGCGGCTGCGCGTGCGGGGTGACCCCCGCGCGGGCGGAGGCGACGTGGGCCGCGTGGGTGATCGGTGCTCTTTCGGCGCTTGCCGGAGCGCGCCGCTCCGCGCGCCGCCGGGGTGGTCGCTGACGTGCTCGCCGTCGTGACGTGGAACCTGCTCCACCGCGTGCACGCGCAGAACTGGAGCGAGCCCGCGATCGACGCCCACCCCGACGAGGCCGCGCGCATCGCGGCGATCACGCGAAGGATCGCCGCCGGCTTCCCGCCCGCGACCGTCGTGTGCTTGCAGGAGGTGAGCGGCGATCAGCTCGCGTCGCTCCGCGAGGCGCTGCCGGGGGCCTCCATCTTCGCGTGGTCGTACCCGCGCGTTCCCGCGCTGCGCCGCCCGGGCCCCTCGCCGCTCGCGGACCCGACGGAGCACCTCGTCGTCCTCGTCCACGGCGCCGCGCGCCACGTGCACGGGGAGACGTTCGCGAGCGACCGCGGAAAGGGTTTTCTCGGGGTGGAGATCGGCGACACGCTCGTCCTCGACACGCACGCCACCCCCGGCGCGGAGCACGCCGCCCAGTGCGCGCGGCTCGCGGAGCAGGCCAGCCTGCACGCGGGCCCCGTCCTGATCGTGGGCGACTTCAACGAGGACCGCGCGACGTCCCTCGCGCACGTCGGCAGGGATTTCAGGGTCGCGGTACCGCGCGAGCCGGCGCTGCCGACGCGCCCGCGCGCGGACGGCAGGTCGAAGTCGCAGACGATCGACCACGCGATGGTGCGCGGCGCGCCGATCGCCTGGGCAGAGGTCCTGAGTGGCGAGGGGCTCTCGGATCACAACCCGCTGATCGTCCAGATCGGGTGAAGGCGGACGGCGGACGCCCGCCTCACGCCCCCCCGCCGCCCTCGCCGTAGCCCGGAAGCGCCCGGATCTCGGGGTGGGCGGCAACCAGCTCGAGTGCCTTGAAGAGGAGCGTCTTGCCCGGCTCGGTCTTGGTCCACGTCGACGCGCCGCTCGGGTGGGGGAGCGCGATGACGTCGACCACTGCCCCGTGGTACGTCGCGCGCCGCGCCGTCCCGACGACGTGGTGGAGCTTCATCTGGTTCGCCTCCTTGCCGCCCTCCGGGTGGAGGACGCGCGCGATCGCCAGCGCGCCGACGGCCAGGACGAGGCGCGGCTCCAGCACCTTCACCTCCTCGACGAGGAAGCGCTCGCACGCCCCGATCTCCGCCGGATCGGGCCGGCGGTCGCTGCCGTCCTTCGTCTTGCCCGGGAAGCAGCGCGCGACGGCGGCCATGTAGATCCCCGCGCGGAAGGCCCCCTCCGAGAGGCCGCACACCGTCTCGAACCACCGGAACAGCGTCCTCCCCGCCGTCCACGCGAACGGGCGCCCGAGCGCACCCTCGTGCGGCCCCGGCGCCTGCCCGATGAGGAGCACGCGCGACAGCACGGGCGGCCCGTGGACCACGGGACCCTTCATGCCGGGGCAGGCGGAACAGCCGTCGAGCTCGCGGTGCAGCAGGCGGAGGCGGTGGAGTCTGGGATCGATGGGAATCGCTTACCACACGGTCTGCGTCGCCCGGAGGAGGCGCAGACGCGGATGTTTCGCGTCCCCGCATCGAGGGAGCTATCCTCCCGACATGAGGATCGCGCTCAGCTTCGGATCCCTCGCCCTCGCCCTCGGGAGCGCGGCGGCCCTCCCCCTCGCCTGCTCCTCCCCGACCCCCTCCCCTCCCGCCTCCCCCACCGACGCCGGGGCCGACGCCAGCGCGCCCCCGGACGCCGCCAAGCCCTCCCCTCCCCCGCTCGCCCCCGCGTTCGATCCCGAGCCCCTCACCGTCCCCTCCTGGCTCATCACGACCAACCGCGAGCCCCAGACCGCCGACCCGGTTCGCATCGCGCTCGAGTCCGGCGCCTTCACCACACCCCCTGCCGGCACCCGCGCCGACGGCACCTGGATCGCGAAGAAGACCAACCCGAACGGCGGGATCTCCACGCCGTCGAACGGCACCATCCTCTACGCCGCCGCCGACGTGGAGGTCCCCCCGGGCCGCCGCGTCTTCGCACGCCCCGACGCCGTGATCAGCCTCTGGACCGACAGCGTCCTCGTGCAGCCCGGCGATCTCTACCGCTCCGGGCGCGTCCGCGTCCCCGCGATCCGCGGCGACGGCACCCACGGCCTCGTCGTGCGAGGGAACGGCGGCCGCGGGGAAGTGCAGCTCGAGCTCTGGTCCACCCCCGACGAGCTCTACATGAACCTCGCCGATCTCACCGCCCCCGATCCCGAGGAGGGCGATCGCTCCACGGAGTGGCTCGGCGTCCCGGTCCTCAACCTCTCGGCGACCACCGCCTTCGACGTGAAGGCCAAGGTCGAGGCCAGCGATCTCTTCGAGGCAACGACCACGGTCTACCCCGCGTTCGCCGCTGGCGCGGTCACCAACGTCGCGTTCGAGCTCAAGCCCCGCGCCGCCATGCCCGCGGCCGGTACGAAGGTCTCCGTCGGCGTCCGGGTGGAGTCCGACTCCCTCGATTTCTCCTACCGCCGCGACGTCGACCTCGGCGCTGCGGTGGCTCCCGGCGCCACGCGCAAGCGCACCTTCCGCAGCGCGATGGACGGCTCCGCGCAGTTCTTCGGCGTCGTCCAGCCGGCCCCCTTCGACAAGGGCAAGAAGTACGGCGTCGTCCTGTCGCTCCACGGGGCCGGCGTCGGCGCGGACGGCCAGGCGAAGGCGTACGCCCCGAAGGACTGGACCTACGTCGTCGCCGCGACGAACCGCCGCCCCTTCGGCTTCGACTGGGAGTCCTTCGGCCGCCGCGACGCGATCGAGGTGCTCGATCACGCGATGAGCATCTTCAACATCGATCCGACCCGCGTCTACCTGTCGGGCCACTCGATGGGCGGACACGGCACCTGGAACGTCGGTGTGAACTTCCCGGGCCGCTTCGCCACGCTCGGGCCGAGCGCGGGCTGGGAAAGCTACTACTCGTACGCCGGTCTCACGAGGCCGACGGGCGCGTCCGCGCGCTCGCAGGCGCCGAGCGACACGCTCGCGTACCTCTCCAACCTGGCGAAGCGCGGCGTGTACGTCATCCACGGCACCGCAGACACCAACGTGCCCTTCGCGGAGGGTCAGAAGCTGTTCGACGCTGTGAGCCTCGTCTCGAGGGACGTCGATCGCCACTGGGAGCAGGGCGCGAACCACTGGTGGGACAAGCCGGGCACGCCCGGCGCGGACTGCGTGGACTGGCCTCCCCTGTTCGATTTCATGAAGGCGCGGACCCTCGACCTGCTCGAGCTCGATTTCACCTATGCGACGGCGGGGCCCTGGGTGAACCCCCGGCACTCGTACGTGAGCTTGCGCTCGCAGGTGACCGCGTTCGCCGACAGCGTCCTCACCTCCTCCCGCTCGGGCGACACGGTGACCCTCGTCACGAAGAACGTCCGCAGCATGGACCTCGACGGCGCTGGCCTCGACGCGCGGGGCGTGAAGACGGTCCTCGTGGACGGCACGGCGATGCCGGTGACGAAGGGCGAGATGCCCGTCGGCCCACGCGACGGCAAACGCCCGCTGGTCCACGGCCCGATCAACGAGGTTTTCTACCGGCCCTTCTGCTTCGCCTGGCAGGACGACGCGCCGGCCGCGTACGCGCGCTGGGCGTCCTACGTCCTCTCGAGCTGGCAGGTGAACGGCAACGGGCAGGGCTGCGCGCTGCCCCTGTCCAGGGTGACGGGCGAGCTCCGGAAGTCCCACAACATCGTCTACCTCGGCGTCCCCTCGGCGAAGATCCCCGCCGCGAGCGGCCTCCCGGTCTCGTTCGGCAGCTCGTCGATCGTCACGGCTGCGGGCTCCCGCAGCACCGGCGTGATCGCGGTCGTCTTCCCCGACGGCGACCGCCTGTCCGGCGCCGTCATGGCGACGACCGGCTCCGAGAACCTGCTCACACGGTTCATGCCGCTGCGCCCCGTCGCGTCGCCGCCGGATTTCATCGTCTTCGACACGAACGGCAGCGTCGAGTCGGCCTTCTTCGATCCGACATGGAAGGCGATCGTCACGCAGTGACGATCAGTCTCTTCGCCGTAGCCACCCCGCGACCATCTCCCCGATCGAGTCGTACTTCTTCGGCGCGCTGCTCGTCGCTTTCGCCGACAGGCTCGCGCGCGAGATCGTGCCGTTCTTGATCCGCATCTCGAAGAGGCGGAGCTCCCGCATCGCGCCCTCGTGCCTCGGCTGGAGCGACAGGACGTCGCGCAGATCGCGGACCGCGAGGCGGTGGTCGTTCACGCGCCTGTGCAGCATCGCGCGGTGGAAATACGCCTTCGCGCACGCCGGGTTCGACTCGAGGATTGCATCGAGCTTCCCGATCGACCGCCGCGTGTGGTCCTCGCGCTGGTTCTCGGGGCGCAGGGCCTCGAGCCACACCACGAGGGCCTGCGCCTCTCCGTCGTCGGGGGCTACCGCGAGTGCGCGCTCCGCGAGCACCTCCGCGCGCGCGCGGTGCCCCTGCGCGAGCGCCGCCTCCGCGGCCTGGACGTCGGCCGCGGGGTCGTGACCGGCCTCGACGCCATCCGGCGGCTGCGCGGCCCTCATGTCGAGCTCCACCATGTACCTCGCGCGCGCGTCCGGGCTCGTGAGCGTGCGGTAAGCCACGGTGAGCTGGGTGAAGACCCTGACGCACTCGTCGTGCACCGAGGCGAGCTCAGGCGCGAGGCGATCGGGGTGCCAGATGCGGGCGAGCCGGAAGAAGGTGGCGCGCACGTCGGCAGGCGTCGCGTCGCGCGCGACCCCGAGCGCCTGGAAATGATCCTCGAACGCGATCGTCTGGGCACGGAGGCGGATGGCCTCTCGCATCGCCTCGACGCTACGTGTGTCGGCGACGGGGATCCGCACGGCACGCATCTGGGTGCCGGACGCCTTGACCTCCTGGTGCTCGCCCGACGTCGCGTGACCCGGCGCGGGCACGCGCACGCTGAACGTGGGCACGCGCTGCGCCGGCCCACCGCGCTCGTGCACGGTGAACTCGCTCGACGGCGGCGGCGTGAGCCGCTTGAGCGGGGCGACGTGGCCTCCCGGGTCGAGCACCTCGAGCTTGCGGGCGAGGAGCAGACCGAAGAGCAGACGATCGACGCGTCGCTCGCCGTGCCGGGCGAGCTCCTCCAGCTGCGACCTCCGCACGGGCTCCCGCATCCGGAGCACGAGCGCGAGCTCGTCCTCGGCGAAGCCGAACTCCGACAGCTCGATCGAGCTCCTGAGCCGGACCGGGTGATCGGCGAGGCACGCCATCGCGCGGGCCATCACGGCGTCGGGCGCGTCGTCGCGCATCGCGCGCCACATCGCGCCCACCGGGGACACGTCGGGCCAGTCGTCTCCCCCCTGCCCTGCGAGGAGATCGGCGCCGGGATGAAAGTGCCACGTGAACGCCCGCGAGAGCGACGCCGCTTGCGTCAGCCGCCGCTCGGTTTGCTCGCGGAGCCCGGCTGCGAGCTGCGCGCGCGTGATCGCGCGACGCTCGAGCAGGACCGCCCCGTGCGGGCGGCGGCGCCGCGCGACGTCTCGCAAGGTCGCGTTGAGCATCGCGGAGTCGATGAAGCCGAGCTCGTAGAGGACGCCTCCGAGGTAGATCGGGTGCACGCCCCGTGTGCGCCGCACGAAGCCGCCGACGAACGACAGCGTGACGTTTGGGGCGCCCGGGGGCCCGAGCTCCAGCGTGCCCGTGAGCCGCCGATCGTGCGCGTACAGCACGAGGTGCGCGGGCGGGTGGGTCGAGAGATCTCCGTACGCAATCGACGAGGTCGGGCGAAGAAGAGGCTCCATGGTTACATATGCTGCGCCGAGCCCTGCGTCTCACAAAGCTCTCAATTCGGGAGCACGTCGCTTTCGGAGGACCCCCCCCTACAGCGAACTACGAGGTGCGAGCACGAAAGGCGTCGGCGGCTTCGGACAGGGTCACGAACGCGTAGCCGGCCTTCGCCAGCGCGCGATGCACGGCGGAGAGGGCGTCGAGCTTCCGTGCACGACGGACGCGCACGTCGGGCTGGTGCGGGCGCAGCGCCTCCAGGCCGTCGTCGACGTCGAGCACATCGATGCCGTGGAGCTCGAGGTTCACGAGCGGGGCGCCCACGCACATGCGCGCGAGCCACGAGGCACGCGTGGGCCCCGCCAGCGTGATGGTCGTGCCGATGAAGGGCAGGCGCGCGGTCCGGGTGACCTGGATGGGGAGCTCGAGCATCCCCGTGCCTCGTCTCCAGTAGGGCGCGCCCGCGCGGTAAGGCGACGTCGGCGCGAGGAGCACGCGAGGATCGTCGACGACGGATCGGCTGGTCCTGCCCCGCGCGCGGATCAGCCCGATCGCGGCCGTCTTCGCGCCCCAGTAGGCAGGGCACGGGAACACCGAGGAGTCGTACGCCACCCCGAGCTCGGCGAGCACGTCGAAGACCTCGTCGGTGATCGTGTAGCCGGGCGCGCGGAAGCCAGTCGGCGAGACGCCGGTCGCGCGAGCGATCGAACGCGCACCCTCCTCGACCTGCGCGACGATCTCGGCCCTCGGGCGACGCGTGAGATCATAGAGATGATCCTGCGAGTGGTTCCCGATCTCGTGGCCCTCGGCCGCGGTCGCCCGCAGCCCCGCAGCCGACGGGGCGTGCGCGAGGTCGGCGCCCACGGCGAAGAGGGTGAGCGGGATGCGCACGGCGCTGGCCCACGCGCGCAGGCGATCGAGCGCGACGTCGTACACGAGGTGCGCGGCGTCTCGCGACGACGGCGCCTCGAGCCCGTGGATCGCGTGGTAGCTCCCGATCTCGTCGAGATCGACGCTGACGGCGGCGAGCCTCACTCGAGCGTCGCGCGCTCGGCGGACGTCCCACCGGGCACCGTCCCCGCGAATCCGAAGGAGCAACCCTCCGTGACGACGTTCACGCCCGGCGCCGAGACGATACCGACCGCGACGCCTGGCGCACCGGGTCCGCTCCTCCCGGCCTCACCGCCCCTGCTCCCCGCGCCGCCCACGCCCGCGTTGGCATAGCCCGCCGGGCACTTGAACAGGGGGGGGTTCGTGGGACCGGCGCACCCACCCGCCGCGCCGGCCTGCCCCTCGGTGGGTGGCAACGGATCCTCCGCCTCGCCGCCCGTGCCGCCAGGACCGGCCTCCAGCTTGACGCCGTCGAGCTTGAGGCTTCCCGCTCGCACGTACAGGGCGATCGACGAGCCGCCGCCCACGCCCCCCGACGACGCTCGCCCAGGACACCCTCCGGCGCCGCCACCACCGCCGCCAGCGGGTATGGTTCCGGGGGCCAGGCTGCACGGCTGGCTCCCGGTGGGAACGTCGATGTGACAGCCCGTCTCGCCTCCCCCCCCGCCACCACCCGCCCCGGCCAGGCCGTCGACGCCGGCCTCGCCGTCCCCACGCACCGGCCCGTCCCGGGTGAGGCGCACCTTGCCCGCGGCCCCGTCTCGCTGCCGAGGCGGCTGCTTCCCCGCCTGCCCGTCGTGTTTGGGCGCCGGTCCCGAGGCTCCGACGCCGCCCGCGCCACCGCCCCCCCCACCGCCCGCCTTGCCCGACGCGGCGATCTGGTCGCCCTCCACCCCCTGCCCGCCCGCGCCCCCCACGCCCGGGAGGAGGCCCGAGCCATCGACGCAGTACTTCTTGCCGCCGGAGCCGGGAGCGCCCGCGGACGCATGCGTCCCCTGACCGGTGCCGGTGGTCGCGCCCACGTCATCGGCGCCGGACTCGCCCCACACCGGCTTTCTGCGACCCCTCACACCCGCGGCTCCGGCCCGCGCGACGAGCGATCCGTTCGCGATCACGAGCTTCGGACTGTCCGCGACCACCGCCGCGACGGACGACTCGTCCGTCCACGCGCCACCGACCGACGCCTCGCGCCCCGAGAAGTCCGGCGCGACGATGTCGAAGCCGGAGACGCGCGTGTCCTCCTTCAGCCCCTCCGCCGTGACGACGGGGCTCCTCGCGCTCGTGATCCGGGCGCGCCTGTCGACGCGCTTCCACGGGATGGTGGTGCAGTCGTAGAAGCCGTACATCGAGGTCCCGTCGCGGAGCGTGATCGGCTCCGTGTACTCCTCGGCACAGGCGATCACCGCTCGCTTCCCCGCCTTCTCGAGGGCCTGCGCGAGGGTCGAGAACGGGTGTTCGGCCGTGCCGTCGGCCGCCGGATCGGGCTTCGACGCGCGCACGAACACGCCGGTCGGGACCTCGTTCGGGGGCGGGTCCGCGGGGGGCCCGGGCTTGGCCGGCGGCGCGCCATCGCCCGACGTGCCGAAGACGCCGCACGCCCCGAGCCAGAAGAAGATCAAGGGAAGCACCCGCCGCATCCGTCGATGATACGCGGCCCGTCGCGCCCGTGCAAAACGGACGTCAGGGCTTCGCCGGCGGAGCCTCGGGGTCCTTCTTCCGATCCTTCTCCAGGCTCAGCTCCGCCACGGCGTCCTGCAACCGCACGCGGGCGACCATCCTCTTCTCCTCCTGGGCGACGACGTCGATCGCGGCCTTGGAGACCTTGTCGCTGATCTCGGCGAGCTTCTTCTCGAGGTTCGTCATCAAGGGGCCGGCCGACTTGACCGCCTTGAGGGTGACGATCTGCATGTGCAGCTCGTCCATCCGCGTCCTGTACTCGGCCTGCTGCTCGCGGAGCGTCGCGATGTGCTCCTCGATCTTCGCGAGGTCCTGGTTCAGCTTGACGATCTCGCTGAGCTTCTCCTGGAGGCCCGCCTTGGCGGCCCCCTGCGAGACGTACGCCTTGATCTGCTCGAGGCCGTGAGGCGTGCGGATGTCGGTCGTCTTGAAGACCGGCGTGTGCTCCTCGATGACGATGTCGCGCTTCTCGTTCGCCTTGAGGTCCAGACGAAACAGGACCGCCTGCCCGATCTTCTCGGCGTGCGGCGGCGAGGCCCCGAGCGTGTAGCCCGCCGGGACGGTGTGCCGCACGTAGACGGTCGACGGCTCTCCGAGGCGGCTGTGCACGGTGAACGTCGTCACCTTCTTGTGCTGCACCTCGGTCGAGAACACACCGCGCTGCACGGTCAGGATCCGCGCGATCGCGTCCTTCTCGTCCGTCTTCTTCTCCACCAGGATCTGCCGGTCGAGCGCGAAGGGCACGAAGGCGGCGGCCCGCCCGGGGATGGGCTCCGCGAGACCCTCGCCGATGAAGCGCCCGTCGCCGAAGACCGACACGGGGCCGCTCTCGAGGACCGAGTCCGTCGGGTTGGTGAACCTGAGCGACTTGAACGGGAACTGCGCGTTGCCGCGCGCGGTCTCCGGATCGTACAGGTAGACGACCTGGCCGTCGGTTTTCCCGGACAGGATCGAGATCATCGCGCTCGTCCCGCGCGGCACGGTCATGGCGGTGCCCGACTCGAAGTGGCTCGTTCCGACCGGATCCCCGCTCTCCGGCGCGGCTGGCTGGGCGGGCTTCGCCGGCGGGGCCTGCGCGAGCGGCTGTTCCACGACGCGGACGCCGCCGTTCGCCGAGCCCCCGTCTCCGCGGCCGACCGCCACCACGCGGTTCGGATCGACGCCGTTCCGGAGGAGCTGATCGCGCACGCGGTTGGCGCGTTCGAGCGATGAGGTCATCTTGTCGCCGTCCTTGCCGGAGGCGTACCCCTCGATCACGATCGTGTTCTTGGTGGACTGTGCCTGGCGCACGAGCCCGTCGAGCTGCGCCCTCGCCTGCGCCTCCTCGGCCGGCAGGGCGGGCTCCTGCGCGGGCCTCGTGACCGACATGGGCCCCGCGTTGCCGCCTCCACCGACCCCCACACCGCGCGCGCCCGGCGAGGGCTGCTGGGGCGCCTTCGACATCGGGGGCGGCGGCGCCGACGTCTGCCGCACGTCCGCGAAGGAGGCGTTGCCTGCCGTCTTCTTCCCGGTGACGACCTCGTTGCGCGCGATCGCCTCGTCCGAGAGCTCCGTCATCACGCGGGCGGCCGCCTGGCCGGCGTGCCCGCCCTGGCCGTGCGTGACCCCGCCGAGCGGTGGCGCCGTCGCGAACAGCGTGTCGCTCTTGAGCGTCTCGCGTTCCACGAGGCGCAGGCTCTTGAGATCGAACCGGAAGGCCATCGCGGAGCTCGACCCGACGCCCAGCTTCACCCGGTCCCAGTCCTCCCCAGACGTGTTGTCCACGATCGCCCACGCCTGCAGGTCGACCTTCCCGCCCGGCGAGACGATCGCGCGGTACGTGGGCTTCCACGACGGCGCGTCGGTCACGTAGGAGAGCCTCACCTTGTGCGGGCCCGTCCCATCGAGGTGGATCTTCATGTCGATCGTCCCGCCCGACGGCCCGCTCGGATAGGCGATCGGGGCCGGCTTGCCGGTCTGCGCGTCGACGACGGTGAGCGACTTGAGGAAGTCGTCGACCTTGTCGCTCGGCACCGCGACCTTGAGCGTGTCCCCCGACACGTCGGCGTAGCGCTCGAAGTAGGCGACCCCGTTGCGGTAGATGACCACGCGCCCGAGCTGGGTCTCCGACTTGACGTGCGTGGACGTGACGTTGGCGCCGCACCCGCCGAGGAACAGCCCCGCGCAGACGATTCCGAGCTTTCTCATCGAAGCCTCCTCAAAGCCTTGCCCCGTCAGGTGACGCGTGACGCCTGACGCGTGACGCATCGCGGTTCGACCCACTTGGACGTGGGACGTTGGACAAAGTTTCACCGACCTCGGCGGGCCGGACGGTCGGACGCGCGCACGGGCGTCGCCCGACCTCGCGGGGTCAGCTCGTGAGCTTGGCGACCTCGGCGGCGAGGTCGTCGGTCTTCTTCTCGATGCCCTCGCCCAGGCCGAAGCGGAAGAAGCGGTGGATCTTGACCTCGCCACCGAGCTTCTTGCCGAGCGCGGCGCACATCTTCTCGATGTTGCCCTCGCCCGGGGCCCAGACGTTGTCCTGCCCGAGCAGGGTGACCTCGGTCAACCATTTGGCGACCTTGCCGTCGATGATCTTGGGCCAGGAGGCCTCGGGCTTGCCCTCCTCCTTGACCTGCGCCAGGAAGATCTCGCGCTGCTTCTCGATGAGCGAAGGGGAAATCTCGTCCTTGCGGACCACGAGGGGGCTCATCGCCGCGATCTGCATCGCGACGTTGTCGACGAAGCCGAGGAACTCGGCCCCCTTGGCCGCCGCCGCACCCGGCGCCTCGGCGGTCACGAGGACGGCGAGCTTCCCGCCCATGTGGATGTACGCGTGCACCACACAGCTCGGGCTCGTCACCGAGAGCGCCTCCCAGCGGCGGATCACCGTGTTCTCGCCCGTCTTCGCGACCATCTGCTGGCGCACGGTGTCCACCGTGTCGCTCGACCCGGGGAACTTCTCCACGAGCAGATCCGTTGCGCCCCTCGCGGCGGCGCCAGCGGCCACGTCGACGACCTTGCCGACGAAGCCCTTGAAGTCGTCGCCGCGGGCGACGAAGTCGGTCTGGCAGTTGACCTCGACGATGACGCCGCGGGTGCGGTCGTCCGACACCCAGGTCCGGACCTCGCCCTCGGTGGCGACCTTGCCCGCGCGCGCGGCGGCCTTGACGATCCCCTTCTTCAGGATGATCTCGACCGCCTTGTCGATGTCGCCCTCGGCCTCGACGAGCGCGGCCTTGCAGTCGCTCATGCCGGCGCCCGTGCGCTCGCGGAGCTCCTTGATCATGCTGGTGTTGATTTCGGCCATCGTGGTGTCCTCAGCTGGGGGTCGGCTCGGTCTCGGCCGGCTTCATGGCGCGCGGCCCTCGCACGTAGACGTCGGCCTGGCCGCCGCGATCGCGCTCTCGCTCTCGGTCCTCCCGGGGGGCCTCCTTCCGGCGCTGGGCGCCCTCGATCACCGCGTCCGCGATGCGGTTCGTGATGAGCTTGATCGAGCGGATCGCGTCGTCGTTGCCGGGGATGACGTGGTCGACCAGGTCCGGATCGCAGTTGGTGTCGGTGATCGCGATGATCGGGATGCCGAGCTTCTTGGCCTCCTGCACGCTGATGGACTCCATGGCGGGATCGATGATGAAGACCGCCGCGGGGAGGCCGCTCATGTTCCGGAGTCCGCCGAGGTACTTGTCGAGGCGCTCGCGCTCCTTCTCGAGGCGGGAGACCTCCTTCTTCGGCAGCTGGAGGTACGTCCCGTCCTCCTTCATCCGCTCGAGGGTGCGCATCCGCTCGAGGCCGCCCTTGATGGTGCGGAAGTTCGTGAGCGTGCCGCCGAGCCAGCGGTTGACGACGAAGGAGGAGCCCGAACGCAGGGCCTCCTCGGTGACGATCTCCTGCGCCTGCCGCTTCGTGCCGATCATGAGCAGCGTGCCCCCGCGGGCCACCGTCTCGGCGATGAAGTGGTAGGCGCGCGCGAACAGGCGCGCCGTCTGGTCGAGGTCGATGATGTGGATGCCGTTGCGCGCGCCGTAGATGTACGTGCGCATCTTCGGGTTCCAGCGCTTGGTCTGGTGCCCGAAGTGGACGCCCGAGTCGAGGAGGGCCTTGAGCGGCAGCGGGAGGTCTCCCTTGAGCTGGGGTACGCCTTGCGCGCTTCTTTCCTGAGTGGTTTCCTGGGTCATGATCGCGCTCTCCTTTTCGGTTGGACCTCCGCCCCTCTCCCGCACCAGCGGCCCTCTCCGGGGTGGAGAGCGCCGCACCGGGTGGCGGGTATGCGCTACGAGTGGCGTGTGGATTTTTCCCCCAAAAGTGGGGAGAGGGCTCGTACCCTGGGTGGCCCCATCGCGTCAAGGAGCGCGTCTCGGATGAACAGCGCCCCGGTCACCCTCGCTCGTGCGCTCGGCGCCGCCCTGGTCCTCGCGGCGACCCTCGCCCTGGCGGCCTCCTGCGGCCCGGGACCGAGGGGCCCGAAGGGCCCGCCGCCCCAGTACGACGAGCCGCAGGATCCCGTCTGGCCGCCGACGGACGCAGGCAACATTTCGGAAACCTCGCCGTAACTAGTTGATTCTGTGACATATATTGCGCCTCATTCCCGGGCGCTTTTCCCTTCGCGCGGATGGGGCGTGCGTCTACTGTGGCGGCATGGGAATCGACGCCGTCGTCCGCTTTCTCCTCCCGAAGGAGGATCACTTCTTCACGTACCTGGAGCGCCAGGCGATCCTCGCTCACGAGGGCGCGCTGGCCCTGGCGAACTTCAAGACCGACGGCGCCACGCCCGAGAGCGTTCGAGAGAAGGTCCAGGAGATCGAGCACAAGGGCGACAAGGTCTTCCACGAGCTGGGCGAGGCCCTCGCGAAGACCTTCGTGACGCCGATCGATCGCGAGGACATCCAGAAGCTCTCGTCCGAGCTCGACGACATCCTCGACCTGACGAACGGCGCGGCGCGGGCGTGCGTCCTCTTCGGCATCAAGCGGCCCACGCCGCCCATGGTCGAGATGATGGAGAAGCTCGTGGAGTGCACGAAGCTCCTGAAGGACACCATCCCGCTCCTGCGAAAGGCCGACTACGCGGGGCTCACGCCAGCCACGAACACCCTGAGGAAGCTCGAGAAGGACGGGGACGCCATCTTCCGCGCGGCCATCGCCGCGCTCTTCCAGGACGAGACGATCGACGCGAAGAAGCTCATCCGCGAGCGCGAGGTGCTCGACGACCTCGAGACCGCCATCGACCACTGCGATCACGTGGCGTCGACGCTGCGAAACCTGGCGGCGAAGCACGCCTGACCATGGATTCGCCCGTCCTGCTCCTCGTCCTGGTCGTGGTGGTGGCGATCCTGTTCGACTACATCAATGGCTTCCACGACGCGGCCAACGCGATCGCCACGGTGGTCTCCACCGGCGTGCTCCACGTGCGCACGGCGGTGATCATCGCGGGGCTCTTCAACTTCGTCGGGGCGATGACCGGGACCGCGGTCGCGAAGACGATCGCGTCGGGCTTCGCGAGCCCGTTGGTGGTCACGCAGACCGTCGTCCTCGCCGCCCTCAGCGGGGCCTGCATCTGGAACCTCCTGACGTGGTGGTGGGGCATCCCGTCGAGCTCGTCGCACGCGCTGATCGGCGGCCTCGCTGGCGCTGTCGTCGCGCAGGCCGGCGTGGGCGCGTTCAAGTGGGCCACCCTGGTGCAGAAGGTGCTCATCCCCCTCGTGGTGTCCCCCACGCTCGGCTTCGTCTTCGCCTTCTTCGTGATGATCGGGCTCATCTGGATCGTCCGGCGCATGCGGCCGGCGACCGTGACCAAGAGCTCGCGGAGGCTCCAGCTCGTGTCCGCGTCCATGATGGCCTTCTCGCACGGCTCGAACGACGCGCAGAAGTCCATGGGCATCATCACGCTCGCCATCGTCGCCTACACGAGCAACGGGCACTTCTTGCCGAGCTGGGCGACCCCGCACAAGGCGGGCGAGGTCCCCGTGGCCGTCATCGTCGCGTGCGCCGCGGCGATTGCGCTCGGGACGATGGCCGGCGGCAAGCGCATCATCAAGACGATGGGCTCGAAGATCATCCGCATCTCGCCCCTGCAGGGGTTCGCGGCCGAGACGGCGGGCACGCTCGTCATCCTCGGCGCGAGCAAGTTCGGCATCCCCGTGTCGACGACCCACTGCATCAACGCGGCGATCATGGGCGTGGGCGCCAGCAAGCGGATCTCGGCCGTCCGGTGGGGCGTCGCCGGCAACATCCTGGTCGCCTGGGTGCTCACCCTACCCCTCTCCGCGGGCATCGCGTACCTGACCCTCATCGTCTTCCGCACCGTGGGGCTCCGCTGACCGTGGGCGCGGCGACGCACCACCCCCTGGACGCGGAGGAGGTGGCCCGCATCGCCCGGCTCGCCAACCTGACCTTGGCGGGCGGCGAGGAGGCCGGGCTCGCGCGTGACCTCGCCAGCATCCTCGCGTACGTCGCGGAGCTCTCGGCGGTGGACACCAGCGCGGTGGAAGACCTTGTACCCGAGGCGGGTGCCCTGCGCGACGACGAGCCCACGCCGGGGCTGTCGCGCGAGGACGCGCTCCGTGCGGCGCCCCTTTCGGCCGAGGGGACCTTCGTGGTACCGCCGTTCGTGGAGTGACGCTCGTGCACGCGTGGCAGATGGCGGAGGCGGTCCGGGGCGGGGCGGCATCGGCGGTGGACCTCGCTCGCGACGCGCTCGGTCTCGCGGAGACGCGTGGATCGGAGCTCGGCGCGTTCCTGCACGTGGACCGCGAGGGTGCGCTCGCGCGGGCGGCCGAGGTCGACCGCCGACGCGCGCGCGGCGATCGCCTCGGACGCCTCGCGGGAGTGCCCGTCGCCGTCAAGGACGCCATCTGCACGCGTGGCCTCCCGACGACGGCCGGGGCCCGGGTCCTCGAGGGCTGGGTGCCCCCCTACGACGCGACGGTGATCGCGCGCCTCGCGGCCGCGGACGCGGTGGTGATCGGCAAGACCAACCTCGACGCGTTCGCGATGGGATCCTCCACGGAGACCAGCGCCTTCTTTCCCGCCCGGAACCCGTGGGATCCGGCGCGAACACCAGGCGGTTCATCGGGCGGATCGGCGGCCGCGGTGGGGGCGCGCGTCGTGAGCTGCGCCCTCGGCAGCGACACCGGCGGGTCGATCCGACAGCCCGCCGCGTTCACGGGGACGGTGGGCCTGAAGCCGACGTACGGCCGCGTCTCCCGGTACGGCCTCGTCGCCTTCGCGTCGAGCCTCGATCAGATCGGCCCGTTCGCGACCGACGTCCGCGGCGCGGCGCGGCTCCTCGACGTGATCTCCGGCCACGACGCGCGCGACGCGACCTCCGCCGTCCGCGCGCCATCGGACACGGAGGGCGCCTGCGACGCGCCCCCGGGCCCGCTGCGGATCGGCGTGCCGGAGGAGTACTTCACGGAGGGCCTCGACGCGGAGATCCGCGCGAGCGTCCGAGCGGCGATCCACACGCTCGCCACCGATCACGGCGCGACGCTCGTCCCCGTGCGCCTCCCGCACACGCGCCACGCCGTCTTGTAGCGGGTTTCTTGAAGGCGGTAGCCGCGCCCCCGCAACATTGCAGCTACATGACGACGCGCGCACGGTTCGCCCAC
>SXGT01046046.1_pt1 | contig 19693 bp, 17 predicted proteins | sample 3176221 | NCBI WGS metagenome assembly SXGT01 (sample SAMN11356862, study PRJNA531348) | freshwater metagenome | isolation source: freshwater sample F1-120 | place: China: Fuxian Lake, Yuxi | collected 2017-12-25
CTAGAGAGCCGACCTTCAATTCTTGAGGATGGTCGAAGTCTGGGAAAATCAGTCCTCCTTGCCTCACTTCTCCCTGTGATTTACAGGGAGAAAGCAGGCCAAGGAGAGCGCTCCGCTGACTTTCCGGTCGGCTCTCTAGAGCACCAGCCAGGTCGAATCAGTGGTTGCGGGCGTGCTCCAGGCAGAAGAGCGTGGGTTTGCCGCATTTGGCGCACGAGCACACCCGGATGTCGGCCCCCGCAGACTCCATGGTGCCGCAGGCCGAGCAGGAGCGCCCCTCCTTGGGCGGGGCAGATACGGAAGGCGCAGCGCCGGAGGCGCGGCGGGCCTTCTGGCGAAGCGCGACGTTGCGCTGGCGCAGGAGGTCGTAGAGGTGGCCGCCGAAGAAGAGCAGGTAGTTGGTCATCGCCGCCGTGATCGCGGCCCGGGCTCCCCAGGTCCCCGAGAGGGCCTCGTAGACGAGGAAGGCCGCGCTCACCATGCCCAGCCATTTGGCCCGGACAGGCAGGAGGATCAGCATCAGCTCCAGCTCGGGAAAGACCGTGGCAAAGGCGAGGAAGATGGAGGTGTTCAGGTACACGTTGCCCACGGCGCCGCCCGAGATCCACGCCGCGAGCGTGGTGCCGAACATGCCCAGGAGATAGAACACGTTGAGCTTGAAGGCCCCCCACTCGGCCTCCAGGCTCCGGCCAATGAACCAGGTCATGTAGAGCTGGAAGACGATCCAGAGGGGGCTCGAGCCCTGGGGGATGAACAGGTAGCTCACCAGCCGCCAGACCTGCCCCTGGCGCACGGCGGCGAGATCGAGCGCGAGGTATCTTGGGAGCTCTGGCCTCACGAAGGACAGCACGAACGCCATCGCCATACCGCCCACGACGAAGGTCGTCAGGTTGGGGATGGCAAAGCGCCCGAGCCGGCGCTCGAGGCGCGCGAGGATCCGATCCATGAGCCCAAGCCCGTAGCACCCATGCCACGTTCTAGGAAGCCGCGCCTGGATCCCCCGCGAACCGGATCAGTTGTTGGGAGAGCCGCAGGCCAGCCAGGTGTCCGCGGCCGTGATGAGCTGGGGCGAGGCGCCGATGGTGGTCTGGTAAGGCATGCGGTTGCCGCACGCGCCCGTGGCCGCCATGTTGCACACCAGGGACGCGGCAGCCTTGTCGGTGCTGCAGGGGTTGATGTAAGGCTTGTTCTCGATCCGCTTCTGCTTGACGAAGTTCTCCCAGGTCTTGCTCGAGTTCGCCTTGTCGATCTGGGGGAGCGTGGTCCCGGTCGCGGTGTGGCAGGTCGCGCACTCGGCGACGAGCTTGGGCAGGATGTCGGTGGAGAACCTCACCGAGCAGGCCCCGCCGTCCATCGGACCGCCGCCGTCGCAGAGGGTGGCCGGGGTGGGAGGAACCGCCTTCGGATTCCCGGGATCGAAGGGGGGAGGGGGGAGCTCGCCCTTGAGGCTGCCTGGATTGCCGTATTTCTTGTTGTCGAGGCCCAGCGAGTAGTCCGTCTCACCGCAGGCCAGGGCGACGCAGGCGACGCAGGCGACGCAGGCGACGCCGGTGACGAGGCTCCACACGCGCTTCATCGGCCCCATTGTGGGGGCGCAGATGGGCATACGCAAGCCGCGCACGCGCAGGCCGGAGAAGGCAGTGGAGATCGCGCCGGGAGCAGGTACACTCCCCCCAGGTCCCCGGAGGTCGATGCGGATGAAGACCAGACTCGCACTCCTCGCCGTCGCGCTCACGTCGCTCCTGGCCAGCGCGGGCTGCGTGAAGGTCGCTCCCTACGAGCGTGGCACCCTCGCCCACCCCACGATGACGACGGACGACGTCGCGCTCGGCGTCGACTCCCACGTGCGCGGGGTGTCGGAGGGGGCGTCGGGCGGGGTCGGCAGCGGCGGCGGCGGGTGCGGGTGCAACTAGACCCGCCCCACGACAAGACCTTCGCGCCGCGGTCCGCGCTGGGCGGCCTATCCAGTTCAGGCTGTCCAGTTTAGGGTGGGTGCGTGAGTCTTCGCACGATGAGGCAAAGGGCCGCGCTCGTTCTGCTGGCCGCGCTCGTGTCGGTGCCTCGCCTCGCGTACGCCAACGAGGACGCCGCGGTCCAGAGGGCCGTCCAGGAGGCCATGACGGAGGACTACCCCGGCAGCCTGGGTCCCGCGAAGAAGAAGCTCCAGGAGGCCCTCGCCACCTGCATTCGCAAGGGCTGCACTCCCCCGGTGAAGGCGCAGGTGCACGTCTCTCTGGGGATGGTAGCCTCGCAGCTGGGGCAGGCCGAGGAGGCCAAGACCGAGTTCGGCTCCGCGCTCAAGAGCGACCCCGCGGTCAGGCTCCCCGCCTCCGGCATCACCCCGAGCATCCGCATCCAGTGGGACGAGGTGTTCAAGATCTCCCAGGCCGCGCTGGCCGCCGAGGCCGCCGCTCAGGCGGCCTCCGCCGAGACCCCGGCCGCGAGCCCCGACGAGGGCAAGGTACCCGAGGGCTGGAGCAGCGCCGAGGCCTTCAAGCTGGCCAAGGAGGGCCTGGAGGCCGATCAGGCGGGAAGGCTGGACGAGTGCATCAGCAAGGACCAGGCCTCGCTGGTCCTTGACGAGCAGCCGAGGACGCGCCTCCACCTGGCGTCCTGCGAGAGCCGGGCGGGCAAGCTGGTCGAGGCGCTCAAGGACGGCCAGAAGGCCCTCGAGATCGGCCTCCAGAAGCGGGATTCCGGGGTCATGCGCGTGGCCCGCGCCCGCGTGAAGGACCTGATCGAGCGCATCCCTCACGTGACCTTCACGCCGCCGGTGGGGGTGTCGGATCTCTCCGTGAAATTCGACGATCGCCCGGTGCCGACCGAGTCGCTCACCAAGCGCTTCAGCGTGAACCCCGGCAAGCACCTGGTGGTGGCGGAGGGCCTGGTCAACGGCTTCCCCGCGACCTTCAAGCAGGAGATCGACCTCAAGGAGCGTGAGCTCATCACGGTGACCATCACGCTGAAGCCCCAGGAGAGCGCGGTCTCCCCGGCGCAGATCAAGTGCATGCTCCAGGCGAAGACCCAGGAGGAGGTCCAGAAGTGCCTCCCCCAGAACACCAAGAACATCGTGTTCCGCCTGGGGATCGACTTCAGCGGCTACGGCGATACCAACTCGGTCTACGTGGTCTCGCCCGCCGTCAACGCCTCGGTCATCTCGCCCACGTCGGGCTGGAACGCGGGCGGCAGCTTCCTGATCGACGCGGTCAGCGCGGCCTCGCCGGACATCGTGTCCACCGCCTCGCCTCCCTTCAGGGAGCGGCGCTACGCGGGGAGCCTGGGCGGGGGGTACAAACCGGGGCTCTACGGGGCCCAGGTCTTCGGCAACGTGTCGTCGGAGCCCGACTACCTCTCCGTCACCGCGGGCGGTGTGGTCACGGCCGATCTCAACGAGAAGCTCATCACCCCGCGCCTGGGCTACTCCTACACCCACGACAACATCTTCCGGGGGCCGGACAACCCCGCGTTCTCCCTCTTCCAGACCCACCAGCTGGAGGCGGGGGTGACCTTCGTGCTCTCTCCCACCGCCGTGATCCTCCTCGGGCTGACGGCGCAGTTCGAGCGTGGCGACCAGTCCAAGCCCTACCGCTACATCCCCACCTTCGACCCCAAGGGCGTCGCGCCCTTCGTCCCCCGGGGAGCCACGATCGATCTGGTAAACAAGTACCGCCTGCCGATCCGTCCCCTGGAGCAGCTCCCGACCGAGCGCGATCGCTACGCCTTCGGCCTCCGCTTCAACAAGCGCCTGGGCAACGCCACCCTGAGGCTCGAGGAGCGCCTCTACCTGGACACCTGGGCCACCAAGGCCACCACCACCGACGTCCGGTACATGGTGGACCTCACCCGGCGGCTGCGCCTCTGGCCTCACCTTCGCTTCCACGCCCAGACGGGCACCAACTTCTACCAGCTCGCCTACGCCGCCAACACCGACCCCACCATCGGCCCGGTCACGGTCTTCACCTACCGCTCCAGCGACCGGGAGCTCTCCCCCATGGTCACCACGACGCTGGGGGGAGGTGTGCGCATCGCCCTGGGCTCCCTGGAGGGCGACATCCGCTACGGGCTCACCTTCGTGGGTGACCTCATGTATTCGTACTACTTCAAATCGCTCTTCATCAAATCCCGAACCGGAGTTTACGGCACCGTGGCCTTCGACGCGGAGTTCTGAGAGCCCGTCCCATCTCTTTCGAGGCGCTGCCCCGTGGCCTTCTCCCTGTGAACCGAACCATGCCCCCGTGGAAGAGACGCCATCCCCGGCTATCCTTGCCAACGACACCATGAAGCCCTCCGCATCCAGCTCGTTCCTCATGGGCCTCGCTGTCCTGGTCACCTCGTTCTTCGGGGGCTGCTCGCTCGACCCCGTGGAGCGGAACGCCATCCAGGCGCTCGGGGGCGAGGATCCTGCGGTGCCGCCCGGCGAGTTCCACCGGCCTGGCCAGCCTTGCCTGGTGTGCCACTCGCGCACCGGCCCTGCCTCCGACTCGCCCTTCGCCGTCGCAGGGACGATCTTCTACGGCCCCTTCAAGCCCCGCCCGGTGGAGGGCGCGTGGGTCCGCCTGATCGACGCCGATGGAAACCGGGTGTGCAAGAGGACCAACTGCAACGGCAACTTCATCTTCCTCGACAAGGACTTCGGCGACGACAAGTTCCAGGGGCGCCCTGGCCCCACCTTCCCGCTTCTGGTGAGCGTGCAGAAGGTGATCGATCCCGCCAAGGACCCCCTGGGAAAGACTCCGTCGATGAACGGTCACATCGGCCGTGAGGGCTCGTGCTCGGCCTGTCACAAACCGCTGCCACCCAACACGCAGACCACCGGTTCCTTCGAAAGCCCGGGCTTGGTGAGGCTCTTCGAGAACGAGGCCGACGTCGACAAGCTCAACCTGCCCACCCTGCCCTGCCCCCCCGCCGAGCCCCCTCAGGCGATCCCTTGCCCCGAGGACGTGCGGTGAGCCGCCGTGATCCGGGACCTCGGGGCCTGGCTATCCGGGCGCTCCTTGCCTCGCTGCTCGCCAGCTTTGCGGCCACGGGGCAGGCCTCGTGCGCGTCCACCCCGGACCCCGAACGCACGACCGTGATGCTCGAGCCGGATTTCCCCGCCTACAAGACCCATGTGAACGACTACATGGAGCGGCGCTGCGGGACGCTCGACTGCCACGGTCAGCCTGGCCGCGCCTACCGCGTCTACAGCCGCTTCGGCCTGCGCGTGTTCAACCCCGACGCCGGCATCGTCTCGGGTGTCCAGCCCACGACCGACCAGGAGATCCTCTATAACTTCCAGTCGCTCATCGGGGTGCAGCCCGAGCTGATGAGGAGGGTGGTGGCGCGCAACGGCGACAACCCCAACGAGCTGCTCATCCTGCGCAAGCCCCTCAACATCGAGCGCCACAAGGGGGGCCGGGTGATGGGCGACAGGGACGAGGGCTACCGCTGCATCACCGGCTGGCTGAGGACCCCCCAGGGGGGCACCCTCGATTCTCTGACGGTCGACGATTGCGCCAAGGCCCGCACCCTGCCCTGAGAGCGAGCTCATCTGCGTTCGACGGGTCGTCATCGTGCAGTCTTGAATCAAGTTTGAATCAAGGGAATACGAGGACCTTCTCCACTCCATACTTGGCGATCACGGAGTCCACGTGAGCGAGCACCTCTCCCGCACGGGCTACCACCCCTTCGATGGCCTTGTCGGACAGGAGCGGAGCACCCTCCAGATCCGACCCCAGCGCCTCGCGTAGATCCCGCTCCCCGAGGGACCGCAGGCGCCCGACGAAGCTCCTCGAGAAGCGCCTCACGTCGCGAAGCAGGCGCCTCTGCCTGGCCAGGCCGTCGGGCGGAGGCGCTGGGAAGAAGGCCCCGTCGTTGTCGATGAAGAGCAGGAGCGTCTCGAGGCGATCGACGCCCACGTTGCCGCCGCTCCAGCGATCCCAGTTGCCCGAGAGGGTGTCGAAGGCCACCAGGGTGCTCGCCTGCCCGAAGAGAGCGCGCTCGGCCTCGGACAGGGCCGAGAGATCCCCCTCGCCCACCGCGCCGCGCCAGCGCGAGAAGAGCGGCTCTTGCTCGAGGGGGAAGATCTCCAGCCCATCGATCCAGGGGATGAGCGCGCCGGGCACCCCGCCTCCTTGCCCCGGGCCCGGCGAGAGCGCCTCCCTGTCGAGCAGCGCCCTCCCCTCCGCGTCGAGGACCTCGCGCAGGCCCGGGACGGGGAAGCTACGGAGCCGCGCCTCCGGTACGTTGCGCAACCCCAGGTGGAGCGCCAGCCTCCGCGCCGCCACCTCCCCGCGATAGCGGTTCTTGCCCCGCCGGGAGTTCGGCTTGAAGGCCGCGGTGCGTCCCCCCTCGAGCTTGAGCTTGAAGACCACCGAGGTGTGGCCGATGGATCTCCCCGCCAGGGGCCTGGCCACCAGGAAACCCGCCATGGCGTCTGCGCCCGGGCTTGGCGAGGCGTCGAGAGAGGCTCCCGACGAGAGCGAAGAGGCGTCCGGCGAGGTCCCCTGGCCCGGGGAGAGCGAGGAGCCATCGAGCGGCCCAGGAGCCGAGGACGCGTCGGTCAGAGGCTGCGGCCTCGTACAGCCCAGGGAGAGGACGGCGAGGATAGGCAGGACGAGCCGCCAGGAGCGGGCCATCAGCGGGGCGCGGACACGTCCCCGGCTCCGAGCACGGACTCGAGGAAGGCGCGGACATGAGAAAAGACCAGATCCGGCTGCTCGATGGGGGCGACGTGAGAGCCGCTCCCTATGAGCGCGAGCTTCGCTCCCGGGATGCGCTCGGCCATGTACGAGGAAAGCGAGGCCGGGGTGAAGGTGTCCTTCTCGCCGGCCACGATGAGCACGGGCACCCGGATGTCGGCCAGGTAGTCCTCGGCCGAGTGATCCCCCGCCCCCCGGAGCATCCTGAGGAACATGGGAAAATCCACGTGCGTCATATGCTGCAAATAAGGCATGAGATCCTCGTCGCGGATCTTATCCCTGTCCACGTCCCCCGCCTTGCGCGCCATCTTCATGGCGATATCCGGCGGGATCCTGGACCAGAGCGCCCGGACGAGCTCCGGGCTCTTCTGGGCCAGCTCGGTCACCTTGGGCAGCAGGAAATCGAGGATGGGCACTCCCCGGAACGACGAGGTGACCCGCCCGAAGCTCCCGCAGCAAAGCACCAGACCCCGCACCCTCTCGGGGTGGCGGCGGTAGGCCTCGAGGCACACCTGCGTCCCCATGGAGTGGCCAAAGAGCACCCTGGGTGGGTCCCCCACCCCCCGAGCGACGCTCTCCAGATCATCGGCGAGCGACGCGATGTCGACCCGACCCGGATCCTTGGATTTCGCGCTACGACCATGGCCTCGGTAATGCCAGTGGGTCACCGCCATGATCGAGGTGATCTGATCCCAGAGGTATTTCCAGATAAAGCCGTCGCAAAGGATGCCGTCGTTGAAGAACGCCCTCACGCCTTGCTCGGCCGCCAGACGAGCCAGAGCCCCCTCCTCCCCTGGCTCCGGCGGCGCAGCGCTCCTCGAGTGAGTGAAGAGCCGCGTCCCGTCGTCCGCGACGGTGAAGCCGTGGGTCTCCCCGGAAGACGGGTGCACCGTGCTCGGCGCGTCTTGCTTTTCCATGTTCCTGCCCGTGGGTCTCGGGCTAGCCCCGCCGGTCAGAGCTCTTCATCCTCGTCGCCCTCGACCTCGTTGACGCTCGGCAGCTTCTTGATCTCGAGGCGCGAGATCTTCCAGGCACGCTGCACGACCCAGGAGAGAGACCGGTCGAGGCGAGCCGCCTCTTCCTTGATTTCCTGGAGCATGGATTCGGGAAAATAGAGGCTTTGCTTCCTCTTGTCTGTCTTCGAGCTCTCGGCGCGAAGGTTGGAAAGTGAGTCCTTGTCTCCAGACGCCAAGGGAACCTCCTCTTGCTACGACACTGGATACTATCAGCGTTTTTCTACGCCACGCTACGACAATCGACCGGGCTTCCCTTCGTCCTGCGCAAACACGGCCACATTCCCTACAGGCCCCATCAGGCGGGCTAGCATGGGCTCCATGCGCCTCTCCTCGCTCCTCCTGGTCCTTCTGCTCCTCTCCTCCTGCGGCGCCAGAGAACCCGTGATGGAACCCGTGATCGTGGTCCACGTGGGCGTTCCGGTGAGCGTCTCTCCGCAGCCCGAGGGGCCGGGCTTCGATCCTCGCTCCCTTCGCCTCAGAGCCGCGTCTCGGGAGGTGGAGCGCATCTGCGGCCACTCCGTGACCCTCCACGTGGACGCAGCGCTCCTGTCCAACGAGCCCGCCACCTTCGAGCTCACCCTGGTCGACGCCGTGGGCGATCTGGCGAGGGCGCTCTCTGCCTGGAAAGAAGAGCTCCCTGAATCCTTCGCCCTCCTCGGCCCCCGGCTCACCTCGGTGTGGGTCCGCTACAATCCTCTTGCCAAGGAGCCTCGCGTCTTCGTGGACGACGCCCGCCTGTCGATAAGCGTCGCAGCCCGTCCGTCCACCCTGATCCCTCGAGAGCCCCTGCTCCGGGCGCTGAGGATCGCCTACGAGGACGCCGAGCGGAGGCGCTTTGGCGGGGCGCAGGCGGACTCGATCCCCGCCAAGGAGCGAGCCGCGTATTTTGCCTATCTCACCAGGACTCACCCGGGTCGGGGCCTGGTGATCGAGTGGACGGCCCGGTCCAGCCTGGAGCGGGAGAGCCAGGAGATCTCGGGCATGAACGCCCACGCCGAGGTGGTCCTGTTCGTGCTCCGCCTGGTCGAGCTCTCGGGGGGCGATCCCGAGCTCCGGACCCTCATGGAGCGCTGGCTGGCCGAGCAGACCCAACGCCTTCGCTCCCCTCGCGAGGACCCGAAGAGGCTGGCGCTCCTGCCCCGGGACGCGCCCTTCTTCCGCGCCGAGCGGGCCTATGGCAAGTGGGTGGAGCGGCGCTTCTCCTCGCTGCCCGAGCGGGAGTCGGCCCTGCTCGCCGAGCTGCTCTTCGAGCGAGGACCGCTCTGCGGTCCGGAGGAGCCCGGTTGCAGGGCCAAGCTCCCCCTGCCCGATGTCGATCGCTTCCCTCTGGGCATGGGCCTGGTCGATGGCTGGAGGAGCGCGGGCTACGAGCTTGCTCGCTCCCCTGGCCCCGAGCTTGTAAAAAGCGTTGTTTGCCCCGGCGAGCGTGACGCCAGGGGGCAGGTCCACGGGGGGTGCAACCCCTCGTTCGCCGCGGTCGCCATCGCCTCGCCAGGCACGCGAGGCCGCCTGCTGCGCGTCCTGCTCGACTCCCGCGATCCTCGCTTCGTCGCGGAGGTGATCGCGACCCTCGAATATGCCAGGAGCGAGGACCTGGTCGCCTTGCTGCGAGGCCTCGAGCCTCAGCCCGCGCTCTACCTGGAGGCCTTCCGCACCGCGGTGGAGGGGCCAGGCGATCGCCACCGCGCCGCGCTGGACGACGAGGGCAAGCGAGCCTGGTCCACCGGTCGGCCCGAGCTCCGGGCCGCGTCGCTGGTGGCCCTGGCAGAGAGCCGGGGCAAGCTGCACCCTCACCACGCCGACGGCTTCTTCGCTCGCTTCGAGAAGGAGTGGGGCGCCAGGATCGACGCGAGGACCCTCGGCGCGTTCCTGGACGGGAGCCCCAGGGCCTTTGCCTCGGTCCCCAGGTTCTGGCTGGCGCTCGAGCCCTCGGCCCGGGTCGATCCCTTGCTCACCCGCCTTGACGGGTTCCTGAGGGTAAAGCCAGAATCTCTCGAAGAATCCCAGGAGAAGACTCTGACCTCGCTGGTGGCTCGCCTGTGCGAGAGCAACGCCAAGGCCGATATCGACCGTATTCACACGATCCTGGAGGGGCAGATACGTCGCCGTCCAGAGCTCGGGCCCAGGCTCTCCAAGGTCCTGGAGGACACCCGACCCGGACGCTGCCCCAAACCAAGGCACGACCAAGGCGCGGGCTTGCCGCCCTCGCCAGGCTAACGCAGACTGCGGGCTCCCGACGGATCGAGGAGTGCCCATGCCATCGCCTTCCCCACTCCTGCAAGGTCCCCTCGCCGAGCAGGCGCTCGACGCCATCGCCAGAGGGCTCCTCGCGGCCCCCCTGCCCGAGGATCCCTCCCTGGGGAGCGGGGCCGCCGGGGTGGCGCTCCTCCACTCTTGCCTCGAGGCGCTCCGCCCCGGATGCGGGCACGCCCAGCGCTCCCTCGAGCTCCTGAAGGGGGCCGTAGCCTGCGCAGGCTCGCAGGAGCTCACCCCGGGGCTCCATGACGGTCTCTCGGGCATTGCCTGGGCGGTGGAGCACCTCCACGTCGGCGACGAAGATCTCAACGAAGAGACCGATGAGGTCCTGCTGTCCCTGCTCTCCCGGAGGCCATGGGAGGGGCCGTTCGATCTGATCGGCGGCCTCTCCGGGATCGCGGTCTACGCCCTGGAGCGAGCCCCTCGGCCCTCGGCCATGGCCGTCCTGGAGGCCGTCGTCGATCGCCTCCAGGAGAGCGCCACGTTCCTGGAGGGAGGGGTCGCCTGGGCCACCAACCCCCTGTGGATCCCGCAAGAGCTGCGCGCGGGTCGGGAGGAGCCCGAGTTCGATCTGGGGGTGGCCCACGGCCAGCCAGGGGCGATCGCCGCGCTGGCCGGGGCCTCTGCCTGGGGGATCGCCCGGGCCAGGCCGCTCCTCGACCACGCCATGGCGTGGACCCTGGCGCAGCGCCTCCTCGACGAGGAGGCGACCTTTCCGGCAGCCCTACGCCCGGGGACCATGCCCGAGGGCGCCAAACGCAGCGTGTGGTGCTACGGGGACGTGGGGGTGGCCACGACGCTCCTGGCCGCGGCGACGGCCGTGGGTGAGGTTTCGTGGGAGAGCGAGATCCTGGAGATCGCCCGTCACTCGGCCAGGATACGCCCTCCCCAGCGCCACGTGGTCGACGCACCGATATGCCACGGAGCCTTCGGGGTGGGGTACCTCCTCCAGAAGCTGCACCGCAGCGTGGGAGGAGCCAACTTCGAGGAGGACGCCAGAGCGTGGCTGGAGCACGGCCTCTCGATGCGCGCTACGGAGGGAGGCTTAGGCGGCTTTCGCTCCTGGTTTCCCAGCGAGTCGGGCGGAGAGTGGCGCGAGGAGCCGGGGTTCCTGGAGGGAGCGGCAGGGGTCGGGCTCTGTCTGGGAGCCGCGCTCGATCCCGCCCTGGATACCAGCTGGGACCGGGTGCTGCTCACCTCGATTCGAGGACCACTCAGCGGTTGATCGCGGTGGTGGCCGTGCAGTAACGCGTCTGGTCGTGCTCGAGGCCCGAGGGATCTCCTGTTCGGACGAGGCTCGCGCCTCGCTGATGGCCTGCGACGAGGTCTCGACCTTGCAACGCTGGCTATCGCGGGCAAAGGTGGCGGGCGAAGAGGCGGAGGTCTTCTCCGCGTTCCCGGACCGGGTGGCGGGCTGAGAGGGAGAGGATTGTACAGGGATGAAATTCCCCCTCTCGGTGCGCCATGGCCACCCCAGGTCCACGAGGCCGCCGTCGACCTTGACGCTCCGTGGAGCTGTTTCATAACTCAGAGATCTCCAGCTCGGTCTGGCGATCGCCGATCTCTTGCCCGAGGAGCTGGCTCCCGCATGGCAGCCTCAGCTCCGGGCGTGGAGGGCGGCGCACTCGGGGTGAGCCCGAGTGCTCGTGCTGCTCGGACGTCTTCCTCGTGGAGGGCGTCACCCAGGCGACCGCTGAGATTTCCCGTCCCTTGGCGGCGGCCCCCTTCACATCGAGGTTGCGCATGTGCGCCTCCGGGGGCACCTTCGGACCAAGATGACCCGCACCAGAACACGCCGCGCGCTCGCTCTCCTCTTGCTCTCCGGGACGGCGGCCGCGGCGGTCCACGCCGGGTGCGGTAGCCAGGACCCGGACTCCACCTTCGACAGCGGAGAGCAGGGCAGCGAGACAGGCCCCATCGGCCCTCCTCCTGGCACCTTCGATCCCTTCAAGGACAGCGCGCCGCCCAGGGACGTGGACCCGGACAGCCTTGGGGCGCTGGTGGTCAATCCCCCCAGCGCGACCATCCAGGTGACGTTCGTGAACGGGGCCGTCACGGCCAACGCCCCTGTCCCCTTCACCGTGACCTACAGCGGCCAGCCGGTGGCGGCGCAGTGGCTCTTCGATCGGGGGGAGCTGGGGGACGTGAGCCCCGCCGGCGTCTTCACGGCCAACGGCAGGAACGTCGGCGAGGGGACCCTGACCGCCAGGTTCGGCGCCAGGGAGGGCACGGCCAAGGTGAAGGTCGTCATGACCGCCTCCCAGAACGGCGCCCCCGGCGGGGTCGACGCGGGAGGGGGCTCGGGGGGGCTGGGGGGCGTGGGCGGAGAGCCGCTGGGCGCGCCGGTCGATCCCGCGATCGTCGCCAGGCTCAAGACCCAGACCAACCTCCCGGCCAGCCCGGCCGAGCTCGGGTTCCTCTATCCGTACGACAAGACCGTCTGGCCCAGAGGGCTCCTCCCTCCGCTCCTCATGTGGCAGACGACCCGGGAGGGCTCGGCCGTCCACGTCAAGCTCTCCCAGGGCAACTACACCTTCGAGGGCACCTATTCTCTTGCCGCCCAGCCTGCCGGGAGCAACGCCCGCAAGCGGGTCCGCCTCGAGGATCTGGTCTGGAAGACGGCCACCGGGGGCAACCAGGGCGACGACCTGGTCGTGGAGGTGAAGATTTACTCCGCGGCCGAGGACAAGGTCTACGGGCCCATCAAGGAGACCTGGCGGGTCGCGCAGGGGGTGCTCAAGGGCACGGTCTATTACAACTCGTACGACTCCCTCCTGACGACGGGCGGGGGCGCCGCGAACGGGGGCGTCATCGCGATCAAGCCACGATCTCCCGATCCGGTCCTGGCCGTGCCCGGGGCGGCAGGCAAATGCCATGTTTGCCATACCGTGTCGGCCGACGGCTCGACGCTCTGGGCCCAGGACGGCAAGATCGTCTATCCCAACGGCGCCGACGATTACCGCCGAGGGGCCTCGTACGATCTCCGGTCCACCAACTCTTATGCCACGAGGACGGTCTACGACGGCGTGGCGACCCCCGCGCAGGATCGCAAGTTCAACTGGGCCGCTCCTTACCCCGACGGATCCTTTGCCCTGGCGAGCTCTCGCTTCGCTCGAGAGGCCTACCTCCAGTCGGACGCCCAGCTCTTCTCCCAGGCCAGCGGGAGCGCTGTCCCCGGGACGACGGGGCTGGCCGGGGTCGTGACCAGCGCGGTCACTCCCACCTTCTCGCCGGACGGCCGCAAGGTCGCGTTCAATTTCTGGGAGGGTCCGGGAGCTGGCGGCGTCACGGCGGGCGCCGGGCGCTCCCTCTCGGTCATGGACTTCGCGTGCGGCGCTCCGGCGGGCTCCGTGGCCTGCGCCGCAGGGGCTCCTCGAGCCTTCTCCAGGCTGCGCGATCTCTACAGGGATCCTGCCCGCTACCCGTCCTGGCCAAGCTTCTTGCCCGACTCCAAGGCCGTGATCTTCAATAACCAGGTCCAGGGCGGCGACTGCGGCCCGGGGACGGCCGGAGCCAGGGTGCTCGAGCGCACCGCCCTGACCAACTGCCAGATCACCACCTGGTTCGGCGCCAGGGCCGAGCTCTGGATCGCCAAGGACGGCGCCACGGCGAGCGCGCGAGGCCTCGACGCGGCCAACGGGGTCGGCTTTGTTCCGACCAGCGCCGATCACCCCAACGACTCGCAGCTCAATTACCAGCCTACGGTCAACCCCGTCCCGTCGGGCGGCTATTACTGGGTGGTCTTCACGTCGCGTCGCATCTATGGCAACTTGCTCTCGGGCAAGCCCTGGGGTCCCAGCGGGGACGGCGGCGGCCCGCAGAAGAAGCTCTGGGTGGCCGCGATCGACATCAACGCGTCCGCGAGCGGCGTCGATCCCAGCCACCCCGCCTTCTACCTGCCCGGCCAGGAGCTCGCGGCAGGCAACACCCGCGGCTTCTGGGCCGTGGATCCCTGCAAGCCAAACGGCAACTCGTGCGAGACAGGCGACGAGTGCTGCAACGGCTTCTGCCGCAAGGATCCGGACGGCGGGGCCCTGGTGTGCCAGGACAAGCCGCCGGGCACGACCTGCGTGCAGGAGTTCGAGAAGTGCACGGTCGACGCCGACTGCTGCGATCCCAAATACAAGTGCATCGCAGGCAAATGCGCCCAGGAGTCCCCCGTCATCCGTTGATACGATAGGCCCCGCAGACCTCACCCCCGTCGCGATAAGGCGCGGACGTCATATCCCCCTCTCCCACGCCCAAAGAGGGCGCGGTAGAGGGGGGCTCTGGACCATGGCTTTCAAGGTCGATCGGAATGGCACGGGGGAAGGTTGTATAGTGTCACGTATGGCCACCCAAACGACAAGTGGCCACTTTCCGTGACCTGATCTCGAAGAGCTCTTGACGCTCGCAGCGTTCCGGTATTGGACGCATTCATGTTCACAGGTGAAGTCCTCACACGCTTCGAGAAGCTCGGTCCCCTGACGGTACAGAGCCGACCGAGGCCCGAAGAAGCCCAGGACGCCCCGCACAGCCTTCCCCGACGACACGCGTGTGTCCACCGCTCGGCTACTCGGGGCGAAACCCCGGGAAAAATGACCTTGAAAGCCATGGGCTCTGGACCCAGACAAGGCGAGCCAGGAGGCTCGGGACTCGAAACGAGCAGGGCAAAGTGGAGCCCCTCTCCCTCGCCCTCCTTGGGCGTGGGAGAGGGGCCGTGGGCGCCGTGACGTAAAGATGCGGGGTGAGGTCTGCGGGGCGAGCCTTCAGCGGCTATCGTTATTGCCTCCGGGCAGAGGCCGTGGCGGAGGCCATCTGGTAGATCGGGAGGCGCGGGGGGAGCTCGCTCATGCGCGGCGCCTCGCCGGGCGGCTGGGACGCGGCGAGCGCCCGGAGGAAGTAAGGCGGGAGGGCCCGGAAGAGCAGGCGGGCCGAAATTTTCACCTCTTCACCGGAGGCGATCAGCCCCCTCATCGTGTACGAGAATTTCCGCGTCCCGCCCGCCGGGATCGGCCCGAGCGCCTGCCTATCGGAAGGGCGCACGCGCGGCACCGCGCCGCCGGGCAGGTGCTGGAGCCAGGTCTCCAGCCCCGAGGCGTGCTGGAGGAGGCGAGGATCGCCGAGATCGTCGAGGAGCGGCGCGCCGTCGGCCCCCCTGAGCACGTCGACCCGATCGACGAGCTTTTGCTGGAAGTTGACGAGCTGGGGATCTGCCGCGGAGCAGCCGACGAAATAAGGCCTCATCGCCCGCTCGGCGTCGTAGGTCGACGCGTCGCATAGATCGCTCGCCTCGTTGGCGAGCGCGCCCGAGGCGTCGTAGAGCGCGCCGCTGGCCCGCCTCACGACGATCTCGAGCCACATCTGCCGGGCGAAGGCGAAGCCCGTAGGCAGGTTGTGACCCGCCCCGGTGTTGGTGATCGACACGTCGAGGTCGACCGTCCCCCCGTACGCGGCCGAGCCGTCGATCGAGAGCGACGCGGCGCCGCGGAGGAGCTCCGCCCTCGCCTTTGCCTGCGTGTCCGCCTGCGGCGAGTCGAGGGGCGAGTCGACCCCGACGAAGCCGTGATCGTGGAGGGCGCGCGCAGGCGCGTCGGTGGCCTGATCCTCGGGGATCCTCGCGCTGTCGGCGGCGCGGCCCGGCGCCAGGCTCGGCATGTGGCACCCCACGCAGGTCTTCGTCCCTCCGCTCGAACGGTAGCGAGCATACTCGCGCGCCGTCGTCTGCAAGACGAGATCCGTCCCCTTCAGGATCCTCCCGTCCCCGTCCCTGTCCAGGTTGACGTCGTGGCAGCTCGCGCACAGATCGCTGGGATCCTTGATCTCGTCCCACGCGCCGCTCGCGTGCGCCCGGGTCAGCACCGGAGAGGCCATCGCCCCGAAGACCCGGGCGCCAGGCTGCAAACCTGCCTGGAAGCTGGAGGCCAGCCCGCCCCCCCCCGACACGGACGGGCCGTTGAACTTGTGACACGTGACGCAGGTGATCCCCTCGTGGGCGAGCGGAGAGCCGGTCAGAGGGAAGGTCGCCGACTGGGTCGCCACCGCCGCCGAGGGGGCGTGGCAGTTGACGCAGAAGCGCGCGGGATCGGGCGCCCTGGCGCCGGCGAGCGGCCCCTTCACGACCTGGTGGGTCTGCGCCACGACGACGGGGCTCGTCGCCGCCCGGGCGTGCATCGAGCCGGACCACTGGCCGAAGAGCGCAGCGTGACACCCGCCGCACGCCGCCGCGGACTCCAGGCTCGTCGCCCCAGGCGGGACTCCTGGAGGCGTCGCCGGCGGGTTCGTCCCCGATCCAGGACCCTGTCCTGTCCCGGGCGGCCCGAGCCCCGGTCCTCCGATGAGCTCCGAGGAGTCGCCGTCGCACCCCCCCAGGGCCCCGGCGATCACGGCGACAAAGCCGGCAATGTAGCCGAAGAGCGCTCCCGCCCCCCGACGACGGGGCGTGCGAGGGTCCGGCGATCCGAGAATGTGATGCAACAGAGCCCTCCGCGCGAAAAGCAACGCCCGCAACTGTTCGTAGCGCCCGCGGCCCCTCAAATCCAGCCGGCGCCCCGGTTCGTCACGCGACAGGCTCGCTAATCAAGAAACACGCCAGGCTCAATCGATCCGCTGTAGCTTCATTTGTACATCACCCGACCAGTGATTTTCGAAGGCGCGGACGCAGGTGGAGAGGTATCGATCGTAATCCTCGAACACCTGGCTGCCCCACTTGGCGCGGATCTCCTGCTCGCTCGCCCTCATTCGGCGTAGCCACTCCGCGGTGGTCTTCCCGTAGTCCTCGCGGCGCATATAGAGCTCGCGCAGCTCCCAGCAGGGGCTTATCGCCATGATGAGCTCCTCGATACGGGCGTTGAGGCCCCCGGGGAAGATGATATCGGCCGTGAACTTGAGATCTTCCAGGTCCTTGCGATTGCGGGGGACGCGATTCCTGAGGATGGACTGGAAAGCAAAGAAGGCCCCCGGCCTGGAGAGCTCCCAGCACTTCTTGAAGTATCCCCGGTAGAGATCCACCGCCAGGCCCTGACTGGCCTGGGAAGGGGACACCACGTGGTCCACCATCTCGATGGAGACCAGCGCGTCGTAGGGCTCCTCGGGGACGAAGTCCTTGTAGTCCCTGCACCAGACCCGGACGCCAGGGAGCTTGCGCGCCTGGATCTCCTGGGTCTGGAGCGGAGAGAGGGTGACACCGTGGGCGGCCCTGGCGCCCCGCCTCGAGATGTACTCGAGGTTGGCGCCCCAGCCGCACCCGATGTCCAGGATGGTCTTGTCCGGGGTCATCTCGGCGAGCTCGTACAGGATCCGGCTCTTGTTCTCCTGCGCCGCCTCCAGGCTCCGGTGCTCGGCGTCGAAGACGGCACATGTATAGTGCATCTTCTCGTCGAGCCAGAGGCGGAAGAAGTCGTTCGAGACGTCGTAGGAGACCTCGATCTGCTCTTTGGTGGAAGTCACGTGCCTTACCTCGTGCGGACGCTTTGTCGCACGAAACGCGGCCGAGTGCCACTCCCCGCGGCGAAGGCTCGAAAGGGCCCCATCCGCGCTTGTCCCGGGCGCTCGCGGTGGCATCATGACCCCCGAAATGACGTGGCGGCCGGAAGACGAAGCCCTGCTCCTCCGCCTCGAGGACGAGGCGCTGGGTGAGCGCCTGCACCGCTTCCATGTGGGGAACGCGAGGGCAGCGAAGCCCCCGCCGAGGGCCTCGGGGCTCCTCGCGGAGCTGCGCAAGCTCCCCCGCGCGGACGAGGTCTTCGCCGAGAAGGAGGTGAGCCTCGAGAAGCTGGGGCACGCCATGGCCCCGGACTCGTACGTCGGTTATCCGCCGGCGCTGCTCCACCACCTCGCCATTCATTTTTACCGGGTCGCCGGGCAGCTGGAGCTCGAGCGCCCCTCGGGCGCGGTCGAGGCTTACCGCCTCTCGCTGGCCGCATTCTTCGCGCTGGCGCAGGAGGGAGCGTACCTGGGAGCCCTGGCGGACGCGGTGCTGGGCGCCGACGCCAGGAAGCCCGAGCTCTCCAGGGCCAGCCAGGATCTGGCCTTCGATCTGCTGGAGCGCCTCGGGCAGCAGGCGAGCGAGGGCGCCCGCAAGCTCTCGGGCGAGGCGAGCGTGGCGCTCGCGGCGCTGGGCGGGGTGGAGAGGGCGCTCGACTGCGCGGGGGCCAAGGACGCGGTCCGGCAGAGGGCAAGGAGCGTGGCCGAGCGAGCCAGGGCCAACGCCATCGACGAGGCTCTGGCCCCCATCGGCGAGGCCCTGGACGACGCCAACTCGGCCAACGAGCTCACCACCCGCGGGATCGAGGCGCTGCGCCCCGTGCCCCAGGTGTGGGAGTGGTGCCAGCGCGACGAGGCGGTCGAGCGCTTCTTCGTCGAGCGCGCCGAGCCCGTGTGCTGGGAGCTCCAGCGCAGGCGGGAGTGGGACAGGTTCTCGCTGGTGCTCGGGGACTCGTGGAAGCTGGTGGAGAGCCTGACGGCCAGGGTGGAGCGGGACCGTGGCCGCATCGCCTACGCCGCGGCCTGCGCCCAGTTCTTTGTGTTTTACACCAACGTGGTCCATACCCTGGAGCGCCAGATCGCCCTCTGCCGCCGGGCGATCGCGGCCTGCCCCTCCCACCGCAACGGGCGGGCGGTCCTGGCCAGCTTCCTCTGCCAGAAGGCGCGCCGTATGCTCGACGGGATGCAGCTCCTGACGCAAGCTAGCTCGATCCGCGAGGCCGAGCTCCTCGTCGCCGAGGCCAGGGCGCTCTTCCCCGCCCTCCGCGAGCTCGAGGAGACCGAGGCCCTCCTCCAGGCAAAGCGCGGGCTCCGGCTGCTCGGATGACGATCCCATGGCGCGCGGCGACGATAACCCCTTCGAGCTCTACGGCATCGACCCCAGGGCCGGACCCCAGGCCATCACCCAGCGGCTCCGGGAGCTGGTGGAGGACGCCCCCGAGGCCGAGCGAGAGGCGCTCCGAGCCGCCTGGGACGAGCTCACCATGAACCCGCTCCGCCGCCTCAAGGCCGCCCTCTTCGCCCACCCCGAGACCCGGGCCCCGCTCGACGGCGCGCCCAGGCGGAGGCGCTTGCCCCCTGGAGGGAGCGTCGCCAGCCTGGAGCTCCGGGGCCTGGTGGTGCTCCCCGAGCTGACCCCGCTCGCGCTGGGAGAGCGCAAGGGCCTCGGGGCTCACCCGGGCGAGGCGGCCCCCGTGTTTCCATCCTTCGACGAAGACCCCGGCCTCGAGGAGAAATAGCGAATGTTCGTGGACAGGCCCGTCGGCATCGACCTCGGTACCACCAACTCGGAGATAGCCCAGCTCGAGGCGTCGGAGCGTGACATCGTGCTCTACGCCGACAAGTTCGGGAGGAGGACCGTGCCGAGCGCCGTCGCCTGGGACGACAGGAGCCAGGCCTTGCTGGTGGGCCACGCCGCCAGGCAGCGCAGGGGGACGGCGCATCCCCCGGTGGAGTCCATCAAGAGGAAGATGGGCCAGAGGGCGACGGTGACCCTGGGCCAGAAGGAGCTGACCCCCGAGGAGGTGTCGTCCAAGATCCTGGCCGAGCTCGCCGCTCGTATGCGCGAGTTCCTGGCCGCCAGGGAGAAGGGCAAGAGCGAGATCGAGCAGCGGGTGCGCCGGGCGGTGATCACCGTGCCTGCCTACTTCGACGCGCCCCAGGTGGAGGCCACGCGCAGGGCCGGCGAGCTCGCGGGGCTCGACGTGATAGGGGTTTTGCAGGAGCCCACGGCCGCGGCCATTTACCACACCTGGAAGCGCAAGCTGGACGACGGGA
>SXGT01950240.1_pt1 | contig 19693 bp, 17 predicted proteins | sample 3176221 | NCBI WGS metagenome assembly SXGT01 (sample SAMN11356862, study PRJNA531348) | freshwater metagenome | isolation source: freshwater sample F1-120 | place: China: Fuxian Lake, Yuxi | collected 2017-12-25
CACCGATTCGGACAGCGACACCGACACCGACACGGATACCGACACGGACACCGACGTCGACGCGCTCACGCTCGAGATCAGCAACTACAGCGGCGAGCGGCTCAACTACGTGCTCGCCTACGACCACTCCGCCGACGAGTGGTACGATCTGCTCGGCGCCGACGTGATGAACGACGGCGACTCCGCCACCTGGGAGCTCGACGACGGCGTGTGGTCGTTCTACGGCATCGACCGCGACTACCTCTGCGCGGCCGCCGAGAACGTGGAGCTCCAGGACGACCAGGGCGGCTACTTCTGGAAGATCACGTCGCTCGACTACGACTGCAGCGAGTTCTTCTAGTCGCAGCGGGGTGCGCGGCGAGGTTGCCGCTGCCGGCGTGAGCCGGCGCGGACGGTCGCGGCGCACCCCCCACACGCCCCCCTGGGCATCCCCGGCCGGCCACGATAGCCGCCGGGCGCTTCCGGGGTTCTCATGCGCGTGCTCTTGGCCTACTCGGGTGGGCTCGACACCTCCTACCTCCTGTGCCGTCTGGTGCGCGAAGGCCACGAGGTCGTCGCCGTCAGCGTCGACACCGGGGGCTTCTCGGCGGCCGAACGGGAACAGATCGCGACGCGGGCCCGGCAGATGGGCGCTTCGGCGTACCGCTGTGTCGATGCGCGCGAGCGCGTCTTCCGTCAGCACATCGCCTGGCTCATCAAGGCCAACGTGCGCCGGGGCGGGGTGTACCCGCTGTGCGTGGGCGCCGAGCGGGTGGTGCAGGCGCAGGTGGTGGCCGAGCTGGCGCGGGAGCTCGGGGCCGACGCGGTCTGCCACGGCAGCACCGGCGCGGGGAACGACCAGATCCGGTTCGACGTCGCGATCCGGACGTTGTTGCCCGGCGCGCACATCCTCACCCCCATCCGGGACGAGGGCATCCAGCGGGAAACCAGCGCCGCCTACCTCGCCGACGCGGGCTTCCCGATCTCCGCCGAGCGCAAGACCTACTCGGTGAACCAGGGCTTGTGGGGCGTGACCATCGGCGGTCGGGAGACGCACGACCCGTGGGCGTACCTGCCCGAAGCCGCGTGGCCCACGACCGTGTCGCCGGCCGCGGCGCCGGCCGGCGGGGAGGACGTCGTGGTCGCGTTCGACGGCGGCGACGTGGTGGGGGGACTCGCCACCGTCGAGGCGCTCAACGCCCTCGGCGCGCAGCACGGCATCGGCCGCGGCATCCACCTCGGCGACACCATCCTCGGCATCAAGGGGCGAATCGCCTTCGAAGCGCCGGCCGCGGCCATCCTGCTCGACGCACACCGCGAGCTGGAGAAGCTCGTGCTCACCCGGTTGCAGCTCACCCAGAAGGAGGTCCTGGGCGCCACCTACGGCGCGTGGCTGCACGAGGGCCTGTACTTCGACCCGGTCATGCGCGACCTGGAGGCGTTCCTCGCCTCCACCCAGGCGCGGGTCACCGGCGAGGTGCGCGTGCACCTGGAGCAGGGCCGCGTCGAGGTGCACGGCGTGCGCTCGCCGTGGTCGTTGATGGACGCGCGGGTGGGCACCTACGGCGAGGCCAACCGCCTCTGGTCCAACGAAGACGCGCGCGGGTTCAGCAACGTCTACGGCCTCCAGGGCGTCTTGGCGGAGCGTGCTCGGCTCATTCGCGACGCGTAGTTGTCGCAACGCTGACAACTGGAGGCCCACATCGGGCCCGAGTTGGTGTACTCACGCCGCCGTGACCACCGACCCCATCGCTCCTGTACAGCCGAACAGCGGACTCGACCGCTGGCTCGTGTCCCTCTTGGCCGATCCCCGCGACCTCGCGTTTGCGCACCTCATCAGCCAGTGCCTGCTGTGGATCACGCTCGCGGTGGCCATCTTCGTCGTCCCCAACGGGTGGATGGCGGCCCCGCTGTACTGGGCCGGGTGGGGGCTGTTGCTCGAGGATCGCTTCATCCTGATGTTGCACTGCACGAGCCATCGCGGGCTGTTCAAGGACCGCCGGCTCAACCAGCTCATCCCCTGGGTGCTGTGCCCGTTCTTCGGCCAGACCCCGGAGAGCTACTACGCCCACCACATGGGGATGCACCACCCCGAGAACAACCTCCACACCGACCTGTCGACCACGATGCGGTACCGTCGTGACAGCATCGTGGCGTGGGGCACCTACTTCTTCCGGTTCTTGTTCGGGGGCCTGCTCGAGCTGGGCCTGTACCACCTGCGCAAGGGCAACCGGCGGCTCTTCCAGCGGCTCTTGATGGGCGAGGGCGGCTTCTGGCTGGCGATGGTGGGCCTCGCGTGGTGGAACTGGCAGGCGACGCTGGTGGTCTTCGTGCTGCCCGTGCTCGTGGTCCGCGCGCTCATGATGGCGGGCAACTGGGGCCAGCACGCGTTCGTGGACGCGGCCGACCCCTCCAACCCGTACCTCAACTCGATCACCTGCATCAACACCCGGTACAACCGCCGTTGTTTCAACGACGGGTACCACATCCTGCACCACCTGCGGCCGCGCACCCACTACACCGAGTACGCCGCCGAGTTCGACCAGAACCGCGACGAGTACGGCAAGCAGGACGCGATCGTCTTCGAAGGCATCGACTTCTTCCAGGTGTGGTTGTACCTGATGCTCGGGCGCCACGACTGGCTGGCCAAGGCGATGGTCCAACTTCCGGGCGCGCCGACGCGCTCCGAGGCCGAGCGCCTCGCCCTGTTCGCGAAGCGGTTGGCCCCGATTCCGGGGTAGGATCGCCAGGTGCTGGCCCTCCTCCTCGCGTGTCTCGGCTCCACCGTGGTCGTCGACGACTCCGGCGACGCCGACTCGGGTGACGGCGCCGACACCGCCGACACCGGCGACACCGCGTCGAGCCGCGACCTCGACGGCGACGGCTATGTCGCGGGCGCCGACTGCATGGACCTCAACGCCGACGTCCACCCGGGCGCCACCGAGCTCTGGAACGGCCTGGACGACGATTGCGACGGCGTGTTCGACGCCGACGGCGACTGGGGAGGCGACCTCCGCGGCGAAGCGACGGCCGTCTACGAAGGGCGCCCATACAGCTTCGACTTCCCGTGCAGCGGGTCCGGCACCCGCGCCGCCGGCCGCTTCGATTGGAGCGTGGTGTGCACACCTTCCGCGGCCGACGACGACGCCCAGCTCATGCTCGGAGAGGCCGTCACGGTGACACCCGACGACCCCGCGGTCGACGGCGACGCGTGGTCCGGCGTGGTCCTGGTCGCCAGCACCAACGGCTGGGACACCGACGGGAGCGGGTCGATCGCGTGGTCCACCTTCGAAGCGGCGACCTTCCGGGCGTCGCTCGACGCGTTCTCGCTCGAGCTCGCGGTGACGGGGACGATCGCGCGGGAGTGAGCAGGTTCCGAATCGGCGTCGGATGCCTCAGCGCCCCGACACGTCGAGCTGCAATGCGTCGGCGCGCGAGACGCCGAGCGAGGCGGCGAGGGCGTCGTTGTAGGCTCGGATGCGCCCGTCGGCCGCTTCGGGCGTATACGAGTGGCCCGGCCACGCCTGCGTGGCGCGGGCCTCCATGGTCGGCCATGCACTCACCGACAGCCCGACCACGCCGAGCGTGGCGACACCCACCCCCCCGGTGATGAAGCCCACCTGGGCCGATTCGTCCCTCTCCAGCGCCGGATCGAAGCCCTGCGCGGTCAAGACCACCCCCCCGACCGTGAGCGCCGCACCGCCGACCAGGAGTCCCCACGTCGCGGCCTTGCCGCCGCGGGCGCGCTCGTCCATCTGGGCGAGCACCTGCGTGTCGCCGGTGCGCTCCGCGAACGCACGCCCCGAGAGCGGCGTGACGCCGCCCTCGAAGATCGCCCAACCGCCGCCTGCGGCCAGCCGTACGAGGCGGCGCTGCTTGTACTCGCGCAGGGCCGTGAGTCGCGCGACGATCGCGGCGTCCGCCTCGTCGATGGCCCGGGCGCCGTCCAGGATCTGGGCGAGCGGCAGCGGACGCTCGCCGACCTGCGCCGGGACGCCCAGGCCCTCGAGCAACAAGCGGGCGACCTCCGCCTCCAACTTGAAGAAGTCCTCTGACGCCCCCGTCGCCTGCGCGCTCGCACGCACCTGCCCGGTCGCCACGTCGATGGCGCGGGCATCGAGCCGCATCCCCTCGATGGCCACGGTGATCGCGCCCACCACGACGACGTCCGCGCCCAACCCGGCGCCCAGGCGCTGCGCGCTCTCTGGATCGATGAAGCCGCTCTTCGCGAGCGCAAGCTCGTCGAGCACCTGCGCGAGCCGGACTCGCTCCACCACGCGCACCTGTGACGCGCGCGCGAGGTCGGTCGTCAGCATGTCGGCCGCTCCCCGCCCCAGCGGCTCGAGCTCCGGTCGGATGGAGTGCGCGTCGAAGTAGTTCACTGCGACGACGAGATCGCCCGCGGAGGCGGACAGCGCGAGGAGGAGCCACAGGACCATTCGTGGGGTTCCTAAACAGGTTCGCGCCCTGGCGCGATCACGCCTTGACGGGTACCCTCCCCCATGACCCTCTCCCGCCCGGCCACGAAGCTGGCCAATGCCCTGTGTTTGGTGCCGATCGCGGCGTGTGCGCCCCCGATGCCCGAGTGCGCGAGCGTGCCGTACGACCAGGAGTCGATGCGGGCCGACGTGGAGTGGCTCGCCGCACCCGAGCTCGATGGCCGCGTGCCGGGAACCGCGGGCGACGCCGAGGCGCGGCGCATGGTGTCGTCGCGATTCGAGTGCTTCGGCCTGTCCACGATCGACGGCGGGAGCTCCTACGAGCAGCCGTTCACCGATGCCAGCGACCGGTCCACCGCCAACGTGGTGGGCGTGGTGGAGGGCGCCGACGACACCCTGGCGCAGGACATCGTGCTGGTGTCGGCCCACCTCGACCACCTCGGCGACGGGAAGTTGGGGGCCAACGACAACGCGTCCGGCGTGACCGGCCTGTTGGCGATCGCGCAGGACCTCGCGGACCAGGACGCGCCCGCCCGCACCGTGGTCTTCGCGGCGTTCGGCTCCGAGGAGTCGGGGTACGAGGGCTCCGACACCTTCTACTGGGAAGGCGCGGGCTTCGACTCCACCGACATCGTGTACAGCATCAACCTGGACATGATTGGGAGCTACGACAGCGAGGGCATCGTCTATGCCCTGGGCACGATGCCCGAGACCCCGGCCCGCCCGCTCCTGGAGTCGGCGATGGCGGACTTCCCCGATCTCGAGGTGGGGCTCGGCGAGGCCGCGGGCGAGTCCGACCACGAGACGTTCTGTCGCCAGGGTGTCCCGTACGTCTTCTTCTGGACCGAAGACCCGGCGTGCTACCACCGACGCTGCGACACCGCCGACGTCATCGACTACGACAACCTGGTCGAGATCGCCGGCCTGGCCGGCACGCTGACCGCCAGCCTCGCGAACACCGCGGTGGACCTGCGGGCCAGCGTGTCCGTGGGCACCGACGTGTGCGGCATCGAGGAGTGAAGCGGTCCGACGATGGGCCGGGCAAGACGCGGCGACCCGGGGCGCGGGTCGGCGTTGGCTACGGGGGCCAGACGCCGCGGGGGACCGACGAAGTCATCCCCGGGTCCTGCCGGGCCGCGTGAAATTGGCGCTCGCTCCCCCGCGGATTCGCCGCAAGCGGCGAACCCGCGGCCCGCTCGGCCAATTCCACCCGACCCGTCACCCGCCGCGTCACCGAACCGGCCGACGAGGGGCGGCGTCTGGCACAACGGGGGGACGCCGAACCGCGAGGGTCTGGCTGCACCGGCCCACGGTCGGCGAGCATGGCGGCGTCGAACTTCGAGCGGGATTTTGGAGGGCGTGGCGACGGCGGTGATCAGCGTTTGCCGGACACCTTGTCCCAGGCGTCGTCCCCGATCTGCGTGCGCCACCACGCATCGAGGTCCACCCCCTCGGCGACCAGGCCGGCGGGCGCGAGGCTGTCGAGCGCGGACTGCGGTCCGAGCGCCGCCCAGGTGAAGGTGTCGGCGCAGGTGGAGATGGCCCGCCGGAGCGCGGCCCCATCGAACGCGGCGTAGGCGTCGGCCCGCCGGGAGAACCACCCGTCGCGGTCGGACGCCAGCGCACGCTCCCGCAAGACCAGGGCGAGCCCCCGCGGCGAAGAGGCCAGGAGGCGCTCGCGCGTGGCGGCCAGCCAGGACAGGCGCCGGGCGTCGGCGTCGGTGACCGTCTGCGCGCCGCTGGTGAGCTCCCCGACCAGCGCCGCCACCACCGAGCCCAGGCCGACCGGCTCGACGTCACCGCTCAAGAGCGTGAAGCTCGGCGTGGCCGCGAGCTCCCACTCCGCGACGCGAAGGCCATAGCTCAGGCCGGCGCGCTCCCGCGCCACGAGGTTGGCGCGCTCGTCGAGCCACAGCGCCAACGCCCGCTCGGCAGGGAACCGGTCCGCGCCGGGGTCGCACGCCGCCGCGAGGCGCACGCCGCCGCGGCGTTCGTCCCGCAGGTAAACGCCGCGCCGAGCATCGCCCTTTTGGGCGACCAGGGGCGGGAGCGGCGTCGGTGCCGGCGGGAGGCGCGCGGGCCACGTGCCCAACGCCGCCCGCGCTTCGGCGAGGAGCGCCTCGGCGTCGATGTTTCCGACCCCGAGGACCGTGGACCACTCCGGTCGGCGCATCGCGAGGAGCGACTGCAGAAGGCGGGGATCGCCCAGGCGTTGTGCCGCCGACCAGTCCGCGTGCACCGGGAAGACCCCCGCGCCGTAGAGCCGCTGCGCCGCCAGCCGGCGGACCACGTCGCCCCCATCGGACGCGCGGTAGGTGGCAAGCCCCACCACCTCGGCGGGATCGGCCTTGGAGTCGAGCAGCTCGACCGCGCCGAGGCGCCGCACCAGCATCGGGAAGATGCGACCTTCGCGGGCGGGCGCGAGGTCGAACACGAACGCCACCTCGCGGGGGCCACTCCGTTCGTACGGGACCACCCCTTCGGCCCGCGCCAGCGCGGACGGATCGTAGCCCATGTTCCGGGCGTACCAGGTCTCACGCCAGGCCGTGACGTCCATCAGCCCCCGGACCGGCTCGGCGCCGGCCCCCCCACGGACCACGAGCTCGACCCGCGCCGTGGACATGCGGGAGTCGGGGAGGAGCACGACCTCGACGCCGCTGGCGAGGCGCTCGGTCCGGAGCTCGAGCTGGAGGGCCCGCTTTCGCACGGCCTCGGCCGACACCTCGACGCGGGACGCCGTTGCCGTCGTGCGCACGACCGCCGAGGGTACGGCGGCGGCGTTCGAGCCCGACAGGACGGTCGCCCACACCGCACGTTCCTTGGTGAACCAGCGCTGGGCGAACGCGGTGACGTGCCCCCACTCGAACGACGACAGCTCGGCGAGCCGCGCGTCGAGCCCGTGCCCGCCGCGGTCGGTGTGCGCCGCCCGGTACGCGTCGATCGCGTGGTGGGTCACCGGGGCCGTCCGTCCGCCGTGCGTCCGCAGGATCGCCAGTTGGGCCCCCACCCGCGCCCCCCCGAACCGGTCGGGCCCGGCGCCGAAGTACTTGATGCGGTCCGGGTCCTGGAGCATGCGCAGGCCCGACGCCATCGCCGTCGACGCGACCGCGACCTGCGCGTCGTCGTCGACCGGTTGTTCGCAGAGGACGGCCGAGCCGAGCCGCGCCGCCACCAGCGAGCACGTCGGCCAGAACCAGAGATCGCGCCCCCCGAAACCAGAGGCCAGCGCGTACTCGAGCACCGGGATCGCCAACTCGGCGAGGTCGTGCTCGCCCGCCCACCCGCCCGGCACCGCGAAGCCGACGAACACGCGAGGCGGCGACGGCGACCGCGAGACCAGCGGCGCGGGCGCGAGCGGCAGCCCCGGCTCGGGTCCCCGTTCGACCGTGGCCGGACACGGGACCGCGGGGGTCGCGGACAACACACGCGCCGGGAGCACACGCACCAGCGTCTCCTCGACGCTCCCGATGGGCGCTCCGCGCACGTACAAGCTCACCAACTCGGGACGTACCCGCGCGGCGGCGAACTCCCGGACATCGGCCAGCGTCAGCGCCGCCACCCCGCCCGAATGTTCCGAATAGGCCTGCGCGTAGGGGTGCGGGGCCGGAAACAGCCGTGGAAAGACGTACCGCACCGCCGACCGGCCGAACTCGTCGTCGCCGGACTCGAGCTCCCGCTGCACCACCGCCCGTTCGGCCGCGAACTCGGCCTCCCCCACGCCGGCGAGCGGGTCGGTGAAGAACGCGCCCTGGAGCGCCAACATCGCATCGAGCTCGTCGGGGGCGCCCTCCACCGCGAAGGTGAGCGTGTCGGGGTCGGTGTACGCGTTGTGCACCCCCACGCGATCGACGACCTCGCGCACGGACTCGCCGGGACGCGCCCGTGAGCGGTACCAGAGATGCTCGAAGAGGTGGGCGAGGCCAGCCTTCCCCGGGGGTTCGTAGCGCATCCCCGCCTCGACCACCGTCACCACGGACGCGACCCCGTCGGGCTCGTCGGAGGCCACGTAGATCGCGAGCCCCGCCGAGGTGCACGAACGGACCATCGGCCACGGGGCCGACACGACGGGCGGCTCGGGCTTGGGGATGACCGGGAGGGCGAGCGCCGAGACAACCAAGAGCAGCATGCGCGGAAACTAACGGGTCGCGTCGGGTTGCGCGCGCGCAGGTCGCGCCCGCTACGGGCGCACCGCCTGCGTCCCGGACTTGGCGTGGACCGCCTGCTCCCGTACGGACCACTCCCGTGGCTGGAACGCGGACCGCTCCAACGCCACCGCGAACGGCTCGGTGCCGCCTGGCGCCACCACGAACGTGGACGAGACCGTGCGAAACGCCCAGCTCTCCTGGTCCCCCGAAAACTCCGCCGCGAACCAGGCGCGCCCCGGAAGGTGGATGGGACCCCGGAACCCCTCGTCGGAGCGCACGACCTCCTCGCCCCCCGCCGAGGTGGCCTCGAAGATCCCCGCACGCCGACCGCCGACCGTGATCCGCGCGTAGTGGTCCCCGGGGTCGATCACGATGCGCCCTGGCCAGTACGGCGACCGGTTCTTGGTGCGCTCGACCCACGCGAAGAACGGCCGCGAGTTGAGCGCCGACACCAGGAACCACCCCGCCCCGAGCTCGCCGACCGGGGCGGTGGCCACGACGAACACCGCCTCCTGAAACCGAGTCCCCGACCACTCCAGGTCGGTTCCGCACACCATCGCCGACCCCGCGAACACGAGGCCTTCGGGCGCGAGCAGCGCCGCGACCCAGGCGGCGTCGACCTCGCCGACGAGGCAGGACTCGACCACGCCTTCCACCCGCAGGTCGAGCGGCGGCGCAGCGGGGGCGGCCCCGGCGAGGGCGGCGAAGGCGAGGAGCACGAACATGCCGGCGACGTATTCGTTCGGCGCCTGGGACGCGCGCCGGCCTCGGCCCGACGAGCGGCCGGTCACGGCGCGTCCCCCACCCCGGATTACACTCCGCCCGGGAGCGACCCGTGCCCGATCTCAGCCGTTCCATGCACCAGGACCGCCGGACCCGCGCCCCGGAGGCGGCCACCGGCGCCGACCGCTCCGCCCAGGGTCGCCTGGGCAACGCCGCGCTGCAAGAGCGCCTGGGGCAACAGGCCGGCGAGCAGACGGCTTCCAGTGGCGACGAAGCGTGGACGCGGGGCCGCCCGCTGAAGGTCGCCAACCCGGCGCCCACCCAGCCGGGCCGGCAGGAGCGCACCGTGCTCGGGGTGCGCATCCTCGGCACCGACGTGTCGCCGAGCGCCCTCGACGCGTGCGAACGGTTCGTCACCCTCACCCTCGGCACGCGCCCCGACGTGCAGGAGCGCCTCGCCGACGCCGGTGTGGCCCTGGTGATCGTGCCCCGCGGCCGTCCGATGACCGAGCTGCCCGAGTTCAGCGCGCTCCGCGGCGGCACGACGTTCGACGGCCGACCCTGGGAGCAGGTCCGCGGCGCCGGCGGGATGCGGGCGTCGGGCGGCATGTGGGCCATCGCGGTGCCGGAGGAGAACCTCGTCCAGGTCGAGCCCGACAACGACAGCTACGGCAGCGGCTACAGCATCGGCCTCCACGAATTCGCACACACGATCCAGTCCAAGGGCCTGGGGCGCGCCGAGCGTCGGGAGATCACGGCGTTGTACGAGGCCCGGCGCGCGGCCGGCGGCCCGTGGACCGAGGCCTACGGCGCGTCCAACGACCAGGAGTACTTCGCGCAGGCCACCAATTGTTTCTTCGGCGAGAACGGCCGCGTCGGCAACAACGGGGCCGAGTGGCTGCGGACCAACGACCGCCCGATGTTCGACTTCCTGGTGCGGCTCTACGGTGCGCCACCCGAAGCGCAACCCGCCCGCTGATGCGTCGTCTCCCTCTCCTGCTCGCCGCCTTCGCCTGCCACGCTCCGGAGCCCGCCGTGCCGCCCATCGCCACCTACGAAGTCTACGCCGGCGCCGACCTCGTCCTGACCGTCCGTGCCGAGCCCGGCCCGCTCACCAGCACCGCCCCGCCCCCGCCCGACGGCCACGTGCCCAGCCACCCCTTCCTGAGCGCCGGCGCCCACGACGCGGCGAGCGAGTCGCAGCTCCGCGCCATCCTCGATCAGTCCACGGATGTCGAAGATTTTCTCGCCCGCCTCACCGCAGCGGGCTTCCGCGTCGAGCGCCTCGGGGCGATGCCGTAGGCCCGTCCCGAAGCGCGCGGGGGCCGGCCGGCATCGCGGCGCCCGATCAAACAGGTTGCGGGTGGGGCACAATCGCATAGACGCGCGGCCTCCCGGGGGTCGCCGTGAAGGTGTTGCTCAACAAGATCGCGTCTGCGTCGCGCAACTGCAAGCTGGCGCGTGAGGTCACGCTGAGCTCGGCGATCGTGGCCGAAGAGGGCAGCGTGCTCGCGGTGCGGGCGCTCGACCGCAAGAGCGTCTACAACGAGGTCGAGGACGTCCACGGGCGCATGGCGACCGTGAACGAGGGCGACATCATCGCCGGCGTCCTCGGCGAACGGCGGGCGCTGCACGGGTACACCGGCGTGGTGCCCAAGGAGGTCAAGGTCGGCGACACGCTCCACCTGCTCAACCTCGGCGGGGTCATCGGCCAGTGCACGAGCTTCAACCCCGACGTCGGGCCGGCGTGCCGAGTCGAGGTGCTGGGCCAGGTGCTCACGTTCCCCCACCTGGGCGAGCGGCGCGGCGTGCCGGCGAGCATCAAGACCAACGCGCTCCCGAGCGCCGATCACGTCGATGCCAGCGTGCCGATCGTGGCCATCACCGGCACCTGCATGAACGCGGGCAAGACCTTCGCGGCGTGCGAGGTCATCCGCGGCCTCACGCGGCGCGGCTTCAAGGTCGGCGCGGCCAAGCTCACGGGCGTGTCGTTGCGGCGCGACACCCTGAAGATGGAGGACGTGGGCGCGATCCGGGCGCTGTCGTTCAACGACGCGGGCATCGTGTCCACCAAGCGCGAGACGGCGTTGCCGGTGGCGCGGGGCATCGTCAAGGCGCTCAACGAGCCGCTCCACGGCGTCAAGGTCGACGTCATCGTGGTCGAGCTCGGGGACGGCATCATGGGCGAGTACGGGGTGGAAGAGATCCTCCGCGCCAAGGACCTGATGTCGTTGACGAAGGTGCACGTGCTGTGCGCGAACGACCCCGTCGGCGCGTGGGGCGCGGCGCGCAACTTCCGCGAAGACCTGGACCTGGAGCTGTCGGTCATCTCCGGCCCGCAGACCGACAACGCCGTCGGGCGCAACTTCGTCGAGCAGCGCCTGGGCCTGCCCGCCATCAACGCCCGCAGCCAGGGCGACGCCCTCGCCGGGCGCGTCGCGGAGCTGGTGGAGGCCGCGCGCCGTGCGTGAGAAGGTCCGCGTCGCGGTGCTCGGCGCGTCCGGGTACACCGGCGCCGAGACGCTGCGCTGGCTCCTGGGCCACCCCGCGGTCGAGGTGGTGGGCGCCACCGCGCACAAACACGCCGGGAAGCGCCTGGCGGAGCTGTGGCCGCAGTTCCACGGGCACGAGCTGGTGCTCACCGCCGAGCCCCCCGCGGCCGACGTGTACTTCTTGTGCCTGCCGCACGGCGAGGCCACCCGCCTGGCGCCGACGCTCGCGGCGGAGTGCGTGATCGACCTGAGCGGCGACCACCGCCTCCCCGCCGACCAGCACCGTCGCCACTACGGCTTCGAGCGGCCGGGCCCCCCGTGGGTGTACGGGCTCCCGGAGCTCGGCCCCGAGCGGCTCCTCGGCGCCGACCGCATCGCCAACCCCGGCTGCTTCGCCACCGCGCTGAGCCTGGCGTTGTTGCCCCTGGCCGGCAAGATGTCCGGGCGCGTCGCGGCAGTGGGCGTCACCGGCTCCACCGGGAGCGGCGCCACTCCGACCGACACCACGCACCACCCGGTCCGCGCCGAGAACCTCCGGGCATACAAGGTGCTCGGCCACCAGCACGTGCCCGAGGTCGAGAACGCCATCGGCGGCATCCGCCTGGACTTCGTGCCGATGTCGGGGCCGTTCCGGCGGGGCATCCTGGTCACCTACACGCTCCCGGCGGTGCCGGCCTCGCTGTGGGAGGGCTTCTACCAGCACAACCCGCTGGTGCGGGTGCTGCGCGCGCCCCCCGAGGTGCTGCACGTGGTCGGCAGCGCCCGGGCCGACATCGGCGTCATCGAAGGCGACGGCGTGACGGTCGTGCAGTGCGCGATCGACAACCTGTGCCGCGGCGCCGCCACGCAGGCGGTCGCCAACCTCAACCTCCGCATGGGCTGGCCCATGCAGCTCGGCCTGGACCGTATCGGAGCCGTACCGTGAACGACCCCATCACCCTCGACCAGCTCGTCGGCGCGCCGGGTCCCGAAGGCGACTGGCAGCTCGCCACCTACGACAAGCTGCCGCTGGACGTCGTGCGCGGCGAAGGCAGCCGCGTGCAGACCGCGGACGGCCGGTGGTACTGGGACTTCTACGGCGGTCACGCCGTGGCGCTCATCGGGCACAGCCACCCGACGTGGCGACGCATCGTCGCCGAACAGGCCGAGCGCCTGGTCTTCTACAGCAACGTGGTCTACTGCCCCGTCCGCACCGCGGCCTGTCGGGCCCTGGTCGAGTTCGCGCCGGCCAACCTCAGCCGCGTCTTCTTGAGCAACTCCGGCGCCGAGGCCAACGAGACCGCGCTGAAGTTGGCGCGCCACCACACGGGCAGGCCCGAGGTCGTCGCCTTCGAAGGCAGCTTCCACGGGCGTACGCTCGGGGCCCTGGCGGTCACCCACTCCGAGAAGTACCGGCGGTACGCCCTGCCGGAGTACGGTCACACCCGCTTCGCGCCGTGGGGCGAGGTCCCGACCCTCGACGAGCGCGTCGCCGCCGTGATCCTGGAGCCGGTGCAATCCCTGGCCGGCATGCGCACCGCGACGCGTGAGTTCCTGCATGGCCTGCGCGCCGAGTGCGATCGGGTGGGCGCGCTCTTGATCCTCGACGAGGTACAGACCGCGTGGGGCCGCCTCGGCGCCAATTTCGCGGCCGACTTCTGGAACGTACGCGCCGACCTCGTGACCAGCGCAAAGAGCGCGGCGGGCGGCTTCCCCGTGGGCGTCACCCTGGTCGACCAGGCCATCGCCGCCGGGGTGAAGTCCGGCGATCAGGGCACGACGTTCGGCGCCGGTCCCCTCGCCTCCGCGGCGCTCCTCGCCACCCAGCACGTGATCCGCGCCGAAGGCCTGGTCGCGCGAGCCCGCGAGGTCGAGGCGCGCGTGCGCGCCGCGTTCCCCGGCGAGGTGCGCGGGCACGGCGGCCTGCTCGGGCTGTGCTTCCCCGACGCGGTCCGGCCGCGCGTGGCGGCGCTCCGCGAGCGCGGCTTCATCGTCGGCGGCAGCGACGTCCCCACCGTCATGCGACTGATGCCTCCTTTGAACCTTCCCTTCGAGGCGATCGACGAGCTCGCCTCCGCACTTCGGAGCCTCGGATGACCCCCACCCTCGAAACCCGCCTCTACGAAGCCGTCGCCCGCGTCCGGCAACACTGGCGCGGCACCCGCCTGCTCGACGGCCTCGAGCCCGGCGTCGAGGGTACGCGCGCGCTCCTCGACGTCGCGCGCATCTACCGGGCCAACCGCCTGGAGATCGGGCGCATGCGCCCCCTCCTCGGGCGGGCGGTGGCGGGCCTGTTCTTCGACCCGTCGCTGCGCACCCACACCTCGATGGAGGTCGCGACCGGCCGCTGCGGCGCCCACTTCGTGTACCTCCAGGGCGGCGAAGGCACCTGGAAGATGGAGTTCGACGAAGGCGTGGTGATGGACGGCAACACCGCCGAACACGTCAAGGAGGCGGCGCCGGTCCTGAGCACCTACGCCGACGTGCTCGCCGTCCGGGCGTTCCCGCGCGCCCACAACCGCGACGAGACCGTGATCCGCGCGTTCGCACGCTACGCCGGCGCGCCGCTCATCAACCTCGAGTCGGCGCTGGCGCACCCGTGCCAGGGCCTCGCCGACCAGCTCACCCTCGCCGACCTCGGCGGCGGCAACAGCTTCCAGGGCAAGAAGGTGTGCCTGACCTGGGCGCCGCACCCCAAGCCGCTCCCGCAGGCCGTCCCGCTCTCGGTCGTGCGCGCGGCGATCCTCGGCGGCGCCGACCTGCACGTGGCGTGCCCGGAGGGGTTCGACCTGGACGCCGAGGAGATGGAGCGCGTCGCCGGCTTCGCCGGGGACACGGGCGCGAAGTTGACCCTGACCCGTGACCAGGCTGCCGCCACCCAGGGGGCCCTCGCCGTCTACGCGAAGGGGTGGGCGGCCACCGACCGCGACCGGCACGCCGAGCTCGCGGCGGCCAACCGCCACTGGACCGTGGGCGACGAAGCGATGCGCTCGGCGACCGCGTTCCTGCACTGCCTCCCGGTGCGCCGCAACGTCATCGTCACCGACAGCGTCCTGGACGGCCCCAAGTCGCGCGTGGTGCCGCAGGCGGCCAACCGCGAACCCGTCCAGGCGGCGCTCCTGTTGAGCTGGCTGCTGTAGCCGCCACCAGGGGCGCGCCACGGCAGGAGCCCGGCGCGCACTGGACCCGGCGCGCCTCGGGACGGTCCCGGCGCGCCGGCCCGAAGTCTACTCGTCGCCCCGCTCGATGGGCTCGTCTTCGTCGTCCTCGGGCGGGGTGCTGGTGGCCCCCTCGAGCCGCTGTAACTTCCGCTGCAACGTGCGGCGGTGCAGGCCCAGCCGGCGGGCGGCGTGCGAGATGTTGCCGTCGGTGCCCTCGAGCGCCTTGCGGATGTGCTCGCGCTCCACGTCCTCGAGCTCGGTGGCCGGCAGCGGCGCCGCGAGCGCACGCCGGAGGGCCGCGAGGATCTCTTCTGGCGTGGTCGGCTTGGTGCGGAAATCGACCGCGCCCGACTTCACCGCCTCGACGGCGGCGGGGATGGACCCGTAGCCGGTGAGCACGATGGTGCGGCACAACGGTGCGCGCAACGCCAACAGGCGCACGACCTGCATGCCGTCGCCGTCGCCCAGCCGCATGTCGACCACCGCGCCGGCGGGGAGCCGGTGGCGGATGGCGGCGCTGGCCTGCACGACCCCTTCGGCCGTGAGGACCGAGAAGCCCGAACGGCGCAACGTGCGCGCGAGCGCGTCGCGATGCACTTCGTCATCTTCGACAACCAGGATCGTGTCCACCTACGGGGCCCTCGCGGTGAGTCGAACCAGGGTTACCGTAACGCGCCCACCCCCGAAGGCACGACGCGACAATTTGACATCGCCGCCCCACCGGCGTGCGAACGACGCGGCGACGAAGAGGCCGAGCCCGCGCCCCGTGGCGCCGCCGTCGTCCCAGTGGGTGTAGAACGGCTCCCCCGCGCGCGCCAACGACTCGGAGGTCGGGCCGGCGCCGTTGTCGTCGATCTCCACGAGCACGTCGGCACCGTCGACCCGCGCGCGGACCGTGATCGGCGCGCCCGCGCGCAGCGCGTTGTCCAACAATGACCACACGATGCCCCGCCAGCTCTCCGGATCTCCACGGATGCCGGCGTCTCCGGTCCCGGGGCCGAGCTCGACCTGGAGGTCGCGCCGATTGCTGCCCGCCTGCTGCCAGTCCTGCACCCAGTTCCGGAGCTGGAGGCCGAGCCCTTCGACCTCGGGCGAGACGGTGCGGTGGGTGGTCCCCCGGATGCGGTCGAGGATTTCCCGGCAGCGGCGCACCTGCCCCCGGATGGTCGTCAAGAGCGCCGGCGCTTCCTCGGGCTCGGCCTGCGCTTCACCGGCCAGCAGGTCGATCGAGGACAGCGGCGTGCCGAGCTCGTGGGCGATGCCGGCCGCCATCATGCCGATGGCGACGAGGCGATCGTCGCGGCTGCGGTCGTCGAGCGCGGCCTGGAGCATCGCTTCGCGCTGGGCGAGCACCGCCCGGACGGAGATCACGAATCCCGCGAGGGCGACCACCGAGGCGTCGAAGACCAGGAGCTGGTCGACGGTGCGCGCGACCACCTGGACCGGCGGCACGTCCGGGAGCGGGAACAAGCGCGGCCCGAGGAGCACCATCAGGTTGTGCACCAGGATGATGGCCGCGGTGTAGAACCAGGCGCGCGACGCCGGCATCGCGAAGGCGGCGGGGATGACGAAGAGGACCAGCGTGTCGAGGCTCGGGTGGTCGCCGGCACGCTTGAGCAGCATCGCCAGGACCCAGAAACACAGGTCGAACATGGCGTGGGCGTCGACGATCCACTGGTGGTGGTCGTGGCGGGCCACCCAACGTCGCTCCAGCAGCTCGGCGAGCGCCACGCCCGCGTAGAGCGATGCGACCGGCCCGAGGTCGGGCCCCACCCCCGCGGCCCACAGGAGGGCGACCGACACGCCGGTGAGCACCACCAGTCCGAGCCGGAACATGCGGAGCCAGCTCAGGGCGGTGCGCGGGTTCTGCCAACGAGTCAGCACGTTCCTCCAGCGTCACTCACCACGAGGCCTTGCGCAATCCCGGGCTCGGTCCCCACCACGTCGGCATCGCGGTGAAGGGCGCACCGTGTTAGCCCCGCGGCCCCATGGAACGCCTCCTTTCGCTGCGCGACGCGCACCCCTACCTTCGCCTGTTTCGCGGCCGCACCTTCGTCATCAAGGTCTCGGGTGCCGTGCTCGCGCGTCCCGCCGCCCGGGATGCGCTGTGCGAAGACATCGCGCTTCTGCACCACGTCGGCATCCGGGTCGCGTTGGTGCACGGCGGCGGCCCGCAGCTCGACGCGGCGTGCGAGAAGCTCGGCGTGCCCAAGGAGGTCGTCGCCGGCCGCCGCGTGACCGACGCGCGCACGCTCGAGCTCGCGCGGATGGTGTTCCGCGGTCAGCTCAACAGCGAGCTGGTGGGGGCCCTGGCCGCCCACGGGGTGAAGGCGGTGGGCCTCTCGGGCGGCGATGGCAACAGCGTCACCGGCATCCGTCGGCCGCCGCGCACCGTGCGGGATCCGAGCACCGGCGCCGAACAGCAGGTCGACTTCGGCTTCGTCGGCGACATCACCGCGGTCGACGCGGCGCTGCCGCAGTTGTTGCTCGATGCGGGCGCGGTGCCCGTGTACTGTTCGCTCATCGCCGATGCATCGGGCAACCTCCTCAACACCAACGCCGACACGATCGCGTCGCGCCTGGCGATGGCGCTGAAGGCCGAGAAGCTCATCGTCTGCACCTCGGTCGCGGGCCTGCTCGAGGACAAGGACGACCCCCGCCGCCTGGTCAGCTACGGCGACCTCGGCACGGTCGAGGAGCTGATTCGCCAGGGCGTGGTCTCGGGCGGCATGCTGCCGAAGCTCGCGGCCGTCACCGACGCGCTCAAGGGCGGCGTGCCCCGCGTGCACCTCATCGATGGCACCCGCGACCAGGCGCTCCTGCTCGAGGTCTTCACCAACGAAGGCTGCGGCACGATGCTGGTCGCCCGCCGCGACGAGGACTGACGCCCCCGTGGGCGACGTGGTCGGCCTGCTCGAGCGCCTCGTCGCCGCGCGGAGCCCCTCCGGCGAGGAGGGCCCCGCGGTCGCGGTCTTCGAGGACTGGGCGGCCGCCGCCGGGCTCACCGTCCACGCGCGCGGCCAGAACCGTTGGGTCGAGCGCGTGGCGGCGGCGCCGGGTCCGACCTTGCTGCTCTTGTCGCACTACGACACGGTCCCGGCCACCGCCCAATGGACGCGCCCTCCGTGGACGCCCACCCACGAAGGCGACCGCCTGTACGGCCTCGGCGCCAACGACGCCAAGGGGTGCCTGGCCGCGATGATGGTGGCCTTCGCCCAGGTGCGGCTCGGGCGCGGGCGCGTGGTCCTCTGCGCCGCCGCCGAGGAAGAGACCGGCCGCAACGGCTTCGAGACCGTCGTCGGCGCGCTCGGCCCCCTCGACGCGGCCATCGTGGGGGAGCCCACGGCGCTCGAGCTGGCGGTGGCGCAGAACGGCCTCCTGGTCCTCGACTGCGTGGCGAGCGGGCGGGCCGGCCACGCCGCCCGCCCCCACCTCGCCGACAACGCGATCTACACCATGGCGCGCGACATCCTCGCGGTCGAGGCCCTCGACCTGCCGCTGCGCCACCCGGTCGCGGGCGCCACCACCCACGCGGTGACGGTGGCGCAGGCCGGCGAACGGCACAACGTCATCCCGGGCCAGGCGCGGTGGACCGTCGACCTGCGCACCACCGACGCCTACGCGCCGGAGGAGCTGACGGCGCTGGTGCAGGCGCGCGTGGCCTCCACCGTGCACGTGCGGAGCGACCGCTTCCGCGCGGTGAGCACACCGCCGGCCTCGGCCATCCTCGCCGCGGCGCGCGCGGCCCGGCCCCAGGCGGCGACGTTCTCGTCGCCGACGCTCTCGGACTGGGCGCACCTTCGCGACGTGGCCGCGGTCAAGTGGGGGCCGGGGCGCTCCGAGGTCAGCCACACCGCCGACGAGTGGGTGGAGCTCCCGATGGTGCGCGAGGCGGTCGGGGCGTACCAGGCGGCGATCGAAGCGTTCTTCGCGGCGGAGGGGTGATGGCACGGCTGTGGGACAAGGGCGGCGAGCTCGACACGATGGTCCACCGGTTCACCGTCGGCGACGATCCCGAGGTCGACCTCGCCTGGGCGGCGCACGACTGTGTCGGGAGCGCGGCACACGTGCACGGCCTGGCCGCGGCGGGCCTGCTCGACGTGCACGAGGCCGGCGTGCTGACCGCGGGGCTGGCGGCGGTGCTCGCCGAGGTCGAGGCCGGGCAGTTCACGATCGACCCCGCCGAAGAAGACGTCCACACCGCCATCGAGGCGCGGCTCACCGCCCGGCTCGGCCCGGTCGCCGGCAAGGTGCACACCGGGCGCAGCCGCAACGACCAGGTGCTCACCGCCCTGCGCTTGTGGACCCTCGACGAGCTCGACACCATCGAGCAGGAGTGGCACGCGCTGGCCAACGCCTGGCTCGACTTCGCCGAAGCGCACCGCGACGTGCCGCTCACCGGGTACACCCACCTGCAGGCGGCGATGCCGAGCTCCTACGGGCTGTGGGCCGCCGGCTACGCGGCGGCGCTGCTCGACGCGCTGCCGCTCCTGCACGCGGCGCGCGCGCTCGCCGACCGCAGCCCCCTCGGCAGCGCGGCGGGCTACGGCACGCCGCTGCCGCTCGATCGGGCCCACACCGCGGCCCTGCTCGGGTTCTCCGCCGTCGAAGCGCCGGTCACCAGCGCGCAGCTCACGCGCGGGGTGGTCGAGTCGGCCGTCCTCGGCGCGCTGGGCGCGGCCACCGGCCTGGTGGCACGTTGGGCGTGGGACCTGGTGCTGTACTCCAGCGGCGACGTGGCGCTGGTCCGCCTCCCCGCCGCGATCACCACCGGC
>SXGT01012203.1_pt1 | contig 19692 bp, 23 predicted proteins | sample 3176221 | NCBI WGS metagenome assembly SXGT01 (sample SAMN11356862, study PRJNA531348) | freshwater metagenome | isolation source: freshwater sample F1-120 | place: China: Fuxian Lake, Yuxi | collected 2017-12-25
CTTTGCATCGCCACCGCGCGAAACCCAAAAGGTATTTCGTGGCGACTTGCACTTTGCTGGTCGCTAGTCGTGACATCGTTTTCGTGAAATGACACCGCGGAAACCAGAAAGAGAAGAGCACAGATGACGGAAATTGAAATGACGACAATTCGCTGTCGTGCGGCGTCACGACAAAGTTCGTACCAAGACTCGAGAAGTTTTGTTTTCATGGCTGAATGCCATGTGTACCGACTACGAATTAGTGGCTGGCGCGGGTTTCGTCTCAGTTTTTGTCGGTGATACCGTATCGCTCGAACCAGTCGAGCCAGTCGTGCTGGTCGTGCCTGAACTGGTGCTTGAGTCTGAACCTGCGGCCGTTGTCGAACTCGTGGTGCCTGCGGAATCACTCGGCTTGCCCGTTGATGAGCCTGAAGTGGCGGTCTTGCCCGAGGCTGCACTATCGGTCTTGTAGAAGCCTCCGCCCTTGAAAGTGACGCCAACCGGCGTAAACACTTTTTTCACTGGGCGCGACTTGCCGTCTGTTGGATGCGGCGCTTCGGTCAGCGCATCATCGCTAAATGCCTGATAGATCTCGATGGTCTCTCCCGAGTCAATGAACTTGTAAACATAAGTCGGCATAGGGCTTTTGATTCTAGGATGATTGTGTGGCTGTGCGCACTGCTGTTGTTCCCGCGGCCGGAATGGGCACACGCTTCTTGCCCGCGACCCGCGCCACACCCAAAGAATTGCTACCTATATACGACACCCCGGCGCTGCAGTTCGTGATCGATGAGGCGGTGCAGGCGGGTTGCACGCGTGTCGTGATCGTCACCAGTCGAGCCAAACCGTCGATCGAGAGCTATGCCTCGGCAGCCAGCACCGAGAAAGTTGCGGTCAGTGTCGTGTACCAGGATTCGCCTTTGGGTTTGGGTCATGCCGTGAGTTGTGCGCGACAAGCGGTGGGCGACGAGGCGTTCGTGGTGATGTTGCCAGACGAAATAATGGGCGATGCGTCGCTGACGAAACAACTTGTGTCGCTCTATGAAAAATCTGGCAAAAGCAGCATTGGATTAAAACAAGTTGCGGCTGCTGAACTCTCAAGTTACGGCAATGTCAAAGTCGCCGGTTGCAAAGGTGAAACAGAAGATACAGTCGAAATTTTGCAAGTTGTTGAAAAACCAAAACCAGCAGATGTGGTCAGCGACATCGTGATCATCGGTCGTTATGTGTTGTCGCCAAAAGTTTTCGACAAGCTTGGACAAATTAAACCCAGTGCGAACGGCGAACTGCAGTTGACCGATGCGCTGGAAATGTTGGCAAAGGAGCGCGCTTTGTTGGGTGTTGTCAGCGAAATAACTCGATACGACATTGGCACGCCGATCGGGCTTTTGCGCGCAGTCATTGAGATCGCCCTTGAGCGCAAAGATATTGGCCAGCAATTGAACTCTTGGCTTAAAGAAAAATTCAACAAATAGATTAAGGTAGGTCGCTGTGTCTAAAAATTTTGAAGCGACCGTGGATGCCAAAGAGGTCGGTCTTGACTCGACGCGACTGAAAAAAATCGACGAACACTTCAATCGCTATGTAGACGAAGGTCGCTTGGCGGGCTATTCAGTAGCCGTTGCGCGACACGGTAAGGTCGCGCACTTTGGTATGTATGGTCACAAAGATTCTGAAACTGTTGCGCCGATCACCGACGACACGATCTATCGCATTTATTCGATGACCAAACCAATAACTTCGATCGCGTTGATGATGTTGGTTGAGCGTGGTTTGTTGCAACTCACAGACCCAGTCAGCGAGTTCATTCCGTCATTTGGTGAAACACGAGTTTGGAATACGGGCACGGTTCTAAAGCCGATGACGAATGCTCTAACTGAGCCAATTCGCATTTGGCACTTGTTGAGCCACACGGCAGGCATGACATATGGTTTTATGTACTCAGATGTCGTAGACGACATGTATCGTCGTGCTGGTTTTGAAGCGGGCGTGGCATATAAAGATTCGCTCGAAGTCGTCTGCGACAAATATGCGGCGTTGCCGTTGTTGTTCCAGCCAGGTTCAAGCTGGAACTATAGCGTTGCCACCGACATTGTTGGTCGAGTAGTTGAAGTTGTTGGCAAGATGCCTCTCGACGAATTTTTCGACAAAAACATTTTTCACCCGCTCGAAATGCACGACACCGCGTTCTGGGTGTCGAATGACAAGAACGACCGAGTCGCATCGCTCTACCGTTACGACGAGGCAACACACAGAAAGACAAAACTCAATAGTTTCGGCAATAGCAGTTTCAAAAAGCCAGTGTTTCTGTCGGGTGGTGGTGGCTTAGTCTCGACTGCCAGCGATTATTTCAAGTTCATCCGCATGCTCGAGGGTCGAGGCAAGTCGGGCAATGTGCAACTTCTTTCTTCGCGTACTTTCGAAATGATGGTGACGAACCATCTGCCGAATAACGCCGACATTTCAACATTTGGCCGACCACTCGGTGAAGAAATTTTCTATGACGGACTTGGCTTTGGTCTCGGCTTCGGAGTTGTCGTTGATCAAGCCAAAACTCGCGTGGCTTGCCCTAACGGCACATTCAGTTGGGGTGGCATGGCCAGCACCGCGTTTTGGGTAGACCCCGTGAACGAGATCAGCGCAATGTTTTTCACGCAGTTGATTCCGTCGAGCACATATCCGATTCGCCAATATTTGCGTTCGCTGGTCTACGCCGCAGTCACCGACTAGCGCGATCTTGCACAAAAATTAGGCGATGCGTTGAAATCTATTCGGTTCGTCGAGAATAAACCCGAAAGCGTCGACGGCGGCTTCGACTTCACAGTTTGAAGCGATGCTGAAATAGCGCCAAGTGTCTGGCGCGACTTTCGTGTATTGCTGAGTTTGTTTTGTGATGCCAAGAGTTTCAGCGTTGATAACCGCGACGCTGATTGTTGCGCTGTGGCCAACGAGCAGTGGTAGTCGCCGAATCGGAATGCAATTTGTGAACGGCGTGCCGGCGAAATCGAGGTCGGTGCAGCCATCCAACTCGGTGCGATGGGCGCCGTTGACTTCACCCCAGCGACCGTGACTGTCGGTGCCGAGCCAAAGATCTGGCTCGTCGAGGTCACGAAACAATAGGCATTGCTGCACCACCCAGCCCGCTGAAAGTCGCAACACAAATTGAGCGTTGTCGAGGCCGAGGGATCCTTCGGCTGTCCAACCTTCGTTCTCCCAGCGCAATTTGACGGTGCTTTGATGCGACTGCTCGGCAGGGTTGACCGCTTGCCACGTCGCACCGTGCCCCGACGACGACAGCGATTGGTAGGTATTGATATTGGCGGGCATCTTGGCGTTAATCGTACGCAGCCTGCGAGGCGGTTTAGCCTGCCACAAGTTCTGTGGCGATACCGTCAGCATCGTGATTTCTCTAGTTGAAGCACAGAAAATCGTGATCGGTGGATGCGAGCCAGTTGCGCCGGTTCTGGTCGACTGTCAGTCGATGGCTGGGCGGGTTGTGGCGCAAGATGTCGTCGCAACCGAGTTCATTCCGCCGTTTACCAACACGGCTGTCGATGGTTTTGCCGTGCGCGCGCAAGATGTATCTAAAGCCGGTGTCGAACTCGAGGTGCTCGGCGTTATTGGTGCAGGTCATGTTGCTGGCTATGAAATTGGCGTGGGTCAGGCTGCGCGAATCATGACGGGTGCGCCGATGCCGCAGGGTGCCGATGCCGTGGTGATGATCGAAGATGCGACCGAACTAAGCGCATCACGCGTGCGATGCAACAAGCCGGTCAAAGTTGGCGATGCGATTCGCGAAATCGGTGAAGATGTGCGAGCGGGTGATGTTGTGTTCAAATCTGGTGAAGTAATCAATCCCGCGGGCATTGGCGTGTTGGCAGGCGTCAACGCGCGAAGAGTTTTGTCGTATCCACGTTTGCGCGTGGCGATGTTGTCGACGGGTGACGAACTTGTAATTGATGGCTCAGATCTAAAACCTGGTCAGATTCGCGAAAGCAATCTGACGATGCTTTCAGCAATGATCAGCGCGACTGGTTGCGAAGTGATGAATCTCGGCATAGTCGCCGACGACGAGGCAGTGCTTGAAAGCAAACTGCGCGAAGTAGCAACTCGATGTGACGCAATCGTCACTAGTGGCGGCGTCGGGCAAGGCGATTTTGATGTCGTGAAAATTGTTCTATCCCGAATCGCCGACATGAAATGGATGCAGATGGCTATCAAACCAGCGAAACCTTTTGCATTCGGCAAAATCAAAACCGGCGACGCAAGAGTAATCCCAATATTTGGACTGCCGGGCAACCCCGTGTCGTCGATGATCAGTTTTGAATTGCTGGCGCGACCCGCTCTGCGTAGAATGATGGGTCACACGCAAAGTTTGATGCGACCGACCGTGCGCGCGATTGTCGATGCGCCGATGAAGCGCAAGCAAGACGGCAAGATTCATTTCATGCGAGTGTTCGGCGAGTTCGCCGAGGATGGGCGATTGCATATTCGCGACACGGGACCACAAGGTAGCCATCAACTTGCAGCCACGGCGCAGGCCAACGGTCTGGCGATGGTGCCCGACGGTCAAGGGTTGGCACTTGGTGCCGAAGTAGAAGTGATGTTGCTGGGCTAATGCGCAACCAACTGGCTATCAATAGTCTTGAAATCTTGCTTGCAGAATATGCTCGTTACATGGGATTGCGATGGAACTAATTGACCCGTTCGGGCGAACTGTCCGCGACTTGCGAATCTCGATCACCGATCGCTGCAATTTTCGTTGCACCTATTGCATGCCCGAAGAAGGATTGGCGTGGCTCGATCGCAGCGACATTTTAAGTTTTGAAGAAATCGAGCGGTTGGCGACGATCTGTGTGCATCGATTTGATGTCGACAGCATTCGTTTGACGGGTGGCGAGCCGACGGTGCGAGCGCACTTGCCGATGTTGGTCAAAAAACTCGCGCAACTGAAAGTGCCGAGCACCGCCAAGTCGCCTGTGGCCGGCAAAAATATCGATCTGGCGTTGACCACAAACGGTGCAACATTGCGTTTGCTTGCCGATGATCTCAAATCTGCAGGATTGTCGCGGATCAACATCAGCCTCGACACGCTGCAAAGCGAAAAGTTTCTCAAGATCACCCGTCGCGATCACCTGGCAAACGTCTTGGACGGGATTGATTCGGCGATTCAAGTCGGTTTTACACCAGTCAAAATCAACGCCGTCATTCAGCGCGGGGTGAACGACGATGAAATTTTGGCACTGGCCAGTTTTGGGCGCGACAAAAAAGTCGAAGTGAGATTCATTGAATTCATGCCACTCGACGCACAAGGCCAGTGGCAAAGCAACGATGTAGTCGGTCAAGACGAGATCGTGGCGACGATCAACGACGTCTACCCACTCGAGCAAGTTGCGGCGCGTGGCGCAGCACCCGCAGATCGCTGGCGGTATCTCGATGGCGCCGGCACCATTGGCGTGATTCCGTCTGTGACAAAGCCGTTTTGTGGTGACTGTGATCGTGTACGCCTAACTGCAGAAGGGCAGTTTCGCACTTGTTTGTTCTCGACCACCGAGTTCGACCTGCGGGCGATGCTGCGGGGCGGTGCGACCGACGATGCGATCGCATCTGAAATCGCGCGGGCGGTCGGCACCAAGTGGGCGGGACACGCGATTGGCAACGTCACCTTCGTGCGACCAAAGCGCTCGATGAGTCAGATTGGCGGCTAGTCATGACGGTGAAAAATCATGTCTGACCTGAATTTTTCCCATCTTGACCCGATGGGTCGGGCCCGCATGGTCGATGTAACGCCAAAGGAACCGACGCATCGTCGCGCGGTGGCTAGGTGCAAAGTTTTTATGAAACCCGAAACAACGGCGGCGATTGTTAATCGTGAAGTGAAAAAGGGTGATGTGCTCGCCGTCGCGCGCGTCGCGGGCATTCAGGCGTCAAAGCGCACGGCCGAGATGATTCCGCTATGTCATCCGCTGTTGGTTGGCGCGGTATACATCAACTTTGAATTCGGCGACGACCATATTGCAGTTGAGGCGCAAGTCGACACGATCGACCGCACAGGCGTCGAAATGGAAGCGCTGCATGCCTGTTCGGTTGCCGCGCTGACGATTTACGACATGTGCAAGAGCGCTGACCGTGCAATGGTCATTGGCGAACTCACTTTGTGGGAAAAGTCGGGCGGGCGACAGGGTACCTATCGGCGCGAGGCGTGAGGTTCGGGCGCTAGTTCATCCATAAATTTTGCTCGGCAGTTCCCATAGTTTTAGGGCTTTGAGAGGCTTGGGTAGTGTTCTCGTCATCCCGTAATACACTTAAGAGACCCCATGAGTAAGTTGATTCTTTTGATCGTTGGCGCCGCTTGGCTGGCAGTTCTTTTGCCACCCCTAGTTCGAGCCCGGATAAACAAATCGCCGACAATTTCGGTGAGCCATTTTCGGCGTCACCTCTCGACTTTGCAGAGTTCTAATTTGCGCCATCCACAGGGGCAGTTGAGGGGTATGTCTCGCGAACTGGCGCCAAACCAGACCCGTTCGCGTCAGGCGAGTCATTTATCGCATCTAACCGGCCCGATTTTGCGACCACAAGGCACCCGCTCGCATCAGCCGCGCTCGGGTGATTCTTACGCTCGCGAACTTGTTCGCCAGCGCCGTCTGCATACGGTTGTTGGTCTGGCCACGGCAGTGGTGGTTTCGTTGTTCTTGGCGTTCACGACTCGCTCGTTTGTCCTGGTTTATGCGTTTACGCTGAGCCTGATCGCATTGCTTGGCTATTGCTATTGGCTGGTGCAACTTCGCTCGCAGCGCGACAGCACGCGCTATATGCGTCAGTTTCGCAACCGCGCCGCCTGATACGCCAAACAATTCAACGCAATTCGGGGCTGTAGCTCAGTTGGTAGAGCGGTACGTTCGCAATGTACAGGCCAGGGGTTCAATTCCCCTCAGCTCCACTTCACTTGCCATAATGGCAGGATACTAAAGCGTCAAGTTTGAACAATTAGCGGGGGAATTTTTTATGTCGATGACTTTCACTGAGGCAGGTCTTGCCGTCACTGCGCCAGGACAGATCTTTGAGTTGGTCGACGCCGATGTTTCCGGTGTGAAGATGCAAGTTTTCAAAAACGCTCCAGCCCATCTGGGTCAAGTTTTTGCTGGTTCGCGCGGTCATGGCGACAAGACTTTCTTGGTCTACGAAGGCGAGACCTACACATTTACCCAAGCCATGGATCAAATTGATGCGCTGTCGAATCTGCTCGTGAACACCTATGGCGTCAAGAAGGGCGACAGAGTTGCCGTCGCTATGCGCAACTACCCAGAGTGGGTGATGTCGTTCGCGGCAATTATTTCCGTTGGCGCGGTCTCGGTGTCGATGAATTCGTGGTGGGTCGAAGACGAAATAGATTTTGCGCTGCAAGACTCGGGGGCCAAAGTGTTGATCTGTGATCAACAGCGCTTTGATGTCGCCGCGCCGAGTTGCAAGAAATTTGGCGTCAAAGTTTTGGTTGTGCGTGCCGAAAAGCCGTTGCCAAGTGGCGTTGACAAATGGCAAGACGCACTTGGGCCACATTTGAAGGCCGCACTGAAGTGCCCCGTGGTCGACATCAAGTCTGACGACGATGCGACGATTTTGTACACATCGGGCACGACAGGTCGCCCCAAAGGTGCGGTGTCGACGCATCGCGCGATCATCTCTTCGCTGATGGCGTTTTCTTCGCGCAACGCGGTGCTGGCGATGTCGGGTACGAAATTGAAAGAAGTTACCGGTCCGGAAATACCAACTTCATTTATTTTGATCGTGCCTCTATTTCATGTCACTGGTTGTGTGCCAGTGATGATGAGCTGTTTCATCGCCGGCCTGAAACTTGCGATTATGTACAAGTGGGATGCCGAAAAGGCTCTCGAAATGATTGAGCGCGAGCAGATCACCAATTTTGTTGGCGTGCCGACGCAAAGTTGGGACCTCGTCAACTCGCCCGCGTTCGACAGATACGACACCACAAGTTTGCGCGCCGTTGGTGGCGGTGGTGCACCGTCGCCGACTTCGCTGGTCGGCAAAGTCAACGACAAGGTCAAGAACGGCAATCCACAACTTGGTTACGGCATGACTGAAACGAACGCTTTTGGTCCGGCAATCACGGGGTCTGATTATCTTGAGCGCCCAAGCAGCACGGGTCGGGCAGTTTTGCCAATGCGTGTTGAAGTTCGCGACGAAAACTTGAAGTCCGTGCCAACGGGCGAGGCAGGCGAAATCTGGTTCTTCGGTCCGATGTTGATTCGTGGTTATTGGAACCGCCCCGATGCGACCGCTGAGACAATTGTTGACGGCTGGCTTCGCTCAGGTGACATCGGTCGACTCGACGCCGATGGTTATGTTTATGTCGAAGACCGCGTCAAAGACATGATCTTGCGTGCAGGCGAAAACATTTACGGCGCCGAAGTTGAGAGTGCAATCTATGATCACCCAGCCGTGCACGAAGCCGCAGTTTTTGGCGTGCCCCACGAACGACTTGGTGAAGAAGTTGGTGTGGCGATTTTGCCAAAAACCGGCACTGTGCTTGATCCACAAGATTTGTGGAAGTTTCTTGAAGGCAAAATCGCAGCGTTCAAGGTGCCCGCGCATGTGATTGTGATGCACGAGCCATTGCCACGCAACGCCGCTGGCAAATTTTTGAAGCGCGAGTTGCAGCAACGCTTGGTCAAGGGCGAACTCACAGCGGTTTCTCGCACAAGTTAGTTTTCGCGTGCCCCCAGTAAATCTCACGACAGTCGATGGCGTGAGCCTTGATGCGTTGACGATTGGCAACGCGTTGGTCGATGTTTTGGCGACGGTTGACGAAAGTTTTTTGGTGCGCGAAAAAATCGTCAAAGGCTCGATGAACCTTGTCGACATTCAGCGCTCGAAACATTTGCATTCGCTGGTGCACTCGCGCACCGAGATGAGCGGCGGCTCGGCGGCCAACACGGCCTATGGGTTGGCCAGCCTGGGTGGTAAGGCTGGGTTCATTGGCAAGATTTCTGCAGACCGTCTCGGTGACGCTTTCAAGCATGATCTTGACACGGTAGGCGTGAAGTTTTTCCCAGGCGTGACTTGTACGAGTGAAGACACTGGTCGATGTTTGATCGTCGTTACGCCGGATGGCAATCGCACGATGAACACATTCTTGGGTGCAGCCTCGTTGCTCGACGCCGCAGATATTTCTAAATCTGCCGTACAGAGCGCGGCAGTCGTGTTTCTTGAGGGCTATCTGTTCGACAAAGAGGCGGCTAAAGATGCTTTTCGAACCGCGGCTGATTTTGCGCATGCTGCGGGGCGCAGGGTTGCGCTTACACTTTCAGATTCATTTTGCGTAGACCGCCATCGCGAAGACTTTTTGTCGTTGATTAAAAACGACATTGATATTTTGTTTTCTAACGAAGACGAACTCAAGGCGCTATACCAAGTCGAGTCAATCAACGAGGGGCTACATCAGTTGCGCGAAGATTGCGAATTTGCTGCCGTCACGCGCAACGAGCACGGGTCAGTCGTGATTGACGGCGAAGAGGTCGTGATTATCGACGCCGAGCCAGTTGACAGTGTGGTTGACGCCACTGGGGCAGGCGACATGTATGCAGCCGGTTTTCTTTACGGCTTCGTGCGTGGCAAACCAATCGAGCAATGTGGCAAGATCGCCTCACTAGTCGCTTCAGAAGTCATCTCGCACATGGGGCCGCGACCGCTCGTGTCGTTAGCGACCTTCGTACCGAAAGATCTGCTGCTTGATTAGAGTTCGTCGGCTGGAAAAAAAGTTAGTTTGAGGTCGCCAAGGCGCACGAGAGTTGTCGCAATCCAACTGCCGAGGCTGCCAAAATTTTCATCAAGCAATTTGCTCGTGCCGTCTTGCAGGGTTTCTTCGGCGAGTTCATAGCTGCCTTCGTACGTCACTTCGATTGCATAGTCGAGTTGGTCGGCAGATTTTTTGTCTGTCTGTGTTGGATGATTTATTTCAACCGTGATGCCCTCGCGATCCAATTTGCCCTTGCCAATCTGTGGGCTTTTGAACGGAGCGATGCTTTCAACAAGGTTTGCGTCGGGCTGTGTCGTTAGTCGTTGCATGCGAAACACTATTTGCATTTCAATCTCTGGTGCTTCATGAAAAATCTCTTCGGTATACCATGAGCGATAAATTGCTTGGCTCCAACTCGGCCAGGTCAGCGTGACATGGGCAATGACTCGTGGCGGTCTACCTTCGCCGGGTAGGCCGTAGCTCGTCTCCCAGACGAGATCTCCCAGCAAGACATCTGACTGAAAGTGTTCGTCAAATGCTTGGCGTTCAAGAAACGCATTTGAAAAGGCGTCGCGCAAGGCGCTAATCGCATCGGTAAAGACATGGTCCAACATGCAGTACTCACGCTAACAATGTGCCAAACTAAATGCTCATGAGTCTTGTGCAGGTTGAGCGAAAAGATGGTGTGGCGACGCTAACGCTGAATAATCCAGCAGAGCGCAACACGATGACTGCCGAGATGGTTGCCGATATTTCGGCCGCGATGAACGATATCGAAGCCGATCAAAAAGTCGGTGCGCTCGTCGTCACCGGTGCGGCCCCCGCTTTTTGCGCAGGCGCGAACCTCGGTAATTTGGCCGAGGCCGACGGTGCGTCACTGACGAAGATTTATGAGGGATTCTTGCGCATCGCACGCACACCATTGCCGACGATCGCGGCGGTCAATGGTGCCGCAGTCGGCGCCGGCATGAACTTGGCGTTGTGTTGCGATGTGCGCATCGCCGCTACTCGCGCAAAGTTTGACACGCGATTTTTACAGATCGGTTTGCACCCTGGCGGTGGACATACTTGGATGTTTCGCAACATTGCGGGCCCACAAGCCACGATGGCTGCAGTTGTTTTCGGCGAGATTCTCGACGGCGTCGAAGCCGAGCGCGTTGGCCTGGTTTATAAGTGTGTGCCAGATGACGAGTTGATGTCGGTTGCACACGCCATGGCGATGCGCGCAGCCAGCGCGCCGCGCGAACTGGCGATTCTCACCAAGCGCACGATTCAAGAAATGGCCAACGTCACGACCCATGAACAAGCAGTCGCCAAAGAACTCGAGCCACAAGTGTGGACAACGCGCCAACCTTGGTTCGCTGAGCGCCTGGCCGCCCTGCAATCTCGCCTCAAAAAATAAAAATTATTTGCTGATTGCGAGCCATTGGCGGGTTAGGGCATCATGACGCACCTGCCACTCTTCAGAGGTGATCGCATAACGCAAGTGATCTTCCCAAACGCCATTAATTTCGAGAAAGCGCTCGGCCAAACCTTCGAGGCGCAGCCCCAACTTCTCGGCGATTCTCTTGCTATTTGTGTTGCGTGGGATTATGCAAACTTCAAGGCGATGCAGGCTCAATTCATCAAAGGCAAATTTCATGATTGCTACGACACCTTCAGCGACATAACCGTTGCCCGCATGCTTGCGGTCGATCCAATAACCGATCGTGCCCGTCTGCATCGCTCCGCGCACGACATTGTTGATGTTTACTTCGCCAACCAGCAAATTGTTCAAAAACAAGCCGAGCGCGTATGCCGAACCATTTTGTCGCTCGCGGTCGCGCGCCACGCAACGCCGTTCAAATGCATCACGGTCAGTCGCCGGATCGGCCAAAAACTCTGAACGGCGAGGCTCCCAAACATTTAGCCAGTCGACATTGCGCAGTCGCACATCGCTCCAGGCTTCAAAGTCGTGGGTGACCAACGGTCGCATCATGATTCTTTGACCATAAAGACGCGGTGGCGCGACCGGCGTGCCAGCAGGATGCAAAAACTTCTTTGGTGAGGTGTTCGACAAGTGACTCAAGACATTTTCTTTCGCAGTTCAGAGATTAGCCCGTCAAGCAGATTGTATTGGCTGACGACGATCTCAGAAATTTGCAGCCTTCGCATCACGGCAACAAGCACGCAACAGCCCCCGACGATGATGTCGGCACGGTCGCGGGGTAGACCAGGGTTGAAAACACGATCGCGTAGCGGTTCTGTGGCCAGCGTGCGAAAAACATCTTCAACCGCGTCGCGAGATAGTTTCAATTCGTGCAGCGTCGCCGGGTCAAAAGTTTTTTGGCCAATCTCGACGGCGGCGACAGTGACGATTGTTCCGGCGACACCAACAACTCGATCTACTTGACGAACAAGTGGATGATTGTGCGCCACATCATCAACTGCATCGGACACCAAAGAAATCGCATTCGTGAGTTCTTCGGGCCGCGGCGGGTCACGATGTAACTCTGCCTCGGTGATGTTCACCGCACCAAACGGCAAACTGACGGCGAAATCCAAGCTTTCGGTGCCGACCATAAGTTCGGTCGAAGCCCCACCGATGTCGACGACAAGAGTGGATTTTTTGTCTTTGAACGAACTTGTCGCGCCAACAAAAGACAACGAGCCTTCAATTTCGCCCGAGATTAATTCGGGTTCGGTGCCAGAAATTTTTTTGACCTCAGCGAAAAACTCGTTCGTATTTTTGGCGGCGCGGCACGCGGCTGTCGCCACGGTGCGACGGTGAGAGACATTGTGCTGTTTGATCAACGACTCGTAGTCATGTAAGCACTCAAGAGTTCGCCGCATCGAATCTGCACTGAGCACGCCAGTCGTGCCAATGTTTGCGCCAAGGCGCGTCGAACGCACAATTCGCTCGAGTGTTTTGCCGTCTCGGTCGATGATCAGCAAATTCGTCGAGTTGCTTCCGATGTCGATTGCCGCGAGCGCTGCGAGTGCACCATCCATTAATTATGCACACTAGTTAGTGTTGTCAGTCTTGCTGAAGTCGCTTGTCTACCCATTGGCCAACGACATCAGTTTTATCAACCAGCCAATTTGCATAATGCGCGTGCAGGCACTTCACGCCGATTCGGGTGCCAGCAACACCGCCGTGGGGTCGTGGGCCCGAGTATTGCGCAGGTATTGCGCTGTCGCGTTCGGTGGCGTATCGCTCGTGTGTTAGTCGCAATGCTTCGGGATCAATTTCGCTTTCTGCAATGTCGATGCAACCGTCCGACTCTAAGCGGCTCACTGCGATGTGTTCTTGCGCGCCGACGAGCCAATAACGAGTTGGCATCGGCGTGCCGTCGAACAGCAGCGGCTCGTTTTTGACAACAACCGGTTCACCATTTTTATCTCGCACGACGACTTCGAATTCTCCCTGCGGTTTGCGGCCGAGGAGTTGCGTAACACGAGCGATATCTTGCGCTGAAGCCTTGCTCATTGGCTTAGCAACTTCGTCAGGCTGACGATGTCTTCGTTCGTGTCGAGATCTTGTGACGATCCGTCGCATGCAACTTCTTCGAGCAGATCTTTGTGCGATTTAAAGAGGCTCCTTGCGCCTTCATCTCCCGAAGTTGGCAGCAACGGCCAGAACTCTGCGTGAACTCGCACCGGGTTGCCGCGCACGCCATTGTAAGTGGCCACAGCGAGTGGGGCAGTTGAGCGGGCAACACGTTGCCAGCTTGAGCCGACGATTGCCGGTTGATCGGCCAAACCGATTACGACGGCATTGGCACCCAGTCGCTGTGCTTCAGCGAGCCCACATTGCAGACTGCTTGCCATTCCAGATTGCCAATTTTCGTTATGCACGACGATTAAATCTGCACCAGAAATTCGCGCGTCAGAAATTTGTGATGACAATTCAACTGCACCAGTGACAATGATGATTTTGCGGAACCGCGCATCGGCGAGATGTTTGACCGACCAGGCAAAAACGCTCCGACCAAGAATTGGGGTCAATAATTTATGCTGATTACCTAAAAATCTTGATCCGCTTCCCCCGGCTAACAGAACCGCAGTTGCTGTCGAGTTATTTTTTTGCTCTGCGACCACTACCCAATAAAGTACCTGGGGCGATCCTGAGCACGAGGCTTAATCGCGTAATCGTGTCTAAAGTTGGCGAAAAGTGCCCGTTTTCGATGCGGTTGATTGTCTTGCGGTCGATTCCTGCGCGTGTGGCCAGTTCGTCTTGACTGAGGTCTGATTTGATCCTGAGTTTACGCAATTCTTTGGCGACAATTTTTTGTTGAGCTGAACTTTTTGACGAGAGAGTCTTTTGCGAAATCTTCATGTGATTAGTGTAAAACTTTTTGGATCAAAATGACTGACCGTGACGCGGAATAATTCAAGGCCGAAATCAAGCATTTGAGTCGCAGATCTAGTGACAAGTGTTACATCTCAGTTACTGGTCAGTCGTTACCCTGATACACGGCTTGTTTAAGGTAATCACAAGCAATCAGTAAGGCGCGAACTGGGGTTCTCTGTGGCGGAGACCGTTTAACAGTCGAATGCCTGCCAACTTTGGCGGGTCCGAAAGGACAATAAACATGACACATCGAGTTTCGCATTACCCAAAGTCAATCAAGGTGACGCTGCGCGCGTTGCTGCTAGCCGGCCTGCTCTCGTTGGGCGTTGTACCAAGCCTGTCGATCTTTGGAATGCTGCACGTTGAAACTGTCGAAGCCAAGCCGATGCCGGCCATTGAATCGGCATGGGTGGCGATGCAGGCGCAAATCGCATTTGACGCGCTCGCCGCCGCAAGCGAGCTCGGTGCCATCGAGCAACGTGATGTCGCCTCACGCTGGATAAAAAGCATTGCCGTGATCGTGGCCGAGCATCTTGAAATCAGCAGCAAAGAGTTGGAGCATGCGTGGTTGCAGTCGAATCTTGCCCGACAAAGAGTGCTGTTCGCCGCGTTGACGCAACTGGGTGTGCCTTATAAAACAAACGCCGATCAACCCGGCAAAGCCCTGGACTGCTCGGCGCTGATTAAGTTTGCGTGGTCGAGTGCCGGCGTCAATATGCCTCGCGGTTCGGCACAACAGGTTGCTTTTGGTGAGACGGTTAAAAGTAGCGAGGTGCGTCTTGGCGACTTGGCGTGGTACCCGGGACATATTTCGATGTCGCTTGGTGTTGAAAATATTGTGATTCAAGCACCGACAACCGGTCGCAGCGTCGAGGTGCATCAAATTAACCAGTCACGAGTCAACTGGGTGCGTTGGATCGACCCGACCGCATAGTTCCGAAAAAAAGTTACTTATGAATTGGGCCGTCGCTGTTGGCGAGTGACGGAACACTTCGACCAACACGCTTGCCGATGATTTCGGCGCAAATTGAAATCGCCGTTTCTTCGGGTGTGCGCGAACCGATATCTAAACCGATCGGTGACATCAAGCGTGCGAGGTCTTGCGATTTCGTGATGCCAACTTCGGCGAGACGTTCGAGTCTCGTGGCATGGGTCTTGCGACTGCCCATCACGCCGATGTATCCAACTGAGGTTGCGAGCGCACCTTGTATCGCAGGCACATCAAATTTTGGGTCATGGGTCAAAATGCAGATCGCGTCTCGTGCACCAAGATCGGGGCCGCGCTCTGTGAGAACTGGCGTTGGCCAAGTTACGAGCACTTCGTCAGCCATCGGAAACCTGCGATGAGTGGCAAACACTTCGCGTGCATCGCAGACCACGACGTAATAGCCAAGAACTTTCGCCACACGGGCGAGTGCGGCCGTGAAATCAACTGCTCCAAAAATAATCATTTGTGGTGGTGGTGAGAATGATTCGACAAAAACTCGCACTACTGGCGTGTCTTGCAGATCTTCCGGCGTGACCTGACCCGACGGGCCATAGTTGCGCACGCTGGTGCGACCGGCTTCGAGTTCGCCAAGTGCATCGCGCGACGAAACGCGGTCGAGTTCTTGGTCACCAAGAGTGCCAATATTCTCAACGCCGGGCGAGGTCAACAGGGTTGCACCAAGATTTGGTCCGTCAATCACGGTGAGCAACGCCACAGGTTTGTTTTTGCGAATTCGATCGGCGAGTGCTGGGTAAATCATTGTCTCTCGGTCACCAACTCAGAGGCTGAATAAATAGGTGCACAACCCCACCGCAAGTTAAGCCAACAGCGAACGCTTCGTCGTCTGAATAGCCGAATTTAACCAGTTGTCCAGGGCTATTGTTTTTTAAAATTTCTAACGCTTCAGCCACAACCGCGCCTTCGACACAGCCACCAGAAACCGAACCACATACTTCGCCGTCTTCGTTGACCGCCATCGCCGCACCAGGATCACGTGGCCCCGAGCCTTCGATGTCGACAACCCTTGCCACGGCGATGCGTTTGTGTTGTGCCCGCCAGCGATCTATATCACCCAGAATTTCACGCATGACTCACGACCTTTCGCGTCTCGTTTGATTCGCGCGCAATAACCGCAGTCAATTCGCGCAGTGCCTCAAGTGAGTGTCCTTCAACGAAGTCGTCAATGTACGGCATTGCCGCCGCCATGCCACGAGCCAATGGCGCGTAGCCGGGGCTGACTTTCAGCGGATTAACCCAGATCACGCGATATGCCACACGTTGCAACCGCAACATTTGCTCTGCTAAAACTTTTGGCTCGCCGCGATCCCAACCGTCGGACAGAATCACAAAAATCGAACCTCGTGCCAACGAGCCAACGCCCCAGTTGTCGTTGAAGTTTTGCAAGCATTCCCCGAGTCGGGTACCGCCACTCCAGTCTGCAACTTGGGCCGAAGTTTGCGCAAGAGCGCGGTCTGGATCGCGACTGGTGAGTTCGCGCGTGATCCGAGTTAGGCGAGTGCCGAGTGTGAACGCCTCAACTCGTTGTCTGCCAACCACGGCTGCGTGCATGAATCTCAGTAATGCGCGTGCGTATGGCTCCATCGAGCCGGAGATATCTAGCAACACAACCAGTCGACGCAATTTGGTGCTCGGCTTGCGCCAATGTCTTTCGATTGGCTCGCCGCCGTTTTGCAGTACTGCGCGCATCGTACGCCTAATGTCATGTCGGGTGCCCTTGCGATTTATCTTTTGCAGTCGCAACGACCGTTTTGGTGGTCCCGCAAGTTTCAAATTCGACATAAATTGTTCAGCTTCGCGCAACTCCGTGTCGGTGTACGCGGCGAAATCTTTTTCTCGCAGCGTTTCAATATTCGAAAAGCGCAAGGTGATCGTATTTTCATCTTCTTTGAGTGTTTCAGTGCTTGAGTCGTCACTGTTTTCTTCTTCGCTGTCAATCAGCAGCGTCACCGACTCGGTCTGTTGTTCATAACTTGTTGTATCGACGGCGATCAGTTGATCCCAAAATACGGCGAATGCACGATCAAAAATTTGTGTATCTTCGTGACGGCGAATCAGCGTTGAATACGCCGCCCAGTAGACATCGTCCCGATTTTCGAGGCCGATTCGACTCAAAGCGCTGACGAAAACAATTACCGAATCGAGCGGCACATCGACGTCAGCACCACGCAAAATACGGGCAAATGCGACTGCCATTTTGTGGGCAGGCGACAGGGCTAATGACCGGGCTGCCATCAATTGCTGTACAAGCCCCGTTCAAAGGCTTGCTTAACTAATGTGGCGACGCCGTTATCGCGCACGCGCTCGTGATCTTCGCGATACTTGAGCACGGTGCCGAGCGTTGCCTGCACGACCGACTCGTCGAGTTCGCCGACGCCAAGTCGACCAAGTGCCGTTGCCCAGTCGATCGTTTCTGCAACACCTGGTGGTTTGTAAAGTTGCATTTTGCGCAACGCCTCAACCGCACCAGCAACTTGTTTGGCGAGAGTGTCGGCAACTTGTGGCACGCGGCGTTTGACGATTTCGACTTCGCGATCAAAGTCCGGGTGTTCAACCCAGTGATAAAGGCATCGACGCTTGAGCGCATCGTGTACGTCACGGGTGCGATTCGATGTTAAAACAACCAATGGCGGTGTTGTCGCTTTATATGTGCCAAGTTCTGGGATGGTGATTTGAAAATCTGAAAGTACCTCCAACAAATATGCTTCGAATTCATCGTCGGCGCGATCAATTTCATCGATCAATAAAACTGGCGACACACCAGCACGCTGATCGATTGCCTGCAGCAGTGCGCGGCGGATCAAAAATCGTTCGCTATAAAGTTGACCTTCGAGTTTGTCGGCGCCGATCGATGTTGCTTCGCCCGTTGCCTCGACCGTGCGCAGGTGCAACAGCTGTCGTGAGTAGTCCCAGTCATACATTGCTTGGGCGGCATCGATGCCTTCGTAGCATTGCAAGCGAATCAGTTCGCTGTTGCGAATCGTTGCCAGAACTTTTGCCAGTTCGGTTTTGCCGACCCCGGCTTCACCTTCAAGCAACAATGGCCGGTTGAGCGACATTGCCAAGAAAACCGCGGTTGCCAAACCATCACTGGCGAGGTAGTTATGTTCGTCAAGTGCGCTTCGTACGTCGGCGACTGACTGCAAACTCATGTTGTCAGGCTAGAAGATCACGAGTCAAAGCCCAAGCCCAAGCGATCAAGTAGGCGAAGCCACAAGTTGCGCTTGCCCGTGCGATCTTCATAGTCAAGCGACCATCGAGTCGCCTGAATGCCGATGAACCTAAACGGCTCGGGCGGAAACGCGCGTGGCTTACTTTTGACGAACTCAGTTTGGGTGGCACGAGTTGAATTGCCTGCTAGTAAATCGAGCATCACTTCGCCGCCAAAACGCGATGCGGCGACACCCAAACCCGTGTAGCCGAGCGCATAGGCAACGCGATTGTCGAACTGTGTGCCCCAGAAAACGCTATAGCGGGCACAAGTGTCGATCGGTGCACCCCACATGTGCGAAAACTTAACGCCCTCGAGTTGCGGAAACGTCGTGAAGAACTGTCGCGAAAGCATCGCCCAAGATTCGGGGCGTGATTCGAGTTCTTTGTCCATTTGACCGCCAAAGTAATAAATCGCGTCGTATCCTCCCCACAAAATTCTGTTGTCGGCGGTCAACCTGAAATAGTGAAATTGATTCGAACAGTCTGCAAGCCCCTGGCGATTGTGCCAACCGACGCTTGCAAGTTGTTCGGCGGTCAGTGGTTCGGTGACGAGGCAATAGTCGTAGACGGGCGCGATGTATTTATTTACTTTGCGCAATAGCGGCTTGAATGTGTTCGTTGCCAGCGCGACATTGTTGGCTTTTATTTTTGCCAGTGGAGTTTTGATCTCAATTTTTTTCTTGGTGTCGTTCAGTTCGACCACACGTGTGTCCTCATAAATGCGTACACCCAGAGTTTGCGCAACTCGCTTGAGGCCCCACGCCAAACGCGCCGGATCGACCAGAGCAGACGAGTCTTTGGTCCAGAGACCACCCGTGAAAACTGGTGAGTGCACTTCGGCGTGCATCGCATCGCGATCGAGCCACACGACATCATGACCCAAGTCGCGCAACTGCGCAAAGTCTTCTTGCAGTTCCTCGGTGTAGTTTTCTGTATGCCAACTGCTTGCCACTTCAATCGCGCCATTGCGCTCGAAGTCGCAGTCGATGTCGTGTTCGCGAATTACTTTTTCGATTTCGGCAAAGTTTTCGCGCCCGAGTTGTTCGAGAATCGCCACTTCATCAGGAAACCTGTCTTGGGCGTTGGCGATGCCATGCGTCAACGAATAATCCATGAATCCGCCGTTGCGACTGCTTGCGCCCGAGCCGATTTCATGTGACTCGATCAGCACCACATCGCGATTCGTGTCGCGTTGTTTGGCGATGATCGCCGTCCAAAGGCCCGTGAAACCGCCACCAACCACGCACAGATCGCAGTCTTCGTCTCTGACTGCAGTTGGGTTCGAGTCGGGCTCGTCAACATCGTCTAGCCAATACGGAAACGTCTCCGCGTCGGCTATCGCATCAAGGTAACGCTCACTCGACCGCGGCGGAATTGCCGATCGGCCCATTGGGTCTCACCACCTAA
>SXGT01565707.1_pt1 | contig 19687 bp, 18 predicted proteins | sample 3176221 | NCBI WGS metagenome assembly SXGT01 (sample SAMN11356862, study PRJNA531348) | freshwater metagenome | isolation source: freshwater sample F1-120 | place: China: Fuxian Lake, Yuxi | collected 2017-12-25
GCAGAAAGAGGGCAAGAAGCGGATGAAGACGATCGGCCGGGTCGAGGTACCCCAGGAGGCGTTCGTCGCCGCGCTGTCGACCGATGCGGCAGGCGACAAAGCCAAGAAGTAGCGCGCCTGGCTGCTGAATTCCGCAATCGCGACGACCGGCAGCGCGGCACGGCCGGCGAGTGCACTCCGGCTCCCTCGTGATTGCAGCGAGGTTCCGCGGAGCTGCACCCCGCGCGGTGGCGTTCAATTGTTTGTTCACACCTCTCGCCGTGCTCTGCACACCTGTGGAGTACGCGGGCTCCTCAGCGCAGACTTCTTCCCATGCTTCCGGTTCTGGACCTCGCTGACGCCGACACCGACCCCGTTCGCTTTCGTGGCCGGCTCAGGGAAGCCGCCCACGATTGGGGCTTCTTCTATCTGACGGGTCACGGTGTGCCCCGCACGCGGTCCGATGAGATTCTTGACCTGGCCCGCCAGTTCTTCGCGCTACCACTGGAGACCAAGAATCAGATCAGTCAGCTCAAGAGTCCGCAGTTCCGCGGCTATTCGAGGTTGGGCGGCGAACTGACGAACGGTGCCGTGGATTGGCGCGAACAGATAGACATCGGGCCGCAACGGCCTGTCATCGCCGACGCGCAGGGCTTCTGGCGACTGCAGGGCCCGAATCTGTGGCCCTCAGCTCCGCCGGGGTTCCGTGCTGCGTTCGAGCGGTGGGATCAGGAGTTGTCGAATATCGGTCTTCGGTTGCTGCGCCACTGGGCGGAGTCACTGGGTGCTCCGCGGGGCATCTTCGACGCGTCGTTCGCCGACGCACCGGCGACGCTCATCAAGGTGGTCAGGTACCCGGGGACTACGCAGACCGTTCAGGGCGTCGGTGCGCACAAGGACTCCGGGGTGTTGACGCTGCTGCTGGTCGAGCCCGAATCAGCGGGACTGCAGGTGGAGTCGACCGATGGGACGTGGATCGATGTTCCGCCACGCGCCGGTGCGTTCATCGTCAACATCGGAGAACTGTTGGAGGTGGCCACCGGTGGCTATCTGCGGGCCACCCGCCATCGAGTCGCAGCGCCGCTGCCCGGAACCGATCGGATCTCGATCCCGTACTTCCTCAACCCCGCTCTGGATGCCCAGGTGCCGCTCATTGCGCTGCCCCCCGAACTGGCAGCGTTGTCGCGCGGCGTCGAAGCCGATCCGGACAACCCGATCTTCAGGAGCTACGGCGAGAACGCGTGGAAGTCCCGCACTCGGGCTCACCCGGACGTCGCCGAACTTCACCACGGAATTCGGCCCAAGGGCGTCGCCTCCGCCTACTGAGTCGATTGCGTCGCGCTGAGCGCAACCCTGGGCCCCCGGGGCGGCACGTCGTAACGTGCGGGTGTGTTCGATGTGCGTCGGCTCGTGGCGTTGCAGGAAGTGGCGCGTTGCGGTTCGCTGAGCGCGGCCGCCGCCTGCTTGAGCTACACGACCTCCGCTGTGTCCCAGCAGATCACGTCGTTGGAGCGCGACGTCGGAGCGACTCTTCTTGTTCGCGGCCCCAGTGGAGCCCGTCTGACACCGGCGGGTGCACGCCTCATCGATCACGCCGACACCATTCTGGGAGCGATCGCTGCCGCAGAACGCGATCTCGCGGTTCTCGCGACCGCGCAAGACAGTCGCCTACGGGTCGCATCTTTTGCGTCCGCCGCGGCCACCATCTTGCCGCGGGTGTTCGCCCGGTTCAGGACACTTCGACCGGACGTCGAGTTGGAGCTCGTCAGTGCCGATCCCGAGGAGGGGGCTGGACTGCTGGCCGCCAACGGAGCCGACGTTGCAGTGATCACTTCGGTGCCGGCCGAGGGGTCGACATTCTCCGGGTTGCATACCGTTGCCGTGTACGACGACGAGTTCTTTGTCGTTCTCCCTGAGAGCCACCGGCTGGCGGGACTGACCGAGGTGCCGTTTGCCGCGCTGGCCGGCGAGCACTGGGTGGTGAGCACTGCAACGGGGACCTGTCCCGACGTGAGAGTTTTCCAGAGAGCCTGCAGTCAAGCAGGGTTCACCCCGAAGGTCACATTCCGGGCGGAAGAATACTCAACTGTGCAGGGCCTGGTTGCGGCGAATCTCGGTGTCTCGCTGGTACCTTCACTGGCAGTAGGCACTGTGCGCGCAGACGTCCTGGTACGAAGAGTGGCGCAGCACCGGCCGGTCCGACGGATTTCGCTGGCGACTGTCGAACAGCCCGGCTCGCACACCGCGTTGGCTTCGTTCCTCTCGTTGACCCGCTCGATAGGACTGCGTTTGAACGCGGAGGCGGTGTTCAGCGTTCCTGCACGCCCCTCCAGTGTCGCTTGACGCCACTTCCGCCAATAGTGTTGTCGCACCTAGCATTACACTATGACGACAACCACCACTAGGCCGCCCGTACTGCAATCCGCCGAACAGGCACTGGTGATCGCCGAGGCGGTGGCAAGGTCCATCGGCTCGGGCGTGGTCGACCGCGAGCTCAACGGAGTCCTCCCGGAGGCGCAACTCCGCGAGGTCGCCGAATCTGGTTTGCTCGGCGTCATCGTGCCCGCCGAGTTCGGCGGTCCAGACCTGCCACGCTCCACCGCCATCGAGGTGCTTCGGATTCTCTCCCAGGCAGATTCGGCAGTTGGGCAGCTGCTGCTGGCTCACTATGTGCTCTTGGCGGCGCTGCGAGGACTGGGTGACAGCGACCCGGCGCCGCGCATCTATCGCGATGTCCTCGCCGGTGCCCAGCTGGGAAACGCCACGGTGGAACGGGGCACCCGCACCAGTGCCGAGCGGCGCACCACTCTGTCGCGTCGTGAGGACGGATCCTGGGTACTCGAGGGCACCAAGTTCTACGCAACGGGCGCTTTGGGTGCTACCTGGATCGCAGTGGCGGCGAGGATTGTCGATACCGAACCGGCGCACGGTGCCACTGTGTTCGTGCGGGCCAACGACCCGGGAGTCGTCCTCAACCTCGATCGGTGGTCGTCGTTCGGGCAGCGGGGCACGGCGAGCGGCGAGGTGATCCTTGACGGTGTGGTCGTGGAATCGTCGCTGGTCATCGATGAGGGGCCGGACCCCGACCCGGTGACCGCCGACCCGTCGGTGCTGGGCGCATTCGACCAGGCATTGCACGCGGCGGTGGACATCGGGATCGCGCGCGCGGCTCTGGAAGATGGCGCCGAATTTGTCGCCACACGCAGCCGACCCTGGTTTGAGGCGGGTGTCGACCGAGCCGACGAGGAACCACACGTGGTGCGCCGCTTCGGTGAGCTCACCGCCCGGCTGTACGCGCTGGAAGCACTTCTGGCGCGCGGCTCCCAACTGGTCGACGACGCGCTCGCCTTGCCTGAGATCACTCGTGACGCCGCCGCGGCCGCGTCGTTGAATGTGGCTGCCGCCAAGGCCCTCGCTCAGGAGTTCGCGGTCGAGATCGCCAACAGCATCTTCGAACTCGCCGGTGCTTCGGCCACCGACCGCGCATTCGCGCTCGACAGGCACTGGCGCAATGTCCGGGTGCACTCGCTTCACGATCCCGCACGGTGGAAGTACGTGCACCTCGGGAATCACACGTTGCGTGGCACTCCGCCACCCCGGCTAGGTGTTCTGCTCTGACCATCCACCACGATTCGAAGGAACTCCCATGACGGGCTTTTATCTCACCGGCAGCATCAATGTGGCCAGCGTCGACGACGCCTTCGAATTGGTGGGCGGCCGGTTGCAACCCGGTGTCACCCGCGTCCCGGACGGCGAACCGGGGGACCGGGCCAACTGGGTTCTGACCCAGGCTGGGCACTTTCTGGACAATCCCACCCTCGAGTTGATCGACGGTCGGGCGAGGGTACGACCGGGCACCGCAGTGAGCTTCGGGGCGATCGACTACCACTCGGTCGCCGAACAGTCATACGCCCGGTTCATCCGGGCACGGCAGGACGGTGTCCTCGCCGAAGGGACGCGCTTTCTGGTGTCCATCGCGACGCCGTTCAACGCGGTCAACTCGTTTGCGGCTTTCGATTCCCAGGTTGAGATCGCCTACGCCTACGAACAGGCGCTGCGCCGAAGCGTCCAGAGGCTGCAGGAGATCATTCCGCCGGCAGACCTGGCGATCCAGTGGGATTTGCCGACCGAACTCGCCACCATCGAAGGCTGGTTTCCGAACCCCTACGGCGGAATCGAACCGATACTTGCCGCCACTGCCCGGCTCGCGGGTTGGGTACACGACGATGCCGACCTGACATTCCACCTCTGCTATGGAGACTCGAAGTTCGGCGCCTCGCCGTTCATGGGGGATCCGCCGGACGAGGCAGCCGCCAAAAGGGGCGGTAGGCATATCATTCCGCGCGATGCGTCCGCGATCGTGGAATTGGCCAATGGACTGTCGCGACATGTGCAGCGCCGCATCGACGCCATCCAGGCGGCCACTGTCGCAGTGTGGAACAAGCGGGCGCACTGGCGGCCGTTGAGCAACCTGGCGCTGGAACCGGGGACTGAGTTCTATCTGGGTCTGTTGCACGCCGAAGACGGGGCTGAGGGTGCGGCGATACGGACAGAATTGGCTGCCGAGTTTCTCCCCGACTTCGGCATTTCCACAGAATGCGGTCTGGGCCGACACTCGGCCGAGCAACTCGAAGCCGTCCTCATCGCATGGCAGCAATACACCGCCGAGCGCCAACCTGCGCTCGCCAACCACTGAACGGGATCTGGAGACTGAGATGACTGATGTTGCCGAACGGTCCGAGATCACCACGGGCGCCCCATCTGTTGTCGGTGACAACAATGTTGCAAAACCCGAGGGCAACCCCGGTCTCATCGGGCTGCCGCTGATCATCGCCGGTGGCACCGGGCTTGGATTCACCAACACCGGCATCGTGGCGACCTCCGCCGCCGCCGTGCCTGTCCTGCTGTCGGCGACGGCGCTCGGACTGCTCATCACCACCATCTGGTCTGCCGCGCTGCGTCAGAACGTCAACGCCACCATCTACGGCACCTTCTTCGGCTTCTATGGAAGCTACGCCGCGCTCTCGATCGGCCTTGCCAACGGATGGTTCGGCATACCCGAGGTGGGTGTCCGGGAGACGGTTTCGCTCTGGTTGGTCAGTTGGCTGCTCACCATCGCAGTTCTCACCGTTCTGACACTCAGGCTGCCGTGGACCTACCCGGTGCTTCTACTCGTGGTGGACGTGGCGTTGGTGCTGCTTCTGCTGGGCAATCACACCGGGAGCACCGCAGCCACCCATGCCGGCGGTTGGGCGGTGTTCGTTTTCGTGGCTTTCGTCATCTACTTTTATGCGGCGTCGCTCTGGGAGGAAACGGGCGGACGCACTCTCCCGTTGGGGCGCCCCTTCGTCGGCTGAACGAGCCTCTGCAGCGAGTTCTCGACGGCGTGATTCAAACTCTCATTGTGACCGATGATGTTGGCAGTCAGACGATTACATGGCCGCGGTTTGTACTGGCGAGAGCGAGAATGGATCCAGAGCACGCCGCGACGCCGCTAATCTGTGCCCATGGAGGACCAGGCGACGCCGTGGGTCATCGCGGAGGCTGTGAGAACCAGCGGAGTATCCACGCTGTGGGTGTGGGCCGTCGCGGCGCTGGGAGTCGCCTTTGTGCTGTGTGGCGGTGTGATGTACGGCCAGGGGTGATATGACCCCCGGGACCGGAATCGGCGCGCTTGAGATCTTCGTGATTTCAACTCTGGGTGAGTGCTTCGCGTTCGGGTGCGGTCTCGGTCTCCCCGGGCTTGTTCACCTCGGTATCGCGTCCGAGAAGTAGCGCGATGGTAGAAGTCTGGTGGCGTCGTCGGACTGGCTACCCGGTGCACCCCGTCGTGGCGCGTGGCTGGGGCGCCCGTGCGCCAGTTGGCAGCGACGAAACCTGGCGTGCCTGGCATTTCATGTGTTGCCGGAGCTGATGGCATCGGCGACCGCCTCGCAGTTCGGCTCGTCGTGATCCCTATCGGGTAGGCCGCGCGGAGCGCGTGGCCGCTGGGTGTCCGGGCAGACCACGCGGACCCGCCGACGAGGCCGGATGGCGCCGTCGGGGAATTGACTGGGGCGACAAACGGATCGGCGTTGCTGAGATTGCCGGCCAGCGCACCGTTCGGCCGATAAGACATCACCCGAATCCGCCTTAGACTCCCGTTCCATTCCACCGCCGGAAGAAAGTTTGGAGACTGTCATGACGCTGACCGCGCCCTCCGTCGTGGCGCATCCGTGACGACAACCGCACCCGGCTGGACCAAGCCGGTCCGTGCAGTCGGCGACTTCTTCGTACTGGCGGGGGAGACGTTCGCTGCAATGGTGCGTCCGCCGTTCGCCTGGCGGGAGCTGATCGAACAGATCTGGTTTGTGGCCAGGGTGTCCATCGTTCCGACCCTCGTGTTGTCGATTCCCTACACCGTGCTCATTGTGTTCACGCTCAACATCGTGCTCATCGAGGTGGGGGCGGGCGACCTCTCCGGCGCTGGGGCCGCTCTCGCCTCCGTCACACAGGTGGGCCCGGTCGTGACGGCGATCGTGGTGGCGGGGGCCGGCGCCACCGCGATGTGCGCAGATCTGGGCGCCCGCACCATCCGTGAAGAGATCGACGCGATGAAGGTCATCGGTGTCAACCCCGTGCGGGCTCTGGTCGTTCCCCGCGTGGTGGCGGCGACGTTCGTTGCCCTGATGCTCTACTCGGTGGTCGCCGTGGTCGGCCTCACGGGGAGTTACGCATTCGTCGTGTACGTGCAGGACGTCACGCCGGGTGCCTTCGTTGCCGGTATGACACTGCTGACGGGTTTGCCGCAAGTGATCGTCTCGCTGATCAAAGCGTTGCTGTTCGGGCTGTCGGCCGGTCTGATCGCTTGCTACAAAGGCCTTTCCGTCGGGGGCGGTCCCACGGCGGTCGGGAACGCAGTCAACGAGACCGTGGTGTTCGCGTTCTTGGCGTTGTTTCTCATCAACATTCTGGCTACCGCGTTCGGTGTGAAGGTGGCCCCGTGACCGTTCAGGAACAGCCGACGGTTCTGGATCGTGTTGTCGACGGGACACGCAGACTGGGAGAGCAGACAGCCTTCTACGGCAACGCTCTGGCATCCACCGCAGACGCTGTCCGCCGCTACCCCACGGAGGTGCTACGTCTGATCGCGGTCATGGGCATGGGCACCGGCGCGCTCGCCGTCATCGGCGGGACCGTGGTCATCGTCGGTTTCCTCACCCTGTCCACCGGTGCGTTGATCGCCGTGCAGGGCTACAACACCTTGTCGAACGTGGGAATCGAGGCGCTCACCGGGTTCCTGGGCGCCTTTCTCAACGTCCGGTTCATTGCGCCCGCCACTGCAGGTGTTGCGCTCGCCGCCACCATCGGTGCGGGAGCGACCGCGCAGCTCGGTGCGATGCGGATCAACGAGGAGATCGACGCGCTGGAGGTGATGGGTATCCGTGCGATCACCTATCTGGCCTCGACACGCATTGTTGCCGGCGTCCTTGTCGTCATCCCGCTCTACACCGTCGCAGTGCTGATGTCCTTTCTGGCAACCCGTTTCGGCACCACAGTCATCTACGGGCAGTCCCGTGGGGTGTACGACCACTACTTCTCCACCTTCCTGCACCCCAGTGACCTGGCATGGTCCTTCGTCGCCGCCCTGTCGATGGCGGCTGCGGTGATGGTGGTGCACACCTACTACGGGTTCACCGCGACGGGCGGTCCAGCGGGCGTCGGCGAGGCTGTTGGTCGCGCGGTCCGGACATCGGTCACAGCAACGGTGTTCGTCCTGTTGACCATCAGTCTGTCCGTATACGGGCAGTCCGGCAACTTCCACCTCTCGGGATGACGTGATGAACGACAACTCACCTCGGCGCGCTGGGATCGACCCCATCTGGTGGGCCCCTGTGCTCGTGATCGTGGTCATCGCGCTCAGTGCGATGACGGCACTGTTGTTTTCCGGATCGCTGCGCAGCACTGTCGGGGTCACATTGATCTCCGACAGGGCCGGACTGGTGATGGAGAACGGTGCCAAGGTCAAGCTGCGCGGGGTCGAAATCGGCGAAGTCGATTCCATCGGTGCCCAGACGAGCGCGACCGGAAGCGATCTGTCCACCCTCAAACTGAAAATCGACCCCGGTCCGTTCCGGTACCTGCCCAGCAACGTCGAGGCGGAGATCAAGTCCAGCACCGCCTTCGGCGCAAAGTATGTCGATCTGATCGTGCCGTCCGACGGTGCCGACCCCGAACCTCTGGAAGCGGGTGCGGTGCTGCGCTCCCGCAATGTGACCGTCGAGGTGAACACCGTATTCGAGAACCTCATGGCGGTGGTCGAAGCAATCGATCCGGCCAAACTGAACTCGGTGCTGTCGGCAGTGGCCGAGTCGCTACGAGGCAAGGGCGAGATCATCGGCGAGGCGATCACCGGCGCGAACAACGTGCTGCTTGCGGTAAACCCGCGGATGGCGACCGTCCGGCAGGACTGGCAGCTGTTCGGCCAGACCGCCGATGCGTACTCGGCAGCAGCCCAGGACATCCTGTCGATCCTCGAGTCGTTCTCGACGACGAGCACCACGATCACCGCGCACACCGATGACCTCGATGCGTTGTTGCTGTCGGGCGTCGGTTTCGCGCAGGCGGGCATCAACACCATCGGCGGTAACCAGCCTGCGTTGGTTCGCGCGATGAACATCCTCGATCCGACGACCGCGCTGCTGATGAAATACTCACCGACCTACACCTGCCTGTTGCAGGGCGCCCAGTGGTTTCTGGACAATGGTGGCCGAGACGCACTGGGCGGCAACGGCAAATCCGTGATCATGGATGCTGCCCTGCTGTTCGGCGACGATGCCTACCGGTACCCGGAGAACCTTCCCAAGACCAATGCCACCGGCGGGCCTGGTGGTAAGCCCAGCTGCGGCTCGCTGCCCGACGTCAGCAAGAACTTCCCGGTGAAATACCTGGTCACCGATACCGGGTTCGGCACTGGACTGGATGTGCGCCCCAACCCCGGCATCGGATTCCCCGGTATCGCCAACTACTTCCCGGTGACCAAAGCGGTGCCGGAAGCGCCCCGGATCCGGTACCCCGGCGGTCCTGCCCCGGGGCCGTTGCCGGCCTATCCGGGCGCACCTCCGTACGGGGCGCCCCTGTTCGCCCCCGACGGAACACCGCTGTATCCGCCGCCACCCGGTGCGCCGAACGTAGGCCGGCCATGAGGGGCCGAATCGGCCCCGTCGCCGCGAGGGTCGCCGTGTTCACCACCGTCTGTCTGGTCTTCATGTTCGCACTGGTGACGGTGTTCGGGCAGTTCCGCTTCGATTCGCGCACGGGCTACAGCGCGGTGTTCTCGAATGTGTCAGGCCTCAAGGGCGGCAACTTCGTGCGAATCGCCGGTGTCGAGGTCGGCAAGGTCAAGGACATGACGCTGCACAAGGACGGCACCGTCACAGTGCATTTTGCCATCGATAGGGCACTGACGCTGACCGAAGGGACCAAGGCGGTCGTCCGATACGAGAACCTGATCGGCGATAGATACCTGGCGCTGGAGGATTCACCCGGTTCGGTGCGTAAACTTCAACCGGGAGAAACGATCCCGCTGGCACGCACCTCACCGGCCCTTGACGTGGACGCCCTCATCGGCGGTTTCCGGCCACTGTTTCGCGCGCTTGACCCCGAGGAGGTCAACGCGCTGTCGGGGGAATTGCTGCGAGTGTTCCAGGGCCAGGGCGGGACCATATCCTCGGTGCTGGCCCAGACGTCGGCTCTGACCACCACCCTGGCGGGCCGCGACGAGTTGATCGGCCAGGTCATCACCAATCTCAACACCGTGCTGGGCACCTTCGCCGAGCGCGACGATCAATTCTCTGAAGGTCTGGACACGCTGTCGCAGCTGGCCGAGGGGCTGGCCGACCGGCGCAGCGACATCGCGACGGGAGTGGCCCATATCGACGCCGCGGCGCGATCCGTGGCCGACCTACTGGCAGTGGCCCGTGAACCGATCAAAGAGGCTGTCGTGCAGACAGATCGGGTCGCCGGCCAGGTGATGTCCGACCGGGACTACGTCGACGAGCTCGTCCGGACACTGCCCGATGCCTATCAGGTGCTCGCCAGGCAGGGTCTCTACGGCGACTATTTCGGCTTCTACCTATGTGACGCGGTGCTGAAGCTGAACGGCAAGGGCGGTCAACCGGTGTTCGTGAAGCTCGCCGGCCAGGATTCGGGACGGTGCACACCCAAATGACATTCAGAATCAAGCCGTTGGCCGAGCGCAACCGGTTGGCCGTTGGCGGGGTGGGGATCCTCCTCCTCGTGGCGCTGGTTGCCGCGGCGTTCTCCTATGACAAGCTCCCGGTCATCAAGCGGTCCGCGGACTACTCGGCGTTCTTCTCCGAGGCCGGCGGCATCAAGCCGGGCAGCGACGTGCGGGTGTCCGGCATGAGGGTCGGCAGGGTGTCCGACGTCCGCCTCGACGGGACATCGGTGCGGGTGGAGTTCACTGTTCGCGACACCGTCGAGCTGGGCGATCGGACCGAGGCCGCGATCAAGACCGAGACCGTGCTGGGCACCAAGATGCTCGAACTGACCCCACGCGGAGACGGCACCCTGACTGAGGCGATCCCAGTTGAGCGCACGCAGTCGCCGTACGACTTGCCCACGGCGCTCGGCGATCTCACGGCGACCATCAGTGCGTTGGACACCACGCAGCTCTCCGAGTCACTGAGTACATTGGCCGAGACGTTCGCAGACACCCCGCCTGAGCTCAGGGCGGCACTGGAGAGCGTGGCGCGCTTCTCCGACACTCTCAACACCCGCGATGAGCAGCTTCGCAGCCTGCTGGGCAACGCCAACAACGTCACCGCTGTGCTGGCCAAGCGAAGCGATCAGATCGCAGGCCTGGTGGCGAACAGCAACGCGCTCTTGACAGAGCTGGTGGCGCAACGGGATTCGGTGGATTCGCTGATGGTCAACCTGGCCGCGGTGTCGCAGCAGATTTCCGGGTTGGTCGCCGACAACCGGACACAACTCAAGCCGGCGGTAGACAAGCTCAACGGCGTCCTGGAGGTCCTGGACAACCGCAAACAGGAGCTCCAGCGCACCCTGTACCTTCTGCGGCGTTACGCGATGTCCTTTGGCGAGGTGCTGGGGTCGGGCCCGTTCTTCAAGGCCTCGCTGGTGAATCTGTTACCCGGGCAGTTCGCCCAGCCCTTCATCGATGCCGCGTTCTCTGATCTCGGGCTTGACCCCAACGTCTTGTTACCCTCCGAACTCGTCGACCCGGGCGTCGGCCAACCGGGCACTCCCGCCCTGCCCGTACCGTTCCCTCGGACCGGCCAGGGCGGTGAGCCACATCTGACGCTGCCCGATGCCATCACCGGGAATCCCGGAGACGCGGGCTGCGGCCCGCCAGGCCTGCCGTTGGCCGGCCCCACCGGCTGCTATCCCTATCGCGAGCCGCTACCGGCCCCGCCGCCCGGGGGGCCGCCGCCGGGTCCTCCCGCCCTGGGGCCGGCACCGGGCGAGCTGCCGGCACCGACCTTCGGTCCGCCGGTTCCTCAACAGCGCGAAGGGAGTCGGTGAGGTGTCTGGATCCACGCTCGTCTCCACCCGTGCGCTGCGGATCGGAACCGCGATCAGCCTGGCACTGACCCTTGTCGCGGCGATCACCGTGGTAGCCACACCGTGGTGGCGCGACGTCGGCAAGACCACCTTCGTGGCCTATTTCGCCAACTCCAACGGCCTGTACGCCGGTGACGAGATACGGATTCTCGGCGTTGCCGTCGGCACTGTCGAGCGCATCGAACCCCAGCCGGAGAACGCCAGGGTCACGTTCTCGGTCGACTCGCAGTACCCCGTACCGGCCGATGTCCGGGCCGCGGTCCTGTCACCGTCGCTGGTCAGCGCCCGCGCGATCCAACTGGTGCCCGTCTACTCCGGTGGGCCGACACTGGCTGCCGGCGCGACGATTCCGCAGGAACGGACCGCGGTCCCCGTTGAATGGGACGATTTCCGATCGCAACTGGAAAAGCTCACCGAGTCACTCCAGCCCGCCACACCCGGCGGTCCGAACTCTGTGGGAGAGTTCATCGACTCGGCGGCGGACAACCTCCGCGGTGAGGGTGACACCGCCCGTGAGACCGTGGTCAAGCTCTCGCAGGCGATGTCGGCACTCGGCGATCACAGCGACGACATCTTCGGGACCGTGCGCAATCTGCAGTTGCTCGTGACGGCGTTGTCGTCGAGCAGTGACCTGCTGGCAGCCTTCAACCAGAACCTGGCCGCGGTATCCACCGTCCTGGCCGATACGCCGAGCGAATTCGCCAACGCGACGCAGGGACTCGATGCTGCGGTGACCGACCTGCGGGGGTTCGTCGCCGAGAACCGCGAGGGTCTGGGTGTCACCTTCGACCGGCTCACGGCCATCACCACGGCACTGAACCAAAGCCAAGGCGATATCAAGCAGGTGTTACACATTGCGCCGACGGTGTTCCAGAACTTCATGAACATCTACCAACCCGCGCAGAGCGCAGTCACGGGCATTCTCGCTCCGGTGAACTTCGCGAACACCGTTCAGTTCATCTGCAGCGCCATACAAGCTGCGTCGAGGATGAACTTCGAACAGTCGTCGAAACTGTGCGTGCAGTACCTGGCGCCCATCATCAAGAATCGCCAGTACAACTTTCCACCACTGGGGGTCAACCCGTTCGTCGGCGCCTCCGCCCGGCCGAACGAGATCACCTACAGCGAGGATCGACTCAACCCGAACCTGCCGCCGCCGGTGGCTCCGGCCGCAGCGAACACGCCGCCGCGCGAGGAGGTTTCGGCAGAGGTGCTGCCGCCCGTGCTACCCGCCGAGGCCGCCGCCCCGACCGATCCCGCGCTGGGCCTCACCGGAATGATGGTCCCCGGGAGTGGCCCATGAAACGTTCCGTGTTGTCCGCTGTGGTCTTCGCCTGCCTGGCCGCGACCACGGGATGTGAATGGCAGGGCCTGAACTCGTTGACACTGCCCGGTACCGAGGGGGGCGGCGACGGTTCCTACACCATCCAGGCCCAGCTTCCCGACGTCGTCGTCATCCAGCAGAACACCAACGTGCGGGTTGCCGACGTCAACGTCGGAAACGTTACCGAGATCGAGGTTCAGGACTGGCATGCATTGGTGACGATGCGCATCGACGGAGGTGTGCAGTTGCCGGCGAACAGCACCGCCAAGGTAGGTCAGACCAGCCTGCTGGGCTCCATGCACATCGAACTTGCGCCGCCGGTGACCGAGCCGCCGAGCGGACAGCTCGGAAACGGTTCGCTCATCCCGCTGTCAGCGGCCAGCACATACCCGACCACCGAACAGACCCTGGCGTCGGTGTCGATCCTGCTCAACGGCGGCGGCCTGGGTCAGCTGCAGGAGATCAACCAGTCGCTGGCCACCGCACTCGCGGGCCGCGAAGCGGACCTGCGCAGCCTGCTCACCCAGCTGGATGTTTTCATCCGCGAACTCAACAGTCAGACCGACGACATCATCACCGCGACCGAGAGCCTCAACGAACTGGCCGGACAGGTCGCCGAGAAGGACAAGACGGTCGAGAAGGCGCTGAACACCATTCCGCAGGCACTGAGGGTATTGGCCGAGCAGCGAGTCCAGATCGCAGATGCCGTGGATGCTCTCGGAAAGTTCAGTGCGGTCGCCACCTCCACGGTCGAGCAGACCGAAGACGCGCTCGTGTCCAACCTTCGCAACATCGCACCGGTGATGCGGTCGTTGGCCGACGCCGGGCCCTCGCTGACCAGAAGCCTGGACTTCTTGTCCACCTATCCATGGGTGAAAAGCACAATCCCGAACTGGTTTCGGGGCGACTTCGCCAACATATCGCTGGTGATCGATCTGACGTTGAGTCGCATCGACAGCAGCCTGTTCACCGGCACCCGCTGGGAGGGTGACCTGACGGAGTTGGAATTGCAATGGGGTCGCACCATCGGTCAGATGCCCAGCCCGTACACCGCCGGCAACCCGCTGATCGCCCCTTATCGATGGGGGGCCTACTGAGATGCTGCGTCTGACGCGACAGGTGTGGACCCAGCTGGCAATCCTGGCGACCGTCACTGTCGTCGCCTGCGGGGTCATGGCCTTCGGCTTCGTCAATGTGCCCGCACTGCTTGGCATAGGGCGGTACAACGTCACCCTCGAACTGCCCGCATCGGGCGGGCTCTACCCGACGTCGGTGGTGACCTACCGCGGCACCGAGATCGGCAGGGTCACCTCCATCGAGGTCACCGGTGACGGAGTCCGGGCCGAGCTGAAGCTGCACTCCGACACGCCCGTCCCCGCCGATGTGACCGCGGCGGTGCACAGCCGTTCGGCAGTCGGCGAGCAATTCGTGGAACTCACCCCGCAATCCGACGGGGCCGCCACCGGCGACCTGCGCGACGGTGATGTCATACCGGCCGGCCGGGCTCAGGTGCCGCCCGAGATCGGCGGTCTGCTCGACGCCACCAACCGGGCGATCCAGGCCATCCCTCCGGACAATCTGCGCACCGTCATCGAGGAAGCGGACAGGGCAGTGGGTGGCCTGGGTCCTGAGCTGGCACGCATCGTCGACGGGTCCGCCGCGTTGGCCATCGAAGCCGGCGACACCATCGGCCCGATCACCGAATTGATCGACAGGGCACCGCCGGTTCTGAACTCCCAGGTGCGGACCGCGGATTCGATCCAGACGTGGGCGCAGCGCATCGCCTCGATCACCGGTCAATTGCAGGCTCAGGATGCCGCGTTCGCCGACCTGCTCTCTCAGGGCGGGCCTGCGCTCAAGGAGGGCACCGAACTGTTCGACCGCGTGGCTCCGGCGTTGCCGGTGCTATTGGCGAACCTGGTCAGCCTCGGCGACATCGCGGTCACCTACCGGTCCAACCTCGAACAGTTGCTGGTGCTCTACCCCCAGGGCACCGCGGTGATGTCGGCGATCGCGCTCGCCAACTCGAACACCGAGCAGGACTACCGGGGCATCTATCTCGACTTCAACCTCAACCTCAACCTACCGCCACCCTGCAACACCGGCTTCCTGCCGGTTCGCCAGCAACGTTCGCCGTCGGACCAAGACGCTCCCGAGCGGCCGGCCGGGGAGCTGTACTGCCGGGTTCCACAGGACTCCACGCTCAATGTCCGTGGGGTACGAAACATTCCGTGTGCTGCGAACCCAGCCAAGCGGGCGCCGACCGTCGAGTTGTGCGAAAGCGACCGACAGTACGTGCCGCTCAACGACGGATTCAACTGGAAGGGTGATCCCAACGCGACCGCATCCGGTCAGGGGGTGCCGGAGTACGCACCCGGGACCGATCCGCGACTGGTCCCCCCCGAGGGCACGGGTGCCGCGCTACCTCAGGCCACACCACCGGCGACCCCGGCACCACCCGCCGCCGCACCGCCGATCGCCTTCGTTCCCTATGACCCGGCGACCGGCGACTACATCGGCCCGGACGGACGCCGCTACACCCAGGGTGATCTCGCGCACCCGCAGAACAAGACCTGGCAGTCGCTGCTGACGGGCCCCCGATGAAGAAAGACCACGTTTCACCCAGTCATGGCGCGGACACCGACGAGCGCCGGCGCTTCTGGTCGATGCTGCGCCACCGGAGCAGTCCGGAGCCGGACACGTAGGCGGCGGCCAGCGCCAACGCAACAGCGATGGCCTGATTTGACAGGATCTCGACTGCCGCAAGGGAAGCCGCAAGAAGGCTCAGCGCTGCGAATTGCCGGGCAAGAAAGGCGTGCTCGACGGCGAGTGTTCGCAGATGGTCGGAAGCGCGCTCGGCATCGTCAGCGGTGGACACCGGAACTCCATCTTGCGTGATCGGCGCTGTGTGCGTCGTATTCGGCGTCGGCAGCTGTCATGGTGTCGATATTGCCCACGGGTGACTCACACACCAGGCTTACGATCGCACGGATTCCAGCGCCGAAGTGACGCCGTGCGTCGGCTCGGCCGGCCTCTTGAGCTTGCGGATCCGCCGCGATCGGTAAAACTCAGAGCGAATTGATGTCTGGGCACGGTTGCATTTCCCGCGAGACGATCAGGCATGACCGCGGGTGCGCCGGTGGCCGTCCTCGACGGCCACGAATACTGGAGTTGGCAGTTGCGTGGGAGCTGCCTGGACGTTCCCGCCGATTGGTTCTTTCCTGAGAACGCACCCCGCCACGTGCGAAGGCAACTCGAATTGCAGGCAAAGGGAATCTGCCAGGGGTGCCCGGTGCTAGATACCTGCCGCGATCACGCCCTGAAAACCCCAGAAAGGTATGGGATTTGGGGTGCAACAACGCCAAGAGAACGGCAGCGGGACGTCGCGGGTACCCCTCGCTGACCGCACGCGAGGGGTAGGGCAAGCTGACTACGTGAGTCCACACGAGAATGTCTTGGTCGTGCACTGGCATGATCTCGGTCGATACCTGGGCGTGTACGGGCACTCTGATGTGCAGAGCCCCCGTATGGATCAGCTGGCCGCAGAGGGGATCGTGTTCACTCGCGCCCACGCCACGGCACCACTGTGTTCGCCCTCCAGAGGCTCGTTGTTCACGGGTCGGTATCCGCAGTCCAACGGCCTGTTGGGATTGGCCCACCACGGTTGGGAGTACCGTGCAGGAGTCCAGACGCTGCCCGAGATGCTGTCAGGGTTCGGTTGGCACACAGCGCTGTTCGGCATGCAGCACGAGACCAGCTTTCCCGCCCGACTCGGCTTCGACGAGTTCGATGTGTCCAATTCCTATTGTGAGTACGTCGTGGCTCGCGCGATCGAGTGGCTGCGCAACCCACCGGACCGGCAATTCTTGCTCACGGCAGGCTTCTTCGAGACGCACCGCCCGTACCCTCGCGACCGCTACGTTCCCGCGGATTCCGAGACCGTGACGGTGCCCGACTACCTGCCCGACACCGCCGAAGTGCGCCAGGATCTCGCAGACTTCTACGGTTCGATCGCCGTCGCCGATGCGGCCGTCGGGCGTCTGCTCGATGCACTCGACGAGACAGGACTGGCGGAGGATACGTGGGTGGTCTTCATGACCGACCACGGTCCCGCACTGCCGCGCGCAAAGTCCACGCTGTACGACGCCGGCACCGGCATTGCCATGATTCTCCGGCCGCCCCGCAATCGATCGGTGCCTGCTGCGGTCTACGACGAGCTTTTCAGCGGAGTCGACTTGGTGCCAACCCTGCTGGAATTGGTAGGCGTCGAAGTGCCTGCCGAGGTCGAAGGACTTTCTCATGCTGACAATTTGCTTGGCAAAAAGCGTCACGTGCGCGGGGAAATCTATTCGACCAAGACCTACCACGATTCTTTCGACCCGATACGCGCGATCAGGACTGAGCATTACAGCTACATAGAGAACTATGCACGCGGTCCGTTGCTCGATCTGCCTTGGGATATCAGAGACAGTGCACCGGGAAGGGCGGTCGCACCGTTTGTCGACGATCTTCGTCCGGCGCGGGAACTGTACGATCTGACAGTCGATCCCACTGAGCGAACTAACCTTCTTGCCGGTCAAGTCAGTGTGGAAGCGGAGGCCGCGGCGCAGGATCTCGCCCTGCGACTCGACGACTGGCGGCAGAAGACCAACGACGTGATCCCGTCGGAATTTGCCGGCGCCCGCATATCGGAACGCTATACCCGGACCTATGCCCACATTAAGGGGATCACCTATCCCAGCCGTGCCGCGGAGGCGGCGGAACGCGGCATATCGACTGATTGAAGACAATGGTAATAATCGCCGTGAACTCAAACCCCCCAATTGCGTACTGCAATTAAATTGCTATTAGGCTGCAAGAATGCCGGAAAGACCCACTGCATATCTCGTTCTCGCCTCCCAACGCAGCGGCAGCACGCTGCTCGTCGAGTCGTTGCGGGCCACCGGCGTCGCCGGCGAACCGCAGGAGTTTTTCCAGTACCTACCCGACACCAGCATGTCCCCCCAGCCTCGCGAATGGTTCGCAGATGTTGCCGACGAATCCATCCTTCGCCTGCTCGACCCGCTGATCGAAGGCAAACCCGACATCGCGCCCGCGGAGATCTGGCGGGACTACATCCGTACGGTGGGCCGCACACCCAATGGTGTCTGGGGCGGCAAGCTGATGTGGAACCAGACTCCGCTGCTTCTGCAGCGCGCCAAGAATCTGCCGAACCGCTCGGGCGACGGACTCCTCGCGGGGATTCGCGATGTCGTGGGTTGCGACCCGGTCCTGGTGCACGTGCACCGGCCGGATGTGGTGTCCCAGGCTGTGTCATTCTGGCGCGCCGTACAGACACGAGTGTGGCGTGGGCGCCCGGACCCGGTCCGAGACTCGCGTGCTGAGTATCACGCCGGTGCGATCGCACACGTGGTGGAAATGCTCCGGGAACAGGAGGCCGGGTGGCGGAACTGGTTCGCGGAGGAGGGTGTCACTCCGATTGATATTGCCTATCCGGTGTTGTGGCGCAACCTCACCGAGGTGGTGGGTACGGTGCTCGACGCGCTCGGCCTGGACCCGAGATTGGCGCCCGCGCCCGTTTTGGAGCGCCAGGCCGACCAGCGGTCCGACGATTGGGTAGAGCGCTATCGCGTCGACGCGCAACGGGAAGGACTGCCGCTGTGACCGGCACACTCACCGGCGATGAAGTCCGCGTCGACGAGCTTCGGCTACTGGAGGCCGAAGCCGTCCACATCATCCGGGAGGTGGTGGCCGAGCTCACCCGTCCGGTTCTGCTGTTCTCTGCCGGTAAGGACTCCATCGTCCTACTTCGGCTGGCGGAGAAAGCGTTTCGTCCGTCGCCGCTGCCCTTCCCGCTGCTGCATGTGGATACCGGGCACAACTTCCCTGAAGTGATCGATTTCCGAGATCGGCGCGTCACCGAGCACGGTCACAAACTGATCGTCGGCTCGGTGCAGGAGAGCATCGACAGCGGGCGGGTGCCGGAGCCCGGCCCCGGTGCATCACGCAACAGGCAGCAGACCCGCACGCTGCTGGACGCGCTCGAGGCCGGTGGCTTCGATGCTGCCTTCGGTGGGGCCCGCCGCGACGAGGAGCGCGCCCGCGCCAAGGAACGGATCCTGAGTTTCCGCGACGAGTTCGGCCAGTGGGATCCGCGCGCCCAGCGACCCGAGCCCTGGTCGCTGTACAACGGCCGAATCCGCAAAGGCGAACAGGTCCGGGTATTTCCACTGTCCAACTGGACCGAATTGGACATCTGGCGCTACATCGAACTGGAGTCTCTGGAGCTGCCCTCCATCTACTTCGCGCACGAACGTGAGGTTTTCGAGCGTGACGGCATTCTGCTGGCGGTTTCCGAGCACACCGGTCCCGAGGGTGGGGAGCGTGCGGCCGTGGAGTGGGTGCGTTACCGCACTGTCGGCGACCTCACGATCACCGGTGCGGTGCGCTCCAACGCGACCGGGATCGCCGGCGTGATCGAGGAGATCTCAGCTGCCACCGTCTCCGAGCGTGGGGAGACCCGTGCCGATGACCGCACGTCGATCGCCGCCATGGAGGACCGCAAACGTGAGGGGTATTTCTGATGAGGCGAGCGAAGCGGCGGGAAATCTGACATGACACGGCAGCTGCTGAGGATCACCACCGCAGGATCGGTCGACGACGGCAAGAGCACGTTGATCGGCCGGCTGATGCACGACACCGACAGCCTCCCACTGGACCACCTCGAGGCAGTCACTGATGAAGGAGGGGTAGCCGACCTCGCGGCACTCTCGGATGGCCTGCGCGCCGAGCGCGAGC
>SXGT01944904.1_pt1 | contig 19684 bp, 12 predicted proteins | sample 3176221 | NCBI WGS metagenome assembly SXGT01 (sample SAMN11356862, study PRJNA531348) | freshwater metagenome | isolation source: freshwater sample F1-120 | place: China: Fuxian Lake, Yuxi | collected 2017-12-25
GACACGCCGATCAATTCTGTAACAGAGAGACAGTTCTGAAAGAGGATGCGACCAGTAGCGATCAGAGAACACTGCTGGGAAAGCCAGCAGTGCCACCCGGGGTTTGGATATTGCCATGGTTAGCCGGGTTGCTGGCTCTCAAGATCAGCTTTGATGTGTTGTTGCGGTACCCGGATTACTTTCCGCCGGATTTTCGGTCGCAGTATCTGGCGGGGCGGGAAGACTATTTCTGGGGGTGGTATCGGTGGGCGTTCTGGACACATATTGTGTCCGGGCCGGCTGCGCTGGTGTTTGGTGTTGTGCTGTTGAATGAGTGGTTTCGTTTGTCGTTCACGAAATGGCATCGCTGGCTGGGACGGGTGCAGGTGGTGAATCAGTTGGCGTTGATGGTGCCGAGTGGGTTTGCGATTGCGTTCTATGCGGTCGCGGGAACGCAGGCGGTGGTCAGTTTCCTGGTGCTGTCTGTGTTGACGGGTGGGACGATCGCGATGGGGTGGCGGTCTGCGGTGCAACGTCACTACGCGGAGCATCGACGCTGGATGCTGCGGAATGTGGCGCTGTTGTTTTCAGCCGTGATTCTGAGAGTCTCAATTGGGGCGGCGTCGGTACTTCGATTCGATCCTGACTGGCTGGACCCGGTGCTGACGTGGGGAAGCTGGCTGTTGCCGCTGGTGCTGGTGGAAATGTCGTTTCATTTGACGCGTTTAAAAGTCTTTCACAGTCTCGCCGCCGTTGATCGTCATGAGAGCCTGACGAGTCACTGTGGGAAGGTTTTCCGAAAGCGCTTGAATTCCACCGTCACCAAAGCCGGTCATGATCACCCCTCGATGTGATTTGGGAGTCTTTGGGCCGAAAGAGAGGAACAGTGTGTCATCCGTATCGACGGGGCTCATCCATTCGACGGTCTGTTTGTCATTGACTTCCATCATAATGACGGTGTTGCTGAGGCCGTCTCGAATGTCGCTGAACTTGCGAGGAACGCCATCGGGGGAAAAGGCATAATTGTCGCCGACGATCGCCAGGTAGGTGGTGTGGTTCGAGGGAGCAGGGTTGGCAGGGCAGCGGTAGACGGAGAGAGACTGCTGACGGGCAAAGTCGTTCACGGGATCGTCCCAGGGCTTGGTGAGGTCGATTTTACTGTAGAGAACCTTCTGATCGAGAAAGGGGAGAAGGAGGACGCGCCAGCTATGGAGTTTCTTGCCATCCGCATCGACCGTGAACGCCGGGGGCATCGCGCCGTAAGTATCGTGATAGTTGTGAACAGCCATCATGATCGCTTTCAGATTATTCCTACAGGATGACCGGCGAGCTGATCCGCGCGACTGCCCGACCGATGGCATGAGCATCATGACCAGAAAGACGAGGATCGCCAAGCCGGTCAGGGTGTAAACGATGTTCTCGATGGTCGAACCGCGGCGATGCGTGGGGGAGTGAGTGGGCATGTCCTGGCCTCTGGGAGACGTGTGTTGGCGTTAATATGTTCCAATGAACATTCTACTGAAGGAGAGCGAGTTGGTCATGCAGAAAATTCCGCGGAGCACGCCGAGACCCTCCACCCATCCGTCCCGGGTGAGGGTGGGGATCGGGACGGGTGCCTGGGGACGGTTGGTTCAGAATGGGTGGTCCAGCCGTTCATGGCTGGATCGGCGCAGCCGACAAGATACGTTGCCATCCGCATCCAAGTGCACTCACGGCGTCAGTAGAAAATGGAACCGCATGGCGCTGGCTTCTTGTGAGCTGCGCTCACCCAGCCATGAACGGCTGGGCCACCCGGACTAAAGCATCCGTCCTGACCCCGGCACTTGGTTGGGACGGATGGGTGGGTCGAAAGGGGTGAGAAGAATGTGTGCCATGCTTGCGGCTTTGAGCAAGCATGTCTGGACGGTTGGAGGCCGACTGGAGCGAAAGGAGTCTTGGGCTTACTCCGACATGCTCACCCCGAGGCTGTGAGCATGGCACGGAGAGATTAAGTTCAAAAACAACATCCCGGCTACTGTATTATTATCACGCCTCAGCAACTTCATTGGCCATTGACTGATGAACTGCGAGATAGTCAAGCATGCTGTCGCGAATAAGTAAAAGATTAGGCAACGACGTAAACGGTATCATTTCTTCCGGCACATGTTCGATCCAAGTCGTGAGTTTGAGTTCGCTTCGATCGTCCCATGATTTACATGCGCGACAGGCTACGAGGAGACTTGAAATGTGTTTTACTAGATACTCTCGCCGTTCTTTCATTTCGACGGGTATCGTTGGCAAGTATTGACTAGTGAACTGCTGGCCTAGCTTACGGTGAACCGTTTCGGTGTATGCATCAAATGCCGTTTGGCCGTCTTTACTGTCGAACCACTCATCGCCGAATCGATCCAGTTCTTTCTCCGCGGCTTCTATTTCTTCGTCTTTGAAATCCGGGAGATGCTCGTAGCCAAGCTCATGGCTATCGAGTGCATCATCAGATAAAGCCTCGGTCAGCAAGAGGTCAGGACGGGTTAGCTGTGGCGGGTTGTTGAAAATGTGAGCCGTGATTTGTGGCGTATACAGTGTGAATTTCACATTACGACAAAGGCCCAGGTCATTGCGTAAATGGGTAACCTTCATACTTAAGTCGTCTTTACCAACCTTTGTCATAGCGCAACAGAATAACACGTAAAAATGAGTGAGACCGAAAGAAAGAGCTTCTGTAAACTGTGCCTTTACTTTTTGGCTAAATTTATTTTCAGAAACGTCGAAGTGACTCTTCACTTGGAACCCAAACTTCTTGCCGCCCGATTCGAGCAGAAGATCTACTCCTTTGTCGTTCAATGCTTGGGTCTGCTCAATTTGGCAGTTGCCGAGAAAATGACGGTGTGCGTTCAGGTATGCCCTGAGACGGTCAATCAGCTCGTCGTGCTTGACATTCGCGAAGAACATAGTGTCGGCGTGGGAAGCCGTCCCACGATTTAGGAGGCAATGTAACACATGAGTTAAGCCACGTTCGTGCATACTGTTTTCATGTAATAATGCGTTATTTTTGCAATCTGCTTTGAGGACACTCTCAGAGAAGATTCATTTGATCGACCGTTCAATCCAGAATCGTCTGCGCCCGGTCCGGCCCCACGCTGACGATGTGCACTGGTTTCTGCATGATCTCCGCCACCGTGTCGACGTAGGCTCGGGCTCCGGCGGGGAGGTCTTTGAGTTTGGTGACGCTGGTGATGTCGGTTTGCCAGCCTTGGACGGTGCGGTAGATCGGTTTTGCGGCGGCGAGGTCTTCGACGTGGCTGGGGAAGTTCTGGGTGCGCTGGCCGTGGATTTCGTAGGCTTCGCAGATTTTGACTTCCGGGAGTTTGCTCAGGACGTCGAGGAGCATCAGGGCGATGCAGTCGACGCCGGAGACCATGGCTCCGTAGCGGGTCGCGACGGCGTCGAACCAGCCGCAGCGTCGTGGGCGTCCCGTGACGGTGCCGAACTCGTTGCCTTCCTTGCGGATGTGCTCGCCGGTTTCATCGAGCAGTTCGGTGGGGCAGGGGCCGCCGCCAACGCGGGTCGTGTAGGCTTTGACGACGCCGATCATGCGGGTGATGAGGCGTTCTGGCAGGCCAGAGCCGTTGTGAATCCCGGCTCCTGAGCTGTTGGAGCTGGTGACGTAAGGGAAGGTGCCGTGGTCGAGGTCGAGCAGCGAGCCCTGGGCCCCTTCGAACAGCAGCGACTTCCCTTCGCCGACGGCGTTGTGCAGGTAGCTGGTCGTGTCGATGATGTTGTTTCTGAGCTGGTCGGTGTAGCTCATGTAGTTGTTGTAGATTTCGTCGAGCTTGAACGGGACGAAGTCAGGATCAAGCGCCGAGAGCATCTGGTTTTTGAACTCGAGGATCTCGGTGAGACGCTTCTTGAAGGTTGCAGGACGAAGCAGATCCCCCATGCGGATGGCGTGAGACCGGCCGGCTTTTTCCCGGTAGCAGGTGCCGATGCCGCGCATGGTCGTGCCGATCGCGTCCCCTTTCTGATGTTTCTCGAGGACTGCTTCTTCTGCCATGTGATACGGCATGATGACGTGAGCCCGGTCGGAGATGAGCAGCTGCTTGCCGATCTCGACTCCTTGAGCGCGGACGCCGTCCATTTCCTTGAGCAGGGCCTGCGGGTTGATCACGACGCCAGTCGCGATGACCGAGGTCACGCCGGGGCGGAGAATCCCGGTCGGCAGCAGGGACAGCTTGTAGGTCTTGCCTTCAAATTTGACGGTGTGTCCGGCGTTGTTGCCACCCTGGTAGCGGACAACGATCTGGTGCTGGTCGGTGAGAAGGTCGACGATTTTCCCTTTGGCTTCGTCGCCCCATTGAAGGCCGATGACTGCAGTAACGGACACGATGTAACCCTTGAAGACAGAAGAGATTGCCACAATGGTCACAGAGAACACGGAGTTTCCGCGCAGCCAATGTGGAGGCAAAGGAGCTATGATAGGTGAATTTTTGGCGTAACGGAAGCGAACTGCGATGCGAGGGGAGAAGAAGAACCGCAGATGGACGCGGATGGACGCAGATAAAAGGGGGAGGTTGGGTGGTCGAGTGAGATCGTTGTGACCACAGACGGGGTGGCCCAGCCGTTCATGGCTGGGTGAGCAACGCGAACAAGATACCAGCGCCATACGGATTCACTGTGTGATGAGGTGGTGAGGGCACTTGGGGGCGTATGGCGACGTGTCTTGTCGGCTGTGCCGATCCAGCCATGAACGGCTGGACCACCCCAAGCAGGCTGATGAAGGCAGATTGACGGCCTCGGGTGATGTGAGGGAAGAAGATTGAACGGCAGTTGAACGCGGACGGACGCAGAGAAAATGGGGAATCGAAGGAACGGCCTCCAACGGATTGCAGTTTGATCGCGTAAATTGATATACAGGAGGCGATGTTTCTCCTGACATCCTTTCTACTCGATCTCGCTACGAAGGAATTCCATGCTCAAGACGCTCGCCTGGGTGGGGGGAATATTGCTGATTGGGCTGATGCTGGTGGCATTTTTATTTCCTGGGCAACGGAGATCTCGTGCAGCAGCACTTCGTGTCATGTGCAAGAATAATCTCAATCAGATCGGGATCGCCCTAGACAACTACCGTGTTGACCACTGGACCTTTCCGCCGGCATACACGGTCGATGCAGAGGGGAAGAAGCTACATAGCTGGCGGACGTTGATTCTGCCGTACATGGACCAGAAAGCTCTTTACGACAAAATCGATTTGTCAAAACCTTGGAACGATCCGGTCAATGCAGCAGCAAGAAAAACACCATTGACGTGTTATGCCTGTCCATCCAGCACGGCGTCGCCGAACCTGACGAGCTACGTCGCGATGGTTGGTGATGATTTTGCATTCCCACCAAAAGGTCCTCGGCGAATGAATGAGTTCGTCGACGGCTTAAACGAGACCGTGCTGGTGATGGAAATCCCGGCGCAAGACGCATTTGAATGGATGGAACCCCGCGACGGGGATGAAGCAACCTTCATGGCATTCTCGCCCGAATCGAAGAAATCACATCGAAGCGGGATTCAGGTTATTTTGGGGAATGGTACGCCGATGTTTCTATCGGACTCGTTACCGGCTGAGAAACGGCGTGCACTGCTGACGGTTTCGGCGAAGGATGATGTTGGTGAGTTTTAGAGTCATGGATCTCGGCTGCGGAGAAACTTTATGAAAAAGGTCTTTTTATGGGCTGGGGGATCGATATTGATGGGGGCACTTCTCGTTGCTCTTCTTTTACCGTCGGCCCGTAGAAGTCGTGAACCTTCTCGACGTTCAAACTGCAAGAACAATCTGAAGCAGATCGGGATCGCGCTGCACAATTATCATGACGAGTATGGGATGTTCCCACCGGCGTACACGGTCGATGCAGAGGGAAATAAGCTGCACAGCTGGCGGACGTTGATCCTGCCGTACATGGAGCAAGTGGCGCTCTATAACACGATCGACCTGACAAAGCCCTGGGACGATCCTGCTAATAACGTGGTTCGACAGACGAGCCTTCCGGTTTATCACTGCCCGTCGAGCAGCGGTCTTCCCAATCACACGAACTATCTGGCGATCGTCGGCGATGATCTGGCATTCCCTCATGCGAAGTCCCGCACGAAGCAGGAATTCACGGATGGATTGGGCGAAACCATTTTCGTGGTCGACGTTCCGGAACAAAATATGGTGGAATGGATGAGTCCGAATGATGCGGACGAGCAGATGTACCAGTCGTTCCAGCCGGAGTCGAAGATGTCGCACGCTGGCGTCGTGCAAATTCTTTTAGGGGATGGAGCCGTGCGAGCAGTGACATTGACTCTTCCCTCAGAGAAGCGTCGGGCTCTGATGACGGTTGGTGGGAATGAGGAGGTCGGCGAATTTTGATGACGGTTGCTTTCGCCTACGAAAAGCAACTTCCAGAATCACTAGCGGCATGATCCAACATCCCCACGTCACGGTCGGGTCCAGCCAGATGGGGTCGTATTCCAGCACCGTTGCGGCTCCGAAGCAGACTCGCAGGATGACAGCGGAGCAGAGCAGGGTGAAGTTTCGTAGCATCCAGCGGCGGTGGTCGGCGAAGCGCCTTTGGACGGCGGTTCGCCAGCCCATCGCGATCGTCGTGCCTGTCAGCAGGGAGAGGATGGCGAAGCTGACGGCTGCCTGGGTTCCCGAGGCGGCGTAGAAGGACATCCAGAACCCGCTGGGGACAAGTAACGCCAGGACGTTGATGGCCTGGAGGCGTCCGAGGAAGCGGTGCCAGGGGCGGTAGTTTTTGAGAAACTTTTCATTGATCAGCAGCAGGCCCAAGACGAGTGACACCGGCCCTGAGAAGAGGTGAACCCAGAAGGCCCACTGGTAACTGCCGAAGAAGTAAGCTTCGCGGCCGAGGAGGAAGTCGGTCTGGAAGTTGGGCGGGAAGTAATTGCGGTAGTTCAGAACGACGCTGGCGTTGACCTTGAGAATCAACAGCCCCGTGAGCAGGGAGAGGATTCGCCATTGGTTCCAGCGGGGTTGCATTCAAAGCGACTTCAGGAGGAGCGAAGACATCGAATCAAACGGGTTTCAACGCGGCAAGTTGGTTTATTCGCGAATGGTGACGTGTCTTGTCGGCTGCGCCGATCCAGCCATGAACGGCTGGACCACCCTGAGCAGGTCACCCGTCCTGACTGCCACCCTCATACGGGACGGATGGGTGAGTGAGTGAGAGGGCGTCGTCACTACAGTCCGGGTGGCCGAGCCGTTCATGGCTGGGTGAGCAACGCGAACAAGATGCCAGCGCCATGCGGGACCAATTGAATTGACTGCGTCATTCGCATTCCCGCCTTGGGTGCCACTGGCTGTGCCAGTGCCGAACGGGGATCGACATTCTGTCCTGAGAAAGGCTCCGCTGCTTTTCTCTGGTCTTACGTGGATTGAAGACACTGGCATAGCCAGTGGCACCCGTGGGTCAGGCGGTTTCGTTTCGAGATGATGTGGTGAGGGCACATGAGGGCGTATGGCGACGCTTCTTGTCGGCTGCGCCGATCCAGCCATGAACGGCTGGACCACCCCGATCATCCCTCTGGTTTTTTTAATCGAGGGCGTCGTTGGGGTTGCGGGAATCGTCATCGGGGGTTTCTGTTGCTGGGCCGGGTTGGGGGACGGGTTTGGCGTTTTCGTCGAGCTGGATGCGGTAGCGGGTGTCGTAGGTGGCCAGTTCGATGGACTGCGAGTGAAGGTCGACGTTGACGGACTGGAAGTTCTCGTAGGTCGTTGTCTTGTAGTCGAGAACATGCTGGCCGGTCGGTTTGGAGATCGCCTGGATTCGCAGTTCGTTGATGAAGATGTCTTCTTTGTTCAACCCGCGACGATTGATCATGACGAGCAGAGGGCTATTGCGATACTGGTCGAGGACCATCGTCTGTTGGCGGACATTCTGCGACCACATCACTTTGCGATTGGCGACATCGAGGCCATAGACCTTGCCCGAGAATGTGATGCCGTTGAGATCGTAGTAATTGTTCTGGTAGCTGTTGCTGTACGTGTTGGACTTGCTGACGACGAGGTAGGCCTGGTCGCCGTCGGGAAGAAGGAACATCTGACGAACGCCGCTCACTTCGGCTGTCGGAACCGTGCCAAGATCGAGCAGGGTGCCGGTGGCTAGATCGAGCCTGAGGAGTTCGCGTTCCGTGGTTGCGTTTGCACGCGATGTTCCCTCGGGAACTCCGGAGAGCAAAAGCAGGGCGTTCTGATCGAGCTTGCCGACATAGTCTTTGTATTCGATCTCCTGCTGCCAGATCGCCTGAAGCGAATAGCTACCTGTTTCCGGATTGATGGTTGGTTCCCAGCAGGTCACGACGGACGGCTTGTAGAAACCAAGGAAGGTCTGGTTGACGACTTTCATCGTGATGAACCGACCATCGACGACGGCAATGATCTGTTCGAACAGAGCAGGGAACAGCTTTGATGCGAGTTCGGGCTGAGTGACGATCGAACCATCTCTGGGATTGAGAAGACGGCTCTCGCCTGGATCATCGGCGAACAGATAGAGCAAGGAGGGGGTGCCGATGACGGTCGTGCCCAAAGGGATTTTATCGTGCTCCCAGAGGAATTCGCCCGTCGACGGATCGATCGCGATGATCGAGCGTGTGCCGTAGTAACAGAGCAGGTCAGGCGAGAGATAGGCAATCATGCCAGGGATCGCCTGGGAAGTCATTGAATCCAGCAGGTAGGAGACGCCGCGAGTCTGACGCATCAGGTACAAATTGGGATCGCGTTCAATGCTGATTTCGTACGCGCTCACTCGAACATCAACCGGATGCGACCACAGCAGCGATTTTTCCGACAGCGAGACGCAATGCAGATACCCGCCATACGCCAGAATCAGATTATGGCCGAGATACCAGGCGGAAACATCGCCTTCGTGATAGTAATCATCGCCGCGTGTCGTGAGGGGGATCGAGGCATAGGTTGTGCCATCTGCCGAGGCGATCACCAGTCGCGACGAACCGACAAGATAATGCATCGCGAAACGATTCGCAGGTGCCTCCGCGATGTTCCGAATGACGACTTCACCTGTCCCGGACTGATAGGAATGCCCGCCCAGTCGATTCATCGAGAATGACTTGCCACCCCACAGCTGATTGATCGGCTTGATGCTCGGGGCTTTCGTCAGCTCGGTTCTGAGCGCCTGGACCTCGGGAGACTTCAGAAGCTTATTGTCGACCAGAACATCATCAGTCAGCCGCTTGTAGATGCGTTCTGCCTGAGCGAGGAAGCCTCGGTCGATCAGCTTCCGGGCGTAGAGGACAAGCGTCTGCGAGCGAATCGTTGTATTGGCAGAATTGATAAGCTTTAAGCAGATGATCTCGGCGTTGCTCCAGTGGCCGATCTCGCTGTTCTCGTCATTCTGATCGGCTTGCGCGAACTGACGCTTCGCGACTTGCAGCAGGATGGGCTCGAGCAAAGGATGTGTTGAGAGAATGCGAATCAGCCGTGACTGGTCTTCGGGTGTGCTGATATGAGCGGTGATGTAGGCGTCGATTAATGACTTGGTTGGTGCATCTGCCGACGAGGCGAGTTCGTGCAGACGGGCTGCGACCCACTGCAATTCGCTGATGCGGATTTCATGGCGAGTATCGAGCTTGATCGGAGTCTCGAGTGGCGAGGCGGCGAGCTTGACCAGATCATGAAACGCGTCGCCACTTTCCCCGCGTGCCAGATGACGCTGGATCTTTAAGCGGGCATACTGGTGCTTTTCTTCTTCACTGCCGATATAGGCGGCGAGCTGGTTGAATTCCTCATCGTATTCTTTGAGGTCCAAGTCGATGATATCAATCAGCGCCGCCATCATCTGCTGGCGGTACAGGAGCGCGAATTCCGCAGGCAGGTCGGGCATATGAAGCTGCTCCAGACAAGCGACCGCCTTGACGGAATCTCCCTGGCTGAAGGCGAGTTGAGCCTGCTTGAGCATGGCCCAGGCGTCGGACGGATTGCGGTCGAGCTTTTCTGCGATCTGGGTCTCGAGTTCCTTGCGGTCTTCGTAGGAAGTGAATGCAAACGGCCCGACATGGAACAGATTCCCCTGGTGGAAAAAGAGATTCCCGATCGCCCGGTACGTCTCACGGAATGGCTGGCTGGTCAGATCATCGAACGTCCAGCTGGAATCGATCGGCAATCGATACAGCTGATTCTGAGTCGTCGTAAAACAGATCGAATCGCCTGTGACCACGGGGACGCTCGTCAGGTAGCCCACACGTTGATCAAACGCGAACTCTTTGACGATCCGCTTGCGAACATCCATTGCGACGGCGGTGATGGTATTGGCACCGCTCAGGAGGATCTGATTATTGACGACGCCGAGGACTCGTGTGTAGTTCTTGCGCGGCATGTCCGAGAAGACTCTCGAACCATCATGAAGATTCAGACAGATGAGGCGATCAAATTCAGGAGCCGCCATGATGACCTTCTTATCGACGATCATCGGTGGACCAGGTGCCCAGCGATCTGACAGCTTGATCAAATCCGTCATCGCATAATGAAGCTGCTGGTACTCGCGTTCCTGTGGTTGGATACCGAGATAGCGGTGCATCCAGACGATTTCGTGTGTGTAGAGATCAACCGCGACCAGCCAGCCGACGGTCGTCGGGCAGATGACCAATCCCTCAGAAACGGCTGGCATGGCGGTCCACCAGCGACGCCCGACATCGGATTCGATCTTGATGTCCGCATACGCCAGCAGAGTCGACCAGATCGGCTTGCCAGTCGACGGGTCCAGGCAGTACAGGTTGATTTCGCCTTCATTCTCACCAATGACGAGCAGTGTATTGGCGACCGGCGTCGGAGTTCCCAGGAAGAACGTTCCAGCCAGCGGCAGGTCAAAGGATTCGTTTCTCTTCGAGCCGCCGATCATCCAGCGGACGGAACCATCCTTGATGTTGTAAGCAGAGATGCGATTGGACGACCAGTCGCGGTGAAACTGGTCATTGGACGCAGGCGAGACCTCGCGCCAGAAATTGTTCTCCACATCAGCCGTCAGTACGACTCCTTCCGAGAGGGCAAAGACGTTCTGTCCATCCGTCGACAGGGACTGAGAAACATGGTCGCGGAACAAGTAACTCGTCATCGGGTTAGCCTGAACGGTATGCTCCTGGTCGACGATGAAGTAACTGTAGTCCGATTTCTGTGACCCGCGCGAACGCATCCAGGTCTTCGTCGGCTTGCCACACAGCTGATGCTCGACGCTGATCAGATCCTGTGATTCCCAGATCTGCTTTCCGGTCTTCAGGTTGTACGCCACGATTCCCTGCAGGTTGCGAATGACCCCGATGTCTCCTGACGTCACGAACTGATGAGTCGGCGGGAATGCTTCTCCTTCGGTTGTCAGTTGATCGAAAATGATCTCGGTCTCGTCACGGATCTCCTGTTGCTGGGGAATCTCGTTTGACCAGCGTGGGACGAGAATCGGCTCTCCAGTAACAGGTCGAGACAGTCGATCGGGCGTGCCTCCAGGATAATGAAGCTCGGAAACCATTTTCATCGTGGGAGAATCACCTCGATCGAGCCAGGTCAGCCAGTCCGAAAGGGACTTCTGCTGCTGCCCTCGCTTGAGGAGGGTGTCGCTCGACAGCCCGGCTTTTTCCAGAAAAGCATCGTAACGCTTGGCATCGCCGAGGAGCTTATAGGCATAGGCGATCTTTAAACGTCGCTCGTCATCGTTGAGGTCAACCAGATTGAAATCGATCAACTGCTCATAGATGCGAACTGCCGACGGGATTTCTCCACGATCGATGTTGTAGTCGGCTGCCAGCAGTGCGGCTTCTCGTCCGGCGGGGGTCGCGATGTAGCGACGCGAGACGGAGAGGATCTGCTCGAAGTCGCTGTTGGACTTTGCGTCTGCGAGCATCTGAGCAGCCAGTCCCTGATACTGAGACTGATAAAGCTCCTTGACGTCATCGGGGGCAGATAGAAGCATCGCCATGGCTTCTGTTTTGACAGAGATGACATCCCCCTTCTTGTTGGAAACGATCTGGTGAGAATCGTCATCGAGGATGCGCTGCAGACCGTCGAGGGCATCTTTCCACTTGTCGGACTCCATCAATCTTTTGAGACTGCGAATCTGCTGATGGGCATCCCGGGCAAAGGGAGCCCGCTGATCGACATAATCTCGCGCGATCCAACGATTCGGATCTTCTTCCTGCGGGATGAAGTCAGGATTGGGGGCATCGTTCTTCCCTGCACCAGGACGACCGAAGATGTCTTTGATCAGGTCTTTGAACGGATTCTGAGCCGAGGCAGTTGAGACATCGAGCACACAGACCGTCACCCCAGACACGATCAAAGTGAACGCCCAGATGAGGCGTTGGACATAAGTCGAAGACACGAAAGCACTCCAGAGTCTTGTTCATTCGGAAGTCGTATGAGTTCAGTATAATAGCCACGCCGTTGAATGGAATGGGATTTTCTGGGGATCGGGTGAGATGTCCATGCGTCGAGGTTCTGCTCAGGAGCCATGTTGACGCCAACTTCCCTTAACGAGTACGATCCCGCCTCGATTCTGGAATCCCGGGATTTCGGACCACTAATTCGCAATGTCTAATTTGCAGTGTCGCAAGGATGCGCCGCCATGACTCCCGTTTCACCGACATCACGGATGACGCCAGCCGTTCGTTTGCGCCGCATCCTGGGATCGGGCGTGATCGCCTGGGTCCTCCTGCTGGGGCTGGTGATCGGATGGGGAGGAAGTCGTCGGGGTGTCGAAGGGGGAGGGGTCTATGAACTCTCCGAACTGCCACCCATTGGCGACGATTCCCAAAGTAGCGAAGCTGACCTCTCCGGCAAGCTGATGCTCGCTTCTCAATCACGCGATCTGTCCAATTCTTCGATTCGTATCGGGACCTTCAATATCCACAGCGGGAAAGGTCGTGACGAAGTCTTCGACCTGAAGCGAACAGCGAACACGATTCCCCGACACCTCGATATCGTCTTCCTGCAGGAAGTTCGCAGCGGCCTGTGGGGGTATAGCCCGGATCAGGCGGCCAGCCTGGCACAGCAACTTTACATGCGAAGCGTTTTCCTGCCTGTCGAAGCCCAATGGTTTCAACCCCACTTCGGCAATGCCTTGCTGTCTCGACGACATCATGACGTCATCGCGACGCTGCCTCTGCCATGTACCCAAGGCAAGAAATACCGCGGAGCAATGCTGACTCGATTTGTCGTCGACAACATGCCCATCAACCTGATGGGGGCTCACATCGACCTGAGAGTCGATCATGACCGCCAGCTTGACATGGTTCTTTCTGTCTTCGAGAGTCTTGCCTCTCCCAAGGTACTCATCGGTGATCTCAATACGACTCCTGACCAGACGGCGATGATCGCATTTCTTGCCAGGACCGGGTGTCGGAACGTCTTCGCCAGTGAAGGTCATGGACGCGACTGGATGATCATCGACGGCCTGAGGGTTCGCGAATCGGGCATCATTGACCACGGCGGCTCGGATCACGGCCTGCTGTGGGCTGAACTGGCGGTCGTCAATAGACCTGACAAAGTCGCCAGCGAAGAGCCGGGCGTCTTGAAGTAATCGACTCTCCTTCCAACACACGCTGACGGATCAGCATTTTCCTTTTGGATTGATCATGGACGATCGAAGTTTGCATCGCTGGGATCTCATCGGACTCGTCGCATTTTGCGCAGTTCTGTTCGGCATTTGTCTGGTCAGCGAACGACCGCTGAGCATTCACGAAGCGGTCCTGCCCCAGACGTCCAGATTGATGCTGGCTGATGGCGATCTCATTGTCCCCAAGACGGGCGAAGCTCCCTGGCTGGAAAGCCCGCCGCTGCCACAGTGGATCAGCACCGCGCTGGCGGTTCCCTTTGGCGAACTGGAAACACACTTCGTCGCTCGCCTGGGGAATGTCCTGGTCGCGATCCTCATTGTCCTGATGGCTGCCTGGACGACCGCGAAACTCTTCGGTCGCAATATGGGTCTGCTCACCGGCCTGTGCTTAGCAACGATGTGCGAATTCACGAAGTATGCCTGGCTGGCGGAAGACGAGATTTATCTGTGTGCAGTCATCACGGCAGTGATTGCCTGGTTCGTGCACATGGAGTTCAACGGTGAAGACGCCAAGCCAATTACGAAGTCTCCCTGGTATCTCGCGCCATTCACGACGCGTTCTTCCGCGATGTTGACCTTCTTCCTCCTGCTGGGCCTGACGAACCTTTGCAAGGGGATCATTTTTGGCATGGTGCTGGCTTTGATTCCCTGTGTCAGCTTTATCGTCCTACAGCTGAATTACGCACGACTCAAGCCGTACTTGTCGGTGTGGGGTGTTCTGCTGACACTGGCTGTCGCTGCTGTGTGGCCAGTCGCCTGTTACTTCCGTTATCCCGACGTCGTCGATGTCTGGATGTTTGACCTCGGCGGACGTGTCGATGGCAAGTACGCGGCGATCAACCAGCCGCTCTGGTATTACCCGGTCAACATGTTGTGGATGCTCGCCCCGTGGACCTTCTTCGTTCCGGTGGGCATGGTGATGACCTGGAAGAAGGCCTGGAAAGATCCAACCTCTGCTGAGCGCTTCGTCTGGTGCTGGGCTCTGCTGGTTCCTGCTGTCCTCTCAATTCCTGCCGGGAAGCATCACCATTACTTGCTGCATGGCCTTGTCCCCTGGGCGATGCTCGGGAGTATTGGACTGGTCCGGGCCTGGGCCTGGATGCACGCGTGGCCGACGTGGTTGAAACACCCCGCCTGGAGCCTGCTGAGCATCGCGACCCCTGCCTGCGTTGCACTCGTACTTCTACGCTCCAAATTGCCCGGCCCGGAAAGCACCACCTGGGGACTCATTGCCACCATCCCGGTCGCTGCCTTGATGCTGGCTTGGGGAATTACGCGAACCGATCGACGCTATGCCGTTTCCGCGATGTTTGGCGTGACCGCAGCGGCTTACCTGTTCGGCCACGTCTACTCAGGACACTACATCGACAAGAATCGCCTCGACGCCCACTTCTGCCAGCAAGTCGCCAAAGACTTTGGAGCTGTCCATGAAGCCCAGTCCACGCCCTTGCTGATGGACCTCGGCTTCCAGACCCACCGCGCCTTCCTCTGCCAGTTCTATCTGCCGGAAACAGTCAAGCCACTGCATAACCTGTCGTTCCTGCGTTCCAGCGACATCCATGCTGACGAGGCGTATGTGTTGTCCATTTCCGGCAAGCAGCAGCAACTCGAACAATACGGCGCTGTTGAAGTCGTCCGACAAAACAGCACCGGCGCCGGCGGCAGTGATTCGACCGATGATCGCCTCACGGTCTACCGCATCCGCTTCCCTGAAAAGTTCGAACGCGTCGCGACCGAAGACGTCCGCATCAGCCCCATGCAGGGCATGAACCGTGCAACAGGGCCGGAAGTGACGGTGATTCGGTAGTCGATCTCGACATTGCTGTCGTGACTACGACTTCTGCCCTTTGAAAACATTCAACAACGCATGCACCTGGCCGTGGTGGTGGGCTGAGTGATAGATCATGATCTGGATCCACATGCGCAGGGACTGATTGTTATCGCGGACTGACATCGTCTTCGTATCGAGATCCTCGTCGGTGAAGGTCTTGAGCGTTTCCCGCAGCGTTTCGTGAGCGTCTTTGAGCATCTTGAGAATGGTCTCAAACGATGGGACGTCGGTATCGGACGGCGAGCTGCCGCCGCGGAAACGGTCCCAGTAGTCTTTGTATTTGGCTCGCTCGTGAGCTGTGACGAGTCGATCACAGGCAAAGAGTTCTTCCGTCACCGCAATGTGGGTCCATTGCCACGCCGCATGAGCACGTCCGGGTGCAATCCGCCAGCTGAGGAAATCATGCAGCTCGGGATTCCCTGCAACCGCTTCGACCTGCGCGATGACGCGGTTCATGTTCATATCCAGGCAAGACTGCAATGCGCTGAGCTGATTCATTCGGGAAACCTCTGGTTGTTGATGACAATTAAAAGTGTGTGCCACTGCTGGCTTGCCCAGCAGTGCAAATTCAAATGAGATTATCGAAGGCTGCACTCTGGAGGCAGGCCATCGGATTCACACGAGAACGTCAGTTCGTGGAATGTCCTGGATCATGGGCATGCTTGACTGTCTTTCGATGGGCTTTCTCCATTCGCTGATCCTACTCATTCGGCCTGCTGTCAAACAAGATCTACGAAATGAAGTTATCAAATGAATGACAGCTCATGATTATTGAACTCCGAATGGAGCCTTCGGTGATCAACTTTGAAAACTGCACTGCTGGGCACGCCAGCAGTGGCACACTCTTGTCAATGAAAGAGTCCTATTCAATCAGATGTTCGTTCCCAGTCTCTTCTCTCCCCTGACTGGCATTCCCCTTGCGCTTATCGTTAAAGTAGAGTTCAGAGCCAACATGCTCATCTACTTTGTACCTGAATAGCGACGATCGAATGGATAACATTACTCCCGCATCTTCCGAGCCGAAAGATGCGGCTGCTCTTCCGGCGACCGCTGCGGCACCTCATACGCATGTCGAGCATCATCAGTCTCCCTGGTACTTCGTCCTCTGCCTGACCGGCGTGGATTACTTCAGTACGCTGGCGTATCAACCCTCGATCGCGTTCTCGGCAGCGGGCATTCTTGCGCCTCTGGCGACGATGTTCCTGGTGTTGATCACGTTGTTCGGAGCGGTCCCGATTTATCGGTATGTCGCAGGACAATCGCATGAAGGTCAAGGCTCGCTGAAGATGCTCGAGCACCTGCTTTCGGGCTGGCTGGGCAAGCTGATGATTCTCTCGCTGCTCGGGTTCGCCGCGACGGATTTCGTCATCACGATCACTCTCTCAGCCGCGGATGCAACAGAGCACTTACTGCACAATCCGCTATTCCACGGCCTGCCTTTTCCATTCAACAGCCCGGTTCTCATCACGCTGTGTTTTCTTCTGGCGCTGAGCGGGATCTTTCTGATCGGCTTTCGCGAGGTCATCGGCGTGGCGGTCGCGGTCGTTATTTTCTACCTGGCGATTAACCTGATCCTCATCTGTTTTGGGGTCACGTATATTTTCGGTCATCCGGAACTGTTGTCGAACTGGATGAAGGAAATCAACGCCGGAGAATGGGAAGTCGAGCATGCCGTCTTTCAGGGGAAAGGGTTGCTGACAGCGATACTGGTCAGTGTCTTGTACTTCCCGAAACTTGCCCTGGGTTTGAGCGGATTTGAAACCGGCGTCGCAATCATGCCACTGGTGAAAGGGGCTCCCGACGATGATCCAGCCAATCCGAAAGGCCGGATCAGTGCCGCCCGAACGATGCTGCTAACCGCGGCTTTGATCATGTCGGTCATGCTGATTGGCTCGTCGTTATTGACGACGCTGCTCATTCCCCATGCCGACCTGCACCACGGCGGGCCTGCCACCAACCGAGCCCTGGCTTATCTGGCTCACGGCGACAGTCCGCATCAGTTCCTGCCGTTCGCTGGTGAAATCTTCGGAACGATTTACGACCTGAGTACGATTGTGATTCTCTGGTTCGCAGGGGCCTCCGCCTTCTCGGGACTGCTCAATTTGATCCCGCGTTACCTGCCTCGCTACGGCATGGCGCCGACGTGGATCAATCGTATGAAGCCGATGGTTCTTGTGATTCTGGGCACCTGTGTTCTAGTCACGATTATTTTCCAGGCCGATGTCGAATCCCAGGGGGGCGCGTATGCGACCGGGGTCATGGTCTTGATGGTTTCTGCGTGTCTGGCAGTCACGATCGATCGCTGGAGACATCACCGCAAGAATGTCTTGCCGTTGATCGGCTCCATGGTGATCACGCTGCTTTTCATTTACACGACGATTACGATCATCATCGAGAAACCGGATGGTCTGATCATCTCGATCTTCTTTATTGTTGCGATCGTTTTCTTGTCACTGCTATCTCGGTTCATGCGTGCCGGTGAACTACGAACGGTTCGCTTCCAGTATGCTGACCAGCAGACTCAGTTTCTCTGGGAGACTCTGAAGTACCTCGACATTCCGGTCCTCGTCCCTCACCGTCCGTTTGGACGCTCGATCGACGAAAAGGAAAAAGAAATCCGAGCCCGCCACCACATCACTGATGACATTCCGATTGTCTTCCTGGAAGCCAACGTCGGTGATCCCAGCGACTTCTACCAGGAACCGCTGATGAAGATCACGTCCGAAGGCGGACGCTTCCTCATCCAGCTCAGCCGAGTCTCAGCGATCGCACCGGTGATCGCGGAGATCGCGATCTTCCTGTCGCAGGAAAGCCCGCCACTGGAAGTCCACTTCGGCTGGTCCGACGAGAACCCCCTGCAGATGAATCTGCGCTTCCTGCTCTTTGGAGAAGGGAACGTGCCGTGGCTGGTCTATGAACTGCTGCAGGAAGCAAAGATCGATCCGTCGATCCGACCACGGGTGATCATCGGGTAAACGTCGTCACACGTTACCCGCTTCATTTCCCACTCGTGGCATACTTCGTCACGGGTCTCTTTGCCACCTCTGCGGTCGTTTCGTTAACCGCTTTCTGCACTCCCGTAATCGTCTCATCGAAAAACGCTGGGCCTGCTTCGACGATCCATTCTTCCAACTGATACTTCGCAGCGAGTCCTTCGGACTGAAGCCGCTTGTCCGTATCATATGCCAGCAACATGCCTCGGACGACGGCGGTCTCGACGTCCCCGATGCTCAGCGTGTCATTTCCCTGGTCTCTGAGTAACGGAGCAAATGCAACTTTCTTCGCGCCAACAGCTGCTGCCTGTCGCAGTGCCATCCGTCCGATGCGCTCCATCGTTGCGAGGTCCAACGAAGTTTCCTCTCCAAGTCCGATCAGCAGCAACTGTGTCGGCTTGATTGTTCCCGCGGGGGACGTCAGCAGTAATGTCTCCAGTTCATCGCCGACGAATTCCCCCCGATTTCGCAAGGAGGTGATGACGCCTCCCAGTCGCTTGTCGAGTTCGACGGGTGCCCCTTTCGTCACGTCGCCCGCTGTCTTGTGCTTGAAAAAGCAGACGACCTGCAACGGGACATCGGCGTCATAAGGCCCCTGTGCTTTGACGGTCAATTTTACGCCATGAAGCCCAGCCAAAGACTTCTCAGCTGGAGCTTTTGTGTCCTCTGCTTGCAGGGCAACAGAGACTGTCATCAGGCAGAACGTCGCTAACGTAGCAAAAAAAACATGACGAGGCTTCATAAGTGGTTCCGATGATGAGGGAAGAAAAGATCAATACGCCCAGCAGCCACAGCCGGTTGTTCCCCAGAGGGATTGCTGTTGTGACTGGCCTCCGCCGAGAAGCTTGTGCAGCATCGAATGCCCATGATTCGGCTGGACGATCTGAGAAGCATGCCCTCTCGATGCAGCCGCGTGATAGTACCCGCCATATTCGCCCACGGGCGACCAGTCCGGACTGACGGGTAACGCGGGCGGCGAGTTTTTGCCGAACGGCTGATCCGCATAGACAACCTTTCCGCCGACGACTGTCAGGACAGACGTGATGCTCTTGATCTGCTCTTCGGGAACGGTGAAGTAATCGTCCGAGAGTGCGACGACATCTGCGAGCTGCCCGACCTTGATCGTACCGCGAACTTTGTTCTCATTCGAGAACCAGCCTGCCGTCTGCGTGTAGAGACGCAGCGCCTGCTCGCGGCTGAGCAGGTTGTCCTCGTGATACAGCTTCAAGCCGCCGACAGTTCTTCCGGTCGACAGCCAGTACAAGCAGACCCAGGGGTTGTAGCTGGCGACGCGC
>SXGT01084059.1_pt1 | contig 19683 bp, 16 predicted proteins | sample 3176221 | NCBI WGS metagenome assembly SXGT01 (sample SAMN11356862, study PRJNA531348) | freshwater metagenome | isolation source: freshwater sample F1-120 | place: China: Fuxian Lake, Yuxi | collected 2017-12-25
CTGAACGTGTCGCGTGAAATCCTCCAGGAAAATGCGCTGCTGGAAAAAATCCGCTCCGGTGCGGTGAAGAAGGTTTTGGGTCTTCTGGAAGACCTGGTCAGGAACGAGCCAGAGAAATACGCGACGTTCTGGAAGGAATTCGGTCAGGCGTTCAAGGAAGGCCCGATCGAGGATTTCAAGAACAAGGACCGCATCGCCAAACTGCTGCGCTTCTCGTCCACGCACAACGACTCGGACATACAGAACGTGTCGCTGGACGATTACATCGGCCGCATGAAAGAGGGTCAGGACAAGATCTACTACATTACGGCCGAGAGTTACGCCGCCGCGAAAAACAGCCCGCATCTGGAAATTTTCCGCAAGAAGGGTCTGGAAGTGCTGCTGATGCACGAGCGGGTCGATGACTGGCTGGTCGGCTACCTGACCGAATATGAAGGCAAGCCGCTGCAATCGATTGCCAAAGGCGACCTGGACCTGGGCACACTGGAGGACGAAACCGACAAGCAGCACAAGGAAGAGGCCACCAAGGAACTCCAGCCGCTGATCGACCGCATCAGGGCCGTGCTGGGCGATAAGGTCAACGAGGTGAAAATCAGCGCCCGACTGACCGATTCGCCAGCCTGTCTGGTCAGCGAAAGCTACGGCATGAGCCGCACCATGGAGCGGATCATGAAATCGGCCGGCCAGGACATTCCGGCCAGCAAACCGGTGTTCGAGCTCAACCCCGACCATACCCTGGTCGTGAAGCTGAAAGCAGAGCCCGACGAGACCCGTTTCGCTGACTTGACGGAGATCCTTTACGATCAGGCCGTCCTTAGCGAAGGGGCTCAACTGGATGACCCGGCCGCCTTCGTCCGCCGCCTGAACGGGCTGTTGCAGAATGTGATGGGCTGACCGCCCGCTTCACCGAACCGAAAAGCGGGCCGAGTGCCCGCTTTTTTCATCAGGCACACACCCTACGGGCATTGGCCTCGAAGCGAGGCATTCTCACTGCATCGCCCCACTCATGGGATTGACAGGTGCGTGCAATCGTACTGATAGTTGCACATCTTGTGATGGATGGAACCAAAGCCACCGAGAACAAAAACCAGTGCTATTCAATTCCTATATTTTCATTCTCTGCTATTTACCCATTACGTGCTTCGTTTTCTTCAGCCTGGGGAAACGCAGTCATTATCTGGCAGCCACATGGCTGACGGCTGCATCTTTTCTGTTTTATGCGTGGTGGAGTCCAGACTATGTGGTGCTGCTTCTGGGTTCCATAACCTTTAATTATTTTTTTGGCAGATTCATAGCCCGCCGCTTTGATGAAGGCCATGCCAAAGCGAATAAAATAGCCTTGGCTTCTGCGGTCAGCGCCAACCTTCTGCTACTCATATATTACAAATACACGAACCTGCTGGTGGCAAGCGCGAATGAGCTGTTTGGAACTGGCTTCCATATTGGCGCTATCGTTCTTCCCATTGGCATATCTTTCTTTACGTTTACGCAAATTGCCTTTCTGGTCGATGCCTCCAAGGGGTTAGCCAGGGAGTACCGGTTTATTCACTACTGCATGTTCGTTACTTATTTCCCGCATCTGATTGCAGGCCCTGTGCTTCATCACAAGGAAATGATGCCGCAGTTCAGTGATGAAAAAACTTATCGGCTGAACTATGACAACCTCGCCTTAGGCATGACTCTATTTACATTCGGGCTGGCAAAGAAACTGTTATTAGCTGACAATCTTTCCATCTATGCCACTCCAGTATTCGATGCCGCTGCGGCTGGTACAAAAATTGGCTTTCTGGAAGCATGGGGCGGCTCATTATCGTATGCACTACAGATCTATTTCGACTTTTCCGGGTATACCGACATGGCCATCGGTCTATCACAAATGTTTGGGGTGAAGCTGCCAATAAACTTTTATTCCCCATACAAGGCCTTGAACATTATTGATTTTTGGCGGCGATGGCATATAACTCTATCTCGATTTCTCAGAGATTATTTATATATCCCGCTAGGTGGCAACAGAAAAGGCAAGGCACGCCGCTACCTAAACCTTTTCATGACAATGCTGTTAGGCGGCATCTGGCATGGCGCAAACTGGACCTTCCTGGCTTGGGGAGGTCTGCATGGCATCTATTTGATAGTTAATCATGCCTGGCAAGGACTACTCACAAGATTGGGCTGGACCCAAACCGGTCATGGTGCTTACCGGTTATTTTGCGGAGCCATCACCTTTCTTTCTGTAGTGGTAGCCTGGGTGTTCTTCCGGGCAGAATCCATTCCTGCCGCCACAAAGATAGTCAGCGGCATGCTAGGGAAAAATGGCTTGGGGATTCCAGTAAAATGGCTGGACGAGCGGAGCGGTGCCATTAACTGGCTGCTGGATCATGGAGCATACCCCAGCACCAACACGCTCTTTGCGGCGGGTGCTGAATCAAGAATGATTGCCCTTTCCCTCGCAATCTGCTGGCTGCTGCCTAATACCGTGGATATTTTTTCTGGTAGCGCCATGGGGAAAGCTAGATGGTGGTCCTGGACGACAAACAAAGCATGGACAATGGCCACAGTAATACTCGGCTTCTTCTCATTCCTGTCGATTTCCGGCTTGAGTGAATTCATCTATTTTCAGTTCTGACCCGCATGAATGGAAAAAGATATTTTGGAATATGTCTGGCCAGCCTGGGTGCACTACTGGCGCTGACGGGTTTGTTTAACCGCGTGGTGGATCCATTCTGGTACTATCGCGACATTACTATAGATGGCTTTAATTCGGTAAAAACCCAGTTCACCAACTATGAACGGCATGTAAAGCCGGTCATTCTAAGGGAAACCAGGCCTGATGCCGTCATCTTCAGCAGCTCGGTTCTCGAAGCCGGCATGAACCCGGCGCACCCTGCCTTTACCAATGATGGAACTTACCATGGCTACAACTTCGGAATGCAGGCGGCGTGGTGGGATCGTGTCTACTGTAATCTTGAATATGCCCTCGCCAATACGGAGTTAAAAACGGTCGTCATTGGGATTTCACCAGAACCGTTGCCAAGCCTTGATTGCAGTTCACGCATCAAGGAAATGGGTGCCATTCAACCCTCGCAGCTGCTTTTTTCATTCGACGCCTTGAAAGCATCCCTTAAAACCGTGACCCAGCAAGCAAAACGGCCAACACATACCCTGGATGGAATGCTTTTTTATCACCGTTATCAGTCCGGCAAGATAGAGGCCTCTTTTGCCCAGGAATTTTACAAATATCGTATTCGTTCCAAAGGTAAGGCCTGCCCGAAACCAAGATCAACAGACATCCCGGCATGGGTACCCCCAGATGGCGAAGTGGATATGCGCGGGCTCGAAAAACTACTAAGGCAGCTTGTTGAGCGCAAAGTACAGGTGAAGCTTGTTATATATCCCATACATGCCTTATGGATGGAACTGATGCTGTGTGATGACCTACCGAAACGGTGGCACTTAATTTATAAGATGGCGAAGATTGTGAACGATGCCAGTCAGCAGGGTGGGGATATTGAATTATGGGATTTCCAGGGCTTCTCCAGTGGTCTTGTTGAGAAAATCAGCAACAATCAAACCAGGTATTGGCAGGACTTTGGCCATTTCAACTATGAACTAGGGGACATCATGCTCGACCTTATGTACCGCCGCGCAGACCCCATGGACAGGTGGGGAGACGATGTCTTCGGCGTCAGGCTAACACCGGAATCCTTACCTGGGCGCTTTACCCGTTTCTTTCAGAGCCGCCGCGAATTTATCAATGGGAACAGCGGGTTCATCCAGGACTTCGAGAAATTCAGTCAATGAGCACGCCTTCCAAATGATGGATGACGAGCCTGAGTTGCCCGGCAAAGGCGGTCGGACGAGAGGTAAGATAGCCCGAAAATCCAACCCGACCCTTTTTCCATGAAAAGCAGAACGCTCCTCATCACTTCAGCCCTCACAGCGCTGCTGGCCGTGGCTTTTGGGGCCTTTGGTGCCCATGGGCTGAAGGGTCAGCTCAGCGAGGCCGACCTGGCCATTTACCGGACAGCGGTCGACTACCATATGTGGCACGCGCTGGGCTTGGGATTAATTGGCCTTGTGGCCGAAAGGCATCCGGGTTCACGCGTGCTCCGCTGGGCTGGCAGCGCCATGGTGATCGGCCTGCTACTATTTTGCGGGAGCCTCTATGCACTGAGCCTTTCGGGACTGCGCTGGCTGGGCATGATTACCCCTCTGGGTGGGCTATCGTTCATGGCGGGCTGGGGATTGATGGCACTGGCGCTGTTTCGGGTCCCACCCCCTCAACAATCCTGAATCGCTCCCGAAAAGATTCGATCGACCATGAGCAAGCTGTTCCGATTCATCGCCACCGAAGCAAGCAAGGCGCTCCCGCCTACCCTCTTTTTCATGGGCGTCTTTCATGTGGCGATGCTGATTCGTCACCTGGACGAAGAAAGCTACGGTATCACTCCTGCCCGGTCGGCTTCGGCCACGATTGCCGCGCTGGTCTTCGGGAAGCTTTACCTGCTGCTGGGTGATCGGCGTTTCATGAATGTGTTCGCGGGGCGCCCCCTCATGTACAGCACGATTTGGAAAACCCTGCTCTACAGTCTTCTGGGATCATTTGCCCTGCTATGCGAGGAAATGTTCCCCCTGCTACATCACCACCTCGATTTCGCAACCGCCTGGAAGCAATATCTGTCGGAGACCCTCTGGCCCCTGTTTTTGGCCAATCACCTATTCATCTTCCTCTCGGTACTGGCGTTTACCTCCGCCTCCGAACTGATTCAGGCCGTAGGAAGGGAGCGGGTGAGAACCCTGTTCTTCGGGGCAGCCGAATCTACCCGACCAGCTCGCCGCTGAAACCTGCGTCTCCAAGACACGCTCGGCCAGGCGTTCGCCGGCTTCCGTGAGAGGATGAAACACCACATCGGCACCTGACTGGAACAAGGCGGGATCTTCGCTGACATTAAAGGAGGTGGTGCCAATGGTGCCCAGGAACCCGCTGGACCGGATATGCGCCAGCGCCGCTTGACGCGCACGAAAATCGGGCACCGCCAGCACAATACCGCTCAATCGGCTCGTGTTCGCCTGTGCCCATAACGCATGATCCTCGACGTCGCCATAGACCACTCGCAACCCCTCCCGCTTGAGCTGGCCTACGCGGGCGGGGTCGGCATCCAGCCCCATGACCTTGTGGCGCTGACCATCCAATGTCTCATAGGCCGCCCTGCCGATCCGCCCCAGGCCAACCACCAGCCATTGTGCATTGCCAAAATTCGCGGGAACCTGGTCGGGATGCGGCACCCGCCGCTCAAAACGAATCAGCCAGGGCTCCAGCCGGTTAAACAGACGATGTGAATAACGATTCAACAACGCGGCCAGACCCAATGAACCCGCCACGGCCACCCCCAGCACGGGCTTCCACCCCGGCTCCAGCAGTCCGGCGTCAATCACGGGTACCGCCGCGATCAGGGCAAATTCACTGTAGGTCATCAGCGCAAGCGCCGCCACAAAACCCGTTCGAGCACGCAACCCTGTCACCAGCAACAGGGTAAAGAACAGCCAGCCCTGCAATGGCAGCAGCGCCAACAGCCCCGCCGCCGTCCACAACTGTTGCGCCGTGGGGGTTCCCAACAGACCGATTTGCAGAAAGAAGGCCACGAGCAAAGCTTCTTTCAGTCCCCAGAGTTTGCGCCCCAAATCATTGGCATCCGGGTGCCCTGCCAGCAGTACGCCCATCAACAGGGCACCCAGATCCCTTGAAATACCAACCGCCTCAGCCAGTTCACCGCCGGAAAAAGCCAGGAGGATGCCGAGCAGCAGGCGCAGCTCGCTATTACGCGTAGCCTCAAATAACCAGATCGCCAAAGGCCGCAGCAGCGGCAGAATCAACAGCCCGAAGGCCCAAGGCGAAGGCGTGGAGCCGCCCGCCACCGCCAGCAGACCCACCGCCACCAGATCCTGCAAAATCAGGATACCCATCACGGTCCGGCCATGAAAACTGCCTAGCTCGCGGTTATCTTCCAGCACTTTGACGGCGAGCACCGTGCTGGAAAAGGCGAGACTGGCACCCAGAACCAGACCGCCGGATAAATGCTGATGCTCGTAAAGAAAAGTCAGCCCGGAAACACCGGCCACAATCAGCAGGTGCAGGGTGCCAACCCCCAGCACCTCGCGCTTGAGAAGCGTCCGTAATTTCAGCTTGAGGCCGACGGTGAACAGCAGCAGCAGAATGCCGATGTCGGCAAATTCGGCTAGCAGTGCCTGCGAGCGGAACCCCGCCATATGCAGCAGATAGCCCGCCAGCAGATAGCCCACCAGTGGCGGCAGCCAGAGGCGGCTTGCCAGCAGCCCGGCGGCATACGCCGCACTAATCCAGATAAGTTCCATGGTGATGTGTGATCAGAGTGAAAACGCCGGTGGACTTACCGGACGCGTCCGATTTCAGTGATGGAGAATTTCCTGCACCAGCACCCAGGGGGCGACAACCACCGCGTTCAGATCGGGCCGGGCCAACTCCCATTGCCGGGCATGTTCATCCGTGGCACGAACCACCCGGCGCGTCTGCATCCAGGCACCCAGCCTCGTGGCGTCATCATTGGCCATCGCCGCCGCCACCTCAAGCAATGCGAGCGGTTCAACCACCACGACCACCACGCCCCGGGCAAAATGCCGCTGTAGCTCGGGCCACGCAATCACTCCGCTTTCAGCCGCCAGTCTTTCGATAGAGTCAGAGAGAGACATCGCCGTGTCGTTATCAATAGTCCATCAATTCAATTGAACTGATTAAACTCGATCCAGCGCCTCGTCACCAGTACAGTAAACCAAGGCGGCCTGGAATCGGCTGTTAAACCCCTGCGCCGGGTGCCATGGCTTGCGCTTCGACGATTTGGCCAAAGCTGATAGCCGCATCATTGACGGGCAGTTTTTCCGGGTAAAGCACCTCAAGGCCCGCATCCGTCAGGCGCTGAAAAACCCGTTCCGTCAACCGGCGATTCTGGAAAACTCCGCCGGTCAGGCCCACACGGCTGACGCTGTGTCGCTGTCTTATCCACTGGGCCTGATCGTGAATACACCCAGCCAGCGTTTCATGAAACAGGGCCGAACGCTGGCTCACGGATTTCTGCCTATCCATCAACAGCGGCAGCAACGGTGTCCAATCGGTGCGCCACAGATCTCCGTCGTTGGTCAAAGGCAGCGGCAGCGGCAGCGCCTCGCCGTACACGGCCATCGCCTCGGTCTCCAGTCGCATCGCGGCATGTCCCTCGTAGCTTTGCGTGGATGCGATCCCGGTCAAGGCAGCGGCTGCGTCAAACAAGCGGCCCGCCGAAGACGTGAGAGGAGAGTTGAGCCCGCGCACCCAGGCGGAGCGGGCCAAGGTGGATGCGGCCGGAGCATCCCGCCAGTCCAGTCCCGCCTCAAGGCAAGCTGACCATGCACAACGCCAGGGGTCACGGCTCGCCTGGTCGCCACCGATCATCCGTAAAGGACGCAAGCTCGCCACCCGCTGCCAATGGCCCGGCCTGCCCCACAAGGCTTCGCCACCCCAAAGCGTCGCGTCCTGGCCGTAGCCCAGTCCGTCCCAGGTGAAGACCAGCATCGGTTCATCCAGCTCGAACTCCTCAAACAGCGCCGAGGCATGCGCCGCATGATGAAAGATCTGCCGTACTGGCTTCCCCTGCGCGGCAGCCCAACGGCTGGAGTAATACCCAGGATGGGCGTCACAGACCAACGACTCGGGCACGATGCCATAAAGCCGGCCAAGATCCTCGATGACCTGTTCAAACACCTGCAAACTTCGGGGCGTCCCCAGGTCACCCAGATGCGGCGAAACGATGACACGATCCTCCACGGCCAGCGCAACGGTGTTCTTCAGATCGGCACCCAGAGCCAAAAGGGGCCGTGCGACCGGAGCACCTAGCCGCAACTCCACCGGTGCCAGGCCCCGGCCCAAACGCAGGGGCCGAAGCTTGCCAGCGATGCGGCGAAACACCGAATCATCCGCCGGCCGCCGGATGGGCCGGTTGTGATGCAGAAAGGCATCGGCCACACGGCCAAGCCGCTGTACGACGCTATCCGCCTCCGTCAGCACCGGCTCGCCGCTGAGATTGGCTGAGGTCGCCACCAGCGGCCCATCGAACGCTTCCAGCAGGAGGTGATGCAGAGGACTGTAAGGCAAGATGAGCCCGACTTCATTCAACCCGGGCGCAATGGCCTCGGACAGCGGACTGTGGGCCGACTTTTTCACCAGCACGATGGGCCGCAATGGTGAGCGCAGCAAAGCCAGTTCGGCCAGATCGGGTTCGGCGGCATCCACTATGGCCCAATCCGGCACCATCACCGCGAAGGGTTTATCGGGGCGATGCTTACGCTGCCGCAGACGCTGAACCGCCTCATCGGATCGCGCATCGCACAGCAGATGGTAACCCCCGACGCCCTTGACGGCGACGATCAACCCCCCACGCAAGCTCGCCACGCAGGCGGCCAGCGCCAGCACATTGCCCTGAACGGTTTGCCCATCGGGTCCGGAAAACGCCAGAACCGGGCCACAGCGGGGACAGGCCAGTGGCTGGGCGTGATAGCGCCGGTCGCCGGGATCGTCATACTCAGACTGGCATTCGGCACAGAGCGGAAAACCGGCCATGGCCGTATTGGGCCGGTCATAGGGCACACGGTCGATCAATGTATAGCGAGGCCCGCACTGCGTACAGCAGGTGAATGGATAGCGATACCGGCGGGCAGCGGGATCGCTCATTTCGGCCAGGCATTCCTGGCAGACGAAATGATCGGGCGGAATCACGATCTGGCCAGCGTTCCCTGAAGTGCTGTGACGTATCTCGAAACCAGTCCAACGCCCTAGCTCCGCCACCTCCACAACCGGCGTCGCTGGCTGGGCGAGTGGGGGCGCTTCGGTCTTGAGCGAGAGGCCAAACGAGACCAGCTGATCCGGTGTCCCTTCGGCATGGATGACGACAGCGCCGCCAAGATTCTGCACCCAGCCCCGAATACCCAGTTGCAGGGCCAGTCTCAATACGAACGGACGGTACCCCACGCCCTGAACCCGGCCCTGGACGTGGATGCGATGGGCGCAGATGACAGTTTTCATGCTATGGCGGCGGCATCACTCAGGCGACCCATCGAATCACCCGGCCATTCGCCCGATGAGTGACGCGCATCACTCCCGGTTCAAGGGGTCTGTGCGGGAGCCGTGAATCCCAAAGGCCTGAACACGATCTCCGGCCCGGCCACCGCGTGCACAGTCCGTCCCTCGGTCTCAATCCGGGGAACCAGCGTTTTGCGGGTCTCCCGCAGTTCCCGATAACGCTTCAACTGGGTGCTCAACCAGTCCAGCCACTCCGTCATTCCGGCACCGGTTTTGGCGGACATGGCCATGGCAGGCGACCTGGAGGCCAGCTTGCGCAAATAGCCTTCGGCCCGCTCGGGCGAAAACTCCGTCAGATAGGGCAATAAATCCGTCTTGGTAATCAGCATCAGATCCGCCGCACGGAACATCACCGGGTATTTGGCCGGCTTGTCATCGCCCTCGGTCACCGACAGCAAGGTGACATTGCGGTGATGACCCAGATCAAAACTGGCCGGGCATACCAGGTTGCCCACATTCTCGATAAACAGAATGTCGAGCCGGGTCAGGTCCAGTGTGTTCAGTGCTCCCTGAACCAAATGGGCATCCAGATGACAGGCGGTACCGGTCGTGATCTGATGGGCCGGAATACCCAGTGCGCGAATGCGCTCGGCATCGTTTTCGGTCTCAAGATCCCCCTCAATGACCGCCAGCCGCAGACGCCCGTTCAGTTGGCGAATGGTCGCCTCCAGCAGCGAGGTTTTACCGGAGCCCGGCGAGGACATCAGATTGATGGTCAACACGCCATGCTCGTCCAGACGCGCACGGTTGAGCGCGGCCTGCCGGTCGTTATGTTCCAGCAAACCGTTGAGAATACGGGCGGGATGATGGCCCAGGAGGCTGGTTTTGGCCGGGGTCAGCAGGTGACGATTGCCCTCGGTGACATTGCATCCACAGGTATTACACATGGTCTTTGCCCGGTAGTTCAGGAAGGGGAAAGGAAGTCATCCATGACGAGTTCGACTCGCGCCAGAATCAATTCGTGTCCGCTCACCAGTGCCGTACCGGCGCTGCCGCAGTGGGGACAAGTCAGGTCATTCGGCGGCACTTCAGATTCGGCACCACACGCTGGGCAGGCCACCCGCAGTGGTGGCGAGTGCATGACCAGCTGGGCGGCCCCGGCCACCGTTCCCTCTCTGGCCATCACGAAAGCCGTCTCCAGCAGCTGCGGCTCCACCCCTGACAAAGGGCCGGCCTGAACTTCAACCCGGCTTACGGCAACCGCAGCATGTTGCTTTACCAGCGAGGTCAACTGGTCGATGAGGTTCTGGCACAGTGAAAGCTCATGCACTCAGGCGATCCCCTGTCCGGCCAGCAGATAAGCGCCCGCCATCGCGATCAGGGCGCCGGTGATTTGCGCAACTCGCGGCATGCGGCTCAAGGTTAAACCCAGCCCGATACCAATCAGATGCAGACAGACCGTCGCGGTAACAAAGCCCATGGCATAGGCCAGCGGTACGCTGGCCTGAGGCATTTCCTGACCATGGGCATAGCCGTGGAACAGGGCGAATACCGACACCGCCAGCCCGCTCACCGCCGTGGGCAAACGAACCGAAGCCGCCACCATCAGCCCCAGGGCAAGCACCGACAGGGCGATCATCAGTTCGACATGAGAGAGTCCCAAGCCCAGACCCGCCGACCAGGCACCAGCGGCCATTACGCCGACGAAAGCCAGCGGCACTTGCCACAGCGCCCGCCCGCCCAGCTGGGCCGCCCAAAGCCCTACCGCGATCATGACCAGCAGGTGGTCAGGCCCCAGGAAAGGGTGCGCCAGGCCTTCGATCAAACCCGCGCCTTCTGCACCAAAGGTATGTGCGGAAGCCGTTTGAGCCAAAAGAGAGGCCAAGCCGGTGGCGATAACACGGATCGGTTTTTTTCTGATGTTCATGATGTTTCCAGTTCGATTGTGAGTGACGGGCTCGTGGTTTCGAAAGGGTGAACCTCTAAAAACAGCGACGGCTGGCCCGCCGGACTATTTCCGCTGGCGGGCGCTCTCGGCCACGGGCTGGCCCTTGATTTTATCCAGGTTCCAGACCCTGGCGCCGTCCCAGCCCGTCGAAATGGCGCGGCCCTCCCCGCCACATGCCAGCGTTTCCACCGGGCCTTCATGAGCGGCCACATAGCCCAAGGGCACCGGAGAGGCCAGCGGGTCCCAAAGGTACACCCGGCCCACCTGGGTGCCAACCACTATGCGACCGGTGGCGGTCTCGCGGCAAAAGGCGGTGATATCGCCCACCAGATCGCGCAGTTCGGCCAGTGGCCGCACGGGGGCGGTGTCCCACAACTCAAGCACCTGTCCGTCGCTGAAAGCCACCACGCGACCATCACGGCTCAGCCCCAACAGGGCGCGGTCGGAATCTATCAGCTGATGCTTGATTGCCTCCATGCTGGTTGGCTCCCAGGTCATCAGCTCGTGTCCGCCTGCGGTCAGGAAGTAACTGCCGCCATTCTCCTCTCTGAGAAAAGCCATGGAACTCACACCTTCGTGGGTTCCGCGCAGAAACCTCCCCACCATGGGATTCCAGAGTCCCACCGGCCCATCGCCCCGCCAGGCAAGCCAGGCGCTGTCCGGCGAAAACAGGACACCGCGAATATCCGCCGCTTCAACCTCGCGCTCGCCCACCAGAGCCTCTGACGAGAGATCCCAGATCATCAGGCGGCCACCGTCCCTGCCCACCATCCCCGCACCAATACGGCGGCCATCCGCCGCAAAGTCGAGCGCATCGACCTGATGCCGTCCACCGGATCGGGTAAACGTCTTGTCACCATGCGAAGCACGCCGCCCGGTCTCCGCATCCCAGAAATCAGGCCCCCTGCCCCCCGTCGCCAGGATGATTTTTCCGTCCGGGGAAAAAACCGGCTGGGTGATACCGGCACGTTCGGGCAGATGATTCGAGCTGAGCCGCGACAGCAAACCCATGCGTTGCTGCAATGCATCGAGCGCTTTTTTCACCGCCTGTTCTTCGGGACATCGCCGGCACTCACGGAGAAACGCCAGATAGGTTTCAGGCGTATTTTGCTTTTTGGCCTGCAACAGGAGATCGGATTCCTCCTCTACATGAGACCGATAACGCAAGCCCGCGTAGATCAGCAAGGCACCGAAGGTCAAAGCGAAAAACCAGGTGAGAAATTTTTCCAGCCAATTTAGAAACTTTTCCATAACCGTAACCGGTAACCACCAGAAAGTATGTGTGATCGCTAGTATAGCCGTGCCTTGCGGCCAATCAGAAACAGCAACGGCTTACCGCCCCTTCCCGGCCTCCAGCAACACTCAGTCTTCCCACTGATAGAGGATATCGCCACCACTGTATTCCCCGGTTTCCGTCTGCACTTTCCAGCGCTGGGTCAGATCGTAGCGCAGGCGGAAAACGTAGGCATTCTGAAACAGGCTCATGCCGTATTGCACGTAAATCCTCGGCGTCAGGTACTTGCCAAGGAACAGCGCCGTGCCCTGCGTCCCACCCCAGGAACCGCTGCCGCCGTAACCTTGCGCAATGCCGCCGGCACCCAGCGAACTTTGCATGTTGATATCCACCAGACCACCCAATCCCAGACGACTGGACAGCTCCTTCGCCAGCAAGCTACCCGCCGACCCCCCCAATGCGCTGGCGGCCCCTTTCATCGCGGTGCCGTCCTGCGGCGACTGCGTATTGAAGGATTGCCCGGCAACGAGATAGGACAGAATTTCTGTCTGCGACATTGGCCGATCAGAAAACAGCGTGATGCTGGGTTTGTTCAGGTTGCCGAGCAGCTTGGCACCGGTGACGACATCATCCGATTTGCGGGTGGCCTTGATATCGAGGTTAGGGTTATCGATTGGCGACCGCGTAAAGATCAACCGGCCGCCGTCGGCTTCAAGATCAACCCCATACAGCGAGTATTGCCCATCGTGAATACGAATCTCCCCCGTCCCCAGCGCTTCCGTTCCCGGCATCTGTTCCACGGTCACCTGTCCATCGACACGCGCGTGGTACCCCGGACCCTCCACCTTGATCTTGTCACCGAACATGACCTCCACAAGGGTTTCCAGAGGATTCTGTCGCGTCTCGGGCAGCTCGTCCCCCTGGACAATCACGACATCGCGTGACGGCTTGATAACGCCCGCTTCGTCGGGAACCCGGAGGGTGGCTTCGGGAATTTTTACCCGGCCGCTCAGGCTGAGGCGGGAGTCTTTGCGCTCGATCAGAAGATCGGGCGAGAGAAAGATCCTGGCTTCCGGCGTATCGGCGATGAGGAAACGGTTGCCGGTCAACGCGAGCCTGATTGGCCAGTCATCCTTCGGGCTCAGGGAAACCGTGCCATCCAGCTTCATCTCGCCGCTACCCGATACACCCCGGCCACTGAAAACCAGCTGATTGTCCTGCCGGGTGATGGCATCGGCATGGAGACTGCGCACCTTGATGCCGAGACGAGGAACACCAAATCCGGCATCAAACAAGGTCCCGTGGATCTGCAACTTTGGCATATCGGGTGACCCCGAAAAACGTATTCCGGCATCGAAACGCCCCTGAAGTTTTTCAATGTCCGTAACCAGCGGCATCAGCACACCTATATTCTGCAACTCCAGATGCGCCTCGCCGGACAGGGGCGTCTGCCCGAGACGGCTCAACAGCAGTGGGCCATCCGCTTCGAGATCGGCGCTCAAAGTGGCAAACCCTGGCTGTTCGGCCATAAACCGCAGGTCAGCCCCACGGCCACTCACCATCCCCCTGAGCGTCAAGGGCACCGGCCGGAATTTGAATGGTGCCGCGCCGCCCATGCGCTCGATCTGCGCCGAGGTCACACTCAATTCGTAGCGTCCCTCTTGCAGCCGGTCCCCCTGACCGGAAAACTGCCAGTCCGCCGCCAGCCCTCCTTTCAGCCCCACCCCGGCGGGCAACCAGCGCTGGAGCCGATCCAGCTCAAACGCGCTAACCCGAACCGCCGTCTGCCAGGCACCGGACTCGTTCAGCCTGGCCTGCATACACGCTTCAGCCCCGCGACTGGCCCAACAGGCGAGGCCCAGCTCGCCCCCGGTTTTATGGATGCGCAACGCGGCTGGATGGCTCAGGGGCCAGTCGCCCAGGCCCTCAAATACCCAATCAAACTGGCTGATATGTCCAGACCACTGTTCATCGCCCCACCCACCCTCGGCCCGAAGCGTTAGCCTGGCCGGCAATCGCTCTGCTGCGGCTCTGCCGGTAAATTGGCCCCTGACGTTTCCCGACAGCGTATGCCGGGCGCGGGTACCCTGAGCGCCCAGTTCCAGACTCAAGCGGGCATCACCCACACGAATCTCCGGGGCCCTGACCGTCACACTCAAGGCGGAATCCGGCGACGCGCCGGCCTTGAAATCCAGCCGGATATCGCGAGCCTGGCGACTGCCCTGAACCAGACGCTCGGCAAAGCCCTGCGCCTCGAATGGCATGCCCTGTAGTACCAGGCTCCCGTTCCGGTAAACCATGCCGCCCCTGAAATCGAGCTTCAGTTCACCAGCCTCGATCTCCCCGGATTTGAAACCCAGCATCTTGAGATCACCCTCGATCGGCGGAGAATCCGGCATCAGCCCACCCTTTACCTGCAAGCTAATATCCCGCAACGTGTGGTGTTGATAGCTCAGTCCCTGACCGATAAGACTCAATGTGGCCGCTGGCGTCTGGGGTTCCAGCCGGCCATCACGGAACATCAAGCCCCCCCTGAAATCCAGCTTTAGCTGATCCGCCGTATGGGTGCCATGGCGAACACCCCGGGCCATTAACGCGGCCTCTATCGGCGGCGCTCCGGGGGTCAACCCACCCTTGATGTCAAGCGCCAGTTCACGCGCCTGATCGTCCCTGAATTGAAACTCGTGCGCCGTCAGCTCCATCGCCCCGGCTGGATTCGCGCGCGACCCCTTGAGGTGGCCCCGGCTCATCAGCCGGCCCCGCGCTCCAGGCAGCCAGGTTCCCAGCTGATCCCCCCGCAACGTCCAGGCCAGATCAACCTGAGGGCCGAACACCCCCTCGATCTGGAGATTCATGCCAGCCCCCTGGGCACGGATTCCACGGAATTCCTTACGGTCCGGCAACAGACCCAGATTCCCGCTCGCCGTGACGGGGCTTTCCTTCAACATCCCTTCGGCATCGAAACGTATATCTTCCCGAGTCCCGGACACCGACAGCTTGCCACGCTGGCTTTGCCATTCCGGCGTGCGGTCCAGCGGCCACGACAAATTCGCCCATTGTGCGACCCCGTTGAATTCGGGATTTTTATTGAGACGAGCAACAGTTCCAGTCACCGCGAGCCGGGCCTTGGTTTCCGGCAGAGCCCATTCCAGCTGCTCAACCACCAGTTCCCCCGGCTGACGGTAATGGAGTTGCAAGTTACCTTCGGGATGTCCCACGCCCGGCAACTGGCTGATGAAATTGCCGCCAATCCGGGCGGTTTGGCCGGTGCCCTCGCCATGCAGAGCGAGGGTCATGGGCCATGCCGGCCAGGCGGGATCGATGCGGTTGAGCAGAAACTCCGGCACGTCCACCTGAACCGTCCATTCGGGGCGGTCCAGCGGTTGCGTGATGACGCCCGAGAGTTCCGCAACCAGGGGGGACTTGAGCGACTGCCGGAGGATGACGCGGTCGAGGTTGCCTGCCGCGTGGCCCTCTCCCTGAAAATCATGGCGGCCTTTGGGATGCCAGCTCCAGGTGGTGTTTAGCCTCACTTCCCGCAGCCCGACCATCGCCATCCGTCCCGACAGCTCGCCGCTCAGGTCGGGCATCACCCAGGCAAAGCGCCCGATGTCCAGTCCATCGCGGGTTAAGGCAAAGGCCACATCCAGGCTGTTGAACCGGGTGGGCTGATCGTCGTTCGGCAGTTTTATGGTAGCATCCCGCACACTGAACTCATCGAGGATCAGGTCAAAGGGCAGCTTGAGATGGGGCCAGGCCATGGGCGAGTCATCCTCGCTCGCATACTGCAATTTCTGAAGCTGGAGCGAACGGATATGCAGCACGCCGCGCCAGAGTGCCGCCGGGTCGATGCGGAGCTCCAGCCGATCGAGGTGCATCCGCTCGGTCTGCCCCTGATAAGTGACCCCGTGCAGCATGATGCGATCCAGCAACATCCCGTCCACCCGTGCGACGCTCAGGCCCGGCACCCAGAACCGGGCCTGCCGCAGCAGCCATGCCGCGCCCGGCTCGGTGCCCAGCCCCCAGGACAGAATGACAATCAGGGTCATCAGTAAAAGGAAGCCCAGCGCAAGGGCGTTAGCCGCCTGTCGCATTACAGATCGGACCCCAGAACCAGAGACACCGGGTTCAGAACCCAGGGCAGAAGCAAGCCGAGGAACCCATGGATGGGTATGGCATGATGAGGAACAGGGTTTGTGTACACTGTTGCAAAGTGCATCCGGATTTCGTCAGCGGATGGTACAGGAACCGGCTCCACGAGGGTTACGTAACAGCCCGGCAACCTCCGATGGCTCGACAGCGCCAGCGGGCGCTTATCGCTGTTTCCATCCCGCTTTGGCACGGTCAATGGGTATAGAATCAGCCCACTGCATCCGTTCCGATGAAATACCTGAGTCCGCCCACCCATCGACGCCATTCACTCGCGCATCCCCATGAACGCCACCGCCAGACGCCTAGCCACTTATGACGACCTGTTCAACCTGCCGGAGCACCTGATTGGTGAAATCCTGCATGGCCAGCTCATCACCCAGCCCCGCCCCGCCCCTCGCCATGCCCGCAGTGCCTCAGTCATGGGGGCTGAATTAATGGCACCCTACGATAAGGGGCGGGGCGGGCCGGGCGGGTGGTGGATACTGGATGAGCCCGAGTTGCATCTGGGGCCGCACATCCTGGTGCCCGATCTTGCCGGCTGGCGACGGGAGCGGATGCCGGTTTTCCCCGAAACCGCCTATTTCACCCTGGTGCCGGATTGGGTCTGTGAAGTCCTGTCACCCGGCACGGCCCGCATCGACCGCGTAGTGAAGATGCCCCTCTATGCCGAACAGGGAGTGGCATGGCTCTGGCTGGTCGACCCGGACCAGCACACGCTGGAAGTTTACCGGTTACTAGAAGGCCATTGGCTGCTGGAGCAAACCGCCCAGCAGAATGATGAAGTGGCCGCACCGCCGTTCGCCGAGCACCGGTTCTCACTGGCGGATTTGTGGGTGCCGTCAGAGAAACCCGATTCGTAAAGGGCGGGACATCGCTATTGGGTAAGACAAAAGCCCATGGGTTGATGAACGAAACCCAGCAAATCGCCGCGACCGCTGGGTTTCCGCTTTGCTTCCGTAGCCTACGGGCTGAGCAGGGTTTTAATGCCCCAATAAAAGCCCTATATTTGTAGCCGAATCAATCAACTCAAAGGGATGCATTCATGGATGCCATTTACGCCGATTATTCGATCAGCATGTCCGAGTTCAAACGCAACCCGGCGCAGGTGTTGCGCACGGCGGGGGAACAGCCGGTTGCAGTACTCAATCACAATCGCCCGGCCTTTTACATGATCACCCCGAAGCTATTTGAAGCCATGGTAGAGGAGTTGTCCGACCGGGATCTGGTCGAGATTGCCCGTCAGCGACTGGCGCTCAAGGATTCCGCCATTGAAGTCGACATTGACCAGATCTGACGCCGGCTCCAACCCGACAAGATACCGCCTCAAGTTCCTGCCGCCGGCACTTGATGAGTGGCAGGCGCTGGATGGCAGTGTCAAGGAAGTGCTGCGCAAACGGCTCAAGAAGCGGCTGGAACAACCGCGTGTGCCGGGAGCCGAATTGCACGGTCCTCTGCGTAATTGCTACAAAATCAAGCTGCTCAAGCAGGGATATCGACTGGTCTATCAAATTGAAGACGACAGGCTGGTGGTACTGGTGCTGGCTATCGCTAGGCGTGAGGATTCGCTGGTCTATCGTTTGACGGTTGAACGTTTGGGGTCGATTTGACGGCGGTTCTGTAGAACCCGTAGGCTAAATCCTGGATACCGCAGTTGGTCAGGCTACAGATAGACAAAAAACAAAACCTGACCCCTTTACTTGCTTCATGCTCCACAGAGAGAGCCCGTAGGCCGGGTAGCAGCGCAGCGGAAACCCGGCATCCCCCCGGCCACATCGATCAAATCCTTGCAAGCGCCACCTGATACAGGGCATCGGTCAACTCGATTCGTCAACCCGTAGACTGGGCTAGGGAACGAAACCCAGCGAGTCGCCGTGACCGCTGGGTTTCCGCTACGCTTCTAGCCAGACTACCGGGCTACGGGATCCGTAAATACGAGTATTTAGCGAATAGAAAAACGGGGACCAATGTCCCCGTTGGATGGATCATTGATAATTCATCTATCTTGTCAATTTTCGGCTATACCAGCCCACCGTGCCAATCATCATTAGCATCATCAGGATTTTCGCCCATTCGGAGAGGGTCGGAATGGGGTTGGGCCCAGGAGGCGATGGGGGATTCCACGGAACATTATCCGAATCTGACCTTGTTCCTAGCAAGCTTGCCTGTTGTATAGCGGCTGCCTGAATTTGCCCTATAGTCGGTTGGGCGTTAAAGCTCGTATTTACAGCATACACGGTTACAGCATAAATATGTTGACCCGCAGGTGGACAAGGTCCACCATAACCCTGAGTGGTGAAATCATTTTGGGCTTGCGGGAATAAAGCCGTCGCTGAAGCGTTATAAGGAAGGGTTGTCGTATTTGCCGGAACATTATAGGCAAGCCAATGAAGCCAAGGAAATGTCAGGTCTTCCATTACAATAGCTAAACCTTGAGTACCGGCTGGAATATTTGCGAACTCAAGGGGAGGAGACCAATTATTACCATTACATTGACCGCCGAAACTGAAAGTGAACGGGTTTGGAATTACTCCAAGGTTATTGTACGCAGGTGAGGCTATTGACAGCGGACCTGTACTCTGAATCCAAAAGCCCGGTGTTCGAGTAGAAGCACTGGAAGTTGAGTTGGGATGGCGCCATCCCCCACAGATAGAACCCGCTACATGAGTGCATTCAACCGCATTGAAGGCACCAGGACTGTTGCCGATGATTTCTATGAGATTAAAGAATGCCCCAGATTGTGGAGTTTGCTGCCACTGTTGAACATAAATTGAAGCAATCGTTAAGTTTCCACCACCATCCGTATCGACTGTAAAAGAAAAAATTACTGATTGTTGATCAGAGCTTGATATTCTGTGAACCCCATCGCTAAAAGTCCAAGAGCTTAAAAGGCCTGAAATGTCTTGATTTGATAGATTTGGTGATAGCGGACTATTTGTTACAAATGAACCAGTAACACGCATACCAGATGAATAATTCACACAAGAAGGTGCTGAGCACGGCTGATTAAAATCAGCGATATACGAATACTCACCTGAAACAAAGCTATACTCAGAAGCGCATACAGTCGTCCCAAATATAGAAAACAATATAAATAATTTCTTAATCATACGAAACCCCCATATAAAAATGGCGGATTCAAATCTGAAGTGCAACACCCTGGGTTAGTGTTGGGTTGGCGGGGTTTTCTGGCTCTGGGCAAGACATTCGGCATAGACCGAGAGCGGTGATCTTACACCGAGACCTTTGCGGGGCCGACCATTGATTTCA
>SXGT01282198.1_pt1 | contig 19676 bp, 17 predicted proteins | sample 3176221 | NCBI WGS metagenome assembly SXGT01 (sample SAMN11356862, study PRJNA531348) | freshwater metagenome | isolation source: freshwater sample F1-120 | place: China: Fuxian Lake, Yuxi | collected 2017-12-25
CGGCTGTCGTCCTCGCCGTGCCTCTGTTCCTGCTGATGAGGGACGGCGGCCTCGCGGGCGCCTTCCTCGGGCAACTCGGCTTCGTCGTCATCGTTGGCGCCTTCGGCGTGCAGCCGGCCGTGATGGTCGAGGCGGTCGGCGGGCGGGTTCGCGTCACCGCCATCGCGCTCGCCTTCACCAGCGGCATGGGGGTCATCGGCGGGCTGTCGCCGCTGTTCGCCACCTGGCTGAGTGCCACGACCGGCGAGGAGATCGCACCCGCCTACTTCGTCATGGCCGCCGGCGCGGTCTCCTTCCTCGCCACCCGCTTCCTGCACGAGACCCTCGGACGGCCGCTGCCGCCGTGAACTACACCCGATCTTTCGGCTGAGCGAGCGACGCCGGGCGTGCTAAGGGCGTGCCGTCAGCCGTCCGGGGGGAGCGCGTGGGGACAGTCGGGGGAAGCGCGGTCGCCGCGCGGGCAGGATCCGGTCGGCTCGGCCAGGTCGCGGCGGGCACGATCGGCAACGTGCTCGAGCTCTACGACTTTGCCGTCTACGGCTTCCTCGCCCCCGTCATCGCCGTGAACTTCTTTTCGGCCGGGGAGGGCAGCTTCGGCGTGCTCGCGGCCTTCGCCGTGTTCGCGGTCGGCGGGCTGATGCGGCCCGTCGGTGGCATCCTCGTCGGCCACATCGGCGACCGCTACGGCCGCAAGCCGGCGCTGATCCTGACGGTCGCCGGCATGGCGGTGCCGACGGTGCTGATCGGCGCGCTGCCGACCTACGAGGCGATCGGCGTTGCCGCGCCGATCCTCCTCCTCGTCCTTCGGGTGGCGCAGGGCCTCGCCGTTGGCGGCGAGTACGTCGGCTCGATGGTCTACCTCGTCGAGAGCGCACCGGAGGGGCGCCGCGGGCTCTTCGGCGCCACCGCCACCTTCGGCGCCGTCTGCGGCATCCTGCTCGGCTCCACCGTCGCCGCGCTGCTGCACGCCGTCTTCGATGCGGCGGATGTCGCGGCGTGGGCGTGGCGCCTGCCGTTTCTCGCCGGGGCGCTGCTCGCCGTCGCCGGGCTGCTGCTGCGCCGGGCGCTGCTGGAGCCGGACCGGCGCGGCCGCGAAGTCGTCCGGCTGCCGGTGGCCGAGGCGGTGCGGCGCCACCCGCGCGAGATCGTGGCCCTGACCGGCGTGACCGTGCTGAACGCCGCCGGGCTTTACCTCTGCTTCGTCTTCGTCGCGACGTGGCTGCAGCAGCAGGCCGGCCTGTCGTCGGCGGCGGCGCTGGCGGTCAACTCCCTCAACATGGTGCTGCTCCTCGCCCTGATCCTCGGGTTCGGCGCGCTCTCCGACCGCATCGGGCGGCTCCCGATCCTCACCGGCGCGACGCTCGCCGGGCTCCTTCTCGCCGTGCCGCTGTTCCTGCTGATGCGGGACGGCGGCCTCGCGGGGGCGCTCCTCGGCCAGTTCGGCTTCGCGGTCATGGTCGGCGCCTTCGGTGTCCAGCCGGCGCTGATGGTGGAATCGGTGAGCGGCCCCGTGCGGGTCTCGGCGGTGGCGATCCCGTTCAATCTCGGCATCGGCGTCGTCGGTGGCCTCGCGCCGCTCGCGGCGGCCTGGCTCATCGGCGCAACCGGGCAGGCGATCGCGCCGGCCTACCTCATCATCGCGGCCGCCCTCGTCTCGCTCGTCGCGACCCGCTTCCTCCGCGAAACCGGCGGGCGACCGCTGCCGCCGTGAGGCGCCGTCGCCGGGCTGGACGCGGCGGCGCCGCCGGTCGATGCTGCCCATCCGGCCGTCGTGTCGGATCGGCAGCAGCAAGGACCGGCAGACGATGAACGAGCGAGTGGCGTCACCGAAGCGGGCAGGCGGGCGGAAGGCGCACGGCGAAGGCGCCGGCGAGGGAAACCGGCCGCCCTCCGGCGCCGAGAGCCTGCTCGGTACCCTGGTCGGCGCCGGCGTCGAGGTGTGCTTCACCAACCCCGGCACCTCGGAGCTGCACTTCGTCACCGCGCTCGACACGGTGCCGGAGATGCGTGGGGTGCTCACCCTGTTCGAGGGCGTAGCCACCGGCGCGGCCGATGGCTACGCCCGGATGTCCGGCGATCCGGCCGCGGTGCTGCTGCACCTCGGGCCTGGACTGGGCAACGGACTGGCCAACCTGCACAACGCCCGGCGCGCCCGGGTGCCGATGCTGGTGGTGGTCGGGGACCATGCGACGTATCACAAGCGCTTCGATGCCCCCCTCGAGTCGGATATCGACTCCGTCGCCGGAACCGTCTCGGGGTGGGTGCGCCGCACGGCGAGCCCTGCGGAGGTCTGCGCCGATACCGCCGACGCGGTCGGCTTCGCGCGGACCGAGCAGCGGATCGCCACGCTCATCCTGCCGGCCGACGTCTCGTGGTCAGAGGGTGCCACCCCGGCCGAATCGTCTTCCGCCGTGGTGGAATCGCCTGCCGCCCAGCCGGATCGCCCGGGATCAGCTGCCGCGGCCGATGTCGAGGAGGTGCTGCGCTCGGGGGAGCAGGTCGCGATTCTCATCGGCGGTGACGCAACCCGGGCGCCGGGTCTGACTGCCGCCGCGCGTCTGGCGGAACGCTTCGGAGCCCGGCTGTTCTGCGAGACCTTCCCGGCCCGCTTGGAGCGCGGTGCCGGAATCCCCGCGGCTGAGCGGATCGCCTATTTCGGGGAGGCCGCCGCCGCGCAACTCACCGGCGTCCGAAGGTTGATCCTGGCCGGCGCGGCGTCCCCGGTGACGTTCTTCGGGTATCCGGGCAAGCCCAGCGACCTGGTGCCCGAAGGCTGCACGGTGCACACCCTGGCCGGGCCGGTCGGTGCGGTCGGCGCCCTGACCGCGTTGGCCGACGCGCTGGCGCCGAATACCGTTGCCGCAGAGGCGCCGGCGTCCCGTCCGCTGTTGCCGTCCGGTCCGCTGACCGTGCAGAGCGCAGCCGATGTGATCGGTGCGCTGCTGCCGGAGCGCGCGATCGTCGTCGACGAGTCGAACACGTCGGGCTTCCTGCTTCCCCAGGCCACTGCCGGTGCTCCGGCCCACGATTGGTTGACGTTGACCGGCGGTGCGATCGGCTACGCCCTTCCGGTGGCGCTGGGTGCGGCCATCGCGGCACCGGACCGGCCGGTGCTGTGCCTGGAATCCGACGGATCGGCGATGTACACCGTCTCGGCACTGTGGAGCCACGCGCGCGAACGGTCCAACATCACCACCGTGGTGTTCGCCAACCGTGCCTACGACATCCTGCGTATCGAACTGCAGCGGGTCGGTGCTCAGGAATCGGGCCAGCCGACCGGGGCGAAGGCTGAGTCGCTGCTCGATCTAAGCTCTCCCACAATGGATTTCGTCCAGATGGGACACAGCATGGGAGTGCCGTCGAGGCGGGTGACCGATGCGGGGGACTTCGCCGAGGCGCTGCGGTGGGCGTTCAATGAACCCGGGCCCCATCTGATCGAGGCGGTCATGCCGTCGATTGCCGGCCAGATCGGCCCGGCGTAGCATCGGCCCAGCATGTCTGATCTTTTGAACGGCATCCCGCGGGTGAACCCGGCGAGTCCGCCGACCGTCGCACAGCGCGCGGTGGGCCGCGTCCTTGCGACAACAGCGGGGTCTGTCTTCCACCGAAGGGTTTTCGCGCCGCTCGACACACTGCTGATCCGGCTGACCCGTGGGCGACTCCACTCGGCGAAGGGGGCGGTCCCCCTGGTACTGCTGCGCACGATCGGCGCCAAGTCCGGGATTCCGCGCGACGTGATGCTCGCCTACTACACAGATGGCGACGATGTCATTCTGATCGCCTCGAACTATGGCCAGGAAAAGCACCCGAGCTGGTACTACAACCTGCTCAAGAACCCGCGGTGCGAGTTGTTCGCCGACGGACGCGCCGACAGCGGCGGGGCTTTCGTGGCACGGTCCGTCGACGGCGCCGACCACGACAGGCTCTTCGCGTCGATGGAGCGGTACTTCCCCAATTTCACCAACTACGCGTCCACCACCGCCGGCATTCGCACCATCCCGGTGTTGCGCCTCACCCCAGACACCGGCGACATCTGAGGCTCCGGTCAGCGCAGGATCTCGAAGACCGGGTCCGCGCAGTCCAGTGCCTCGGCCGCAAGGTGCCGTTTGAGCACTTTGAACGTCTCGGTCCTGGGCAGGTCAGCCCCGATCCGCACGAATGACGGCCACTGCTTGGGCCCGAGATCGTCCTGGGCCGCGAGGAAGTCCCGGAAGTCATCCGGGTCGAATGCGGCGCCGGCGACCAGCACCATGGCGGCCATCACGCGGTCGCCGACGACCGGGTCCGGAATCCCGTACACCGCAACCTCATTGATGTCCGGGTGGCGCATCAGCGCCCGCTCGATGGGTGCGGTGCCGAGGTTCTCGCCGTCGACTCGCATCCAGTCGCCGATCCGGCCGGCGAAGAAGACGTACCCCTGATCGTCGCGATAGGCGAGGTCGCCGCTGTGATAGGCGCCGCCGGCCATCCGTTGCGCCTCGGCCGCCGCGTCCTTGTAGTAGCCGCGGAACTGACCCGCACCACTGATGTTCACCAACTCTCCGATCACCCCGGGCGGGCACGGCCGGCCGGTCTCGACGTCCAGGATCTCCAGATCCTCGGTGATGGGACCGAGTGAGCCCTCCGGGGTGTCGGGAGTGCGGCCGATGGACACCCCGCCCTCGCTGGAACCGAAGCCGTCGACGACGGTGACGCCGAACCGGGCGGCGAAGCGGCCGATGTCGCGAGGTGCGGCCTCGTTGCCGTACATGATTCGCAGTGGGTTGTCGGCGTCGTCCGGCTGAGGCGGTGTGGCCAGGATGTAGGACATCGGCTTGCCGACGTAGTTCGCGTAGGTGGCGCCGAAGCGGCGGACATCCGGCATGAACCCCGACGCGGAGAACTTGCGCCGCAACGCGAGGGAGGCACCCGCCGCGAGGGCGGGCGCCCAGCCCGCCATGACCGCGTTGGAGTGGAAGAGCGGCATCGAGACGTAGCAGGTGTCCGAGGGGCCGAGGTCGAAACGCTGGGCGAGCATGACACCCGGGCCGGCCACCTTCTCGTGCGTACAGCGCACGGCCTTCGGTTCGCCGCTGGTCCCCGAGGTGAAGATCAGCATGAAGAGATCCTCGGCAGTGGTGTCGGCGAAGGTGACCGGGGAGCCGCCGAACCGGGCCAGTTCCTCACGCCAGGCCGGCGAGGTCACGTCGATCACCGCCGGGCCGCCCGCATCCAGCCCGACCGGATCGGTGTCGGTGAACACCACCTGGCAGTCGGCGTGTGCGATATCGCGGATCAGGGCGGGTCCGCGACGGTTCGGGTTCAGCCCGACCGCGACCGTTCCGCTCAGGGCGGCCGCCACCAGCAGTGCGGAGAACAGCGGGGTGTTGCCCAGCAGCACACCGAAATGCGGCGGCCGGCCCGGGTCGAGCCGGGCACGCAGCAGGGCAGCGAGATCCGCACCCAACCCGATGTGCCGGCGCCAGGTCGCGTGCGAGCCGTCATCGCCGTACACGGCGCGATCATCGACCTCGGCCAGCGGCTCGAGGAGTCGCGTGACGGTGAGGATCACTAGGCGGGCGTGTCGGCCAGCTCCCGGCCGATGAGCCGCAGCGCGGATGTGGCCCCGCCGAGGGCGAATTCGGTCTGCTTTGCCGCGAGGAAATACCGGTGGACCGGGTGATCCATGTCGATGCCGACGCCGCCATGCACGTGGACGGTGGTGTGTGCGACCCGGTGGCCCGCCTCGGCGGCCCAGAACGCGGCAGTGGCGACTTCGAGGTCGGCCGGAAGGTGCTCCGACAACCGCCACGACGCTTGCTCGACCGTCAGCCGGAGACCTTTGATGTCGATGTATCCGTCGGCGAGCCGTTGTGCGACGGCTTGGAAGCTGCCGATCGGCCGGTCGAACTGCTCGCGGGTGCGGGCGTAGTCGGCGGTCAGCTCCAGGGCGCGTTCGAGCACTCCGAGTTGGAACGCGGCCAGTCCGACGGCTCGCGTGGTGGCCAGCCAGGTCACGGTGTCCTCATCCCCGACAACCTGATCCGGTGTCACCTGGACCCCGGCCAACTCCAGCTCGGCGGAACTGTTCAGGCCGGTGGTCTGCAGTGCGACGACCGAGACCCCGCTCTGATCGGCGTGAACCAGGAAAACCTTGGTGCCGGAATCGGTTTCGGCCGGAACCAGGAAGGCGTCGGCGATCGGGCCGAACGGGACCTGGGTGCGGTTTCCGGTAAGCCGGTAGCCGTCGGCGTCGGCGGTGGCGTGTACCGGCCCCTGTCCAAGTTCGCCGTCGAGGGCGACAGTCAGTATCGTGCGGCCGGCGACCGCGGCCCGAGCGAGGTCACCGTGGGGGCCATCGGCGCGGTCCAGCGCACCGGCGCCCAGCACGACGGATTCCAGATAGGGCACCGCGGCGAGTTGACGTCCCAGCGCGGTGAGGATGGCGGTCTGTTCCAGAACTCCGTACCCCCCGCCATCGGCGGACTCCGGAGCCGCGGTACTCAGGATGTCGGACTCGGCGAGCTTGCGCCACAGGACATCGTCGAAACGCTGATCGAGCCCGTCCAGTTGACGCTGATGCTGCGGCGTGCACACCGTATCAACGATGGTGCCGACCAATCCCGAAAGATCCTGGGCGGCTTCAGTTCGTGTGAAGTCCATCGGAAACCTTCTCTCTCACCGATTCCTGGGCAGGCCGAGGGCCACCATGCCGATGATGTCGCGCTGGACCTCGTTGGTACCACCGCCGAAGGTGAGGATCAGTGAGGAACGGTGCATCCGCTCCACCCTTCCCCGCAGCAACGCGCCGGGGGAGTCCTGGCGCAGCGTCGCCGACGGGCCGAGGATCTCCATCAGCAGCCGGTAGGCCTCGGTGGCGAACTCGGTGCCGAAGACCTTGGCCGCCGACGCATCCGCCGGCGAGGGCGCGGCATCAGCCGACGACGCCAGCTCCCAGTTGATCAACTTGAGGTACTCCGCCTTGGCGTGCACCCGGGCCAGATTCAGCTGCACCCACTCGGAATCGATCAGCCGTGCGCCGCGGGCGTCCTTGGTGTTCTGGGCCCACTCGCGTACCTGGGTCAGCGCGGTGAAGATCGGCTGCGCGGAGACCAGGGCGACCCGTTCGTGGTTGAGCTGGTTGGTCACCAGCTTCCAGCCGGCGTTCTCCTCGCCGACCCGGTTGCCGACGGGCACCCGGACGTCGGAGTAGTAGGTGGCGCTGGTGCCGGCGCCGGCCATGGTATGAACCGGGGTCCAGGAGAACCCCTCGGCGTTGGTGGGCACGATCAGCACCGAGATACCCCGGTGCTTCTTGGCTTCGGTGTTGGTACGCACCGCAAGCCAGACATAGTCGGCGTATTGGATCAGGCTGGTCCACATCTTCTGCCCGTTGACCACGTAGTCCTCGCCGTCGCGGACCGCCGCGGTGCGCAGCGCAGCCAGGTCGGTTCCCGCGCCGGGCTCGGAATAGCCGATCGAGAAGTGGATATCGCCCCGTGCGATACCGGGCAGGTAGAACTTCTTCTGCTCCTCGGTGCCGAAGGCCATGATCGTCGGCGCCACGCTGTTGATGGTCAGGAACGGGACCGGGGCGCCGGCGATGGCCGCCTCATCGGTGAAGATCAGCTGATCCATGGTCGAACGGGCCTGCCCGCCGTACTCCGTCGGCCATCCCAAGGCCAGCCAGCCGTCCCGTCCCATCTGCGCGACGGTCTCCCGATAGATGTTTCCGGTGCCGTACTCGCCGCCGGTGGCCATCAGGGCCTCGGCGCGTTCGGGTGTCATCAACTGGGAGAAGTAGGCGCGCAACTCGCGCCGCAGTTCCTCTTGTTCCGGGGTGTAACTGATCCGCATCGCCCGTGGCCTCCGGGTTGGGGTGGGGTCTTGGCGACCCGCCGACTAATTTTGTTGTAACACGTTCTAGTCTGGGAATCCAGCAGGGGTAATGACCGGCTACTGACGTCACGGGTCGTATGGTGGCGTTGACGCATTCAAGGAGGAGTCATGCGAGTCGAAGTGGACCTCGACCGGTGTGAGGGAAATGCCATCTGCGTGGGAATCGCGCCCGATTTGTTCGAACTCGACGCCGACGACTACGTCATGGTGACCCAGGATCCGATTCCCGCCGACCGGGAGGCGGCCGCCGAGCAGGCCATCGCCGAATGCCCGCGGGCAGCGCTCACCCGCCGCGACTAGAGGTATTCACATTGGCCACCTCTGAGACACCCCTCGACCTTTCCGGGCGGGTCGCCGTCGTGACCGGGGCGGCAGCCGGTCTGGGCCGCGCCGAGGCGATCGGACTGGCGCGCTCCGGTGCGGCCGTCGTGGTCAACGACATGGCCCAGGCGCTGGACGCCTCAGACGTCCTCGACGAGATCGCGGCGGCCGGCACCACAGCGGTTGCGGTCGCCGGTGATATCAGCCAGCGTTCCACCGCCGACGAGCTCGTCGAGTGCGCCGAGCGCCTGGGCGGATTGGACATCGTCGTCAACAACGCCGGCATCACCCGAGACCGGATGCTGTTCAACATGACCGACGAGGACTGGGACGCCGTCATCGCCGTCCACCTGCGCGGGCATTTCCTGCTGACCCGTAACGCAGCGACCTACTGGCGGAACAAGGCCAAGGACAGCGGCGGCCCGGTGTACGGCAGGATCATCAACACCTCATCGGAGGCGGGCCTGTCCGGCCCGGCAGGCCAAGCCAACTATGGCGCGGCCAAAGCCGGCATCACCGCGCTCACGATGACCGCCGCCAAGGCCCTGGGCCGCTTCGGCGTGCGGGCCAATGCCATCTGCCCGCGGGCGCGCACCGCGATGACCGCCGACGTGTTCGGCGAGGCGCCCGCCCTGGATGACGGACAGATCGATCCGCTCTCGCCCGAGCACGTCGTCAGCCTGGTCCGATTCCTGGCCTCACCGGCCGCCGAGGGAGTCAACGGACAGGTGTTCATCGTCTACGGCCCGACCGTGACTCTGGTCGCCGCACCCACCGCAGAGCACCGCTTCCACGCCGACGCCGGGGCCTGGGATCCGGCGGCATTGGGCATGGCGATGCGCGACTATTTCGCCGACCGCGACCCGGAGCGCACCTTCGGCGTCATCGGCCTCATGGGGGACTGACCCAGGGGACTGACCCAGGGGACTGACCCGGGGGATTGACCCGGGTGCCCGTCTGTTCAGGTGTGCGGCGTGGTGTGGGCGAGCGCGTCGAGGAAGGCCCGTGCCCAGCCGTCCACATCGTGGGTCAGCACCTGGCGGCGCATCGCCCGCATCCGCCGGCGGCCTTCCTCGGGTGTCTGGTGCAGCGCTGCCTCGATCGCATCCTTGACCCCTTCCAGGTCATGCGGGTTGGTGAGGTAGGCCTGGCGCAATTCGGCTGCCGCGCCGGTGAATTCGCTGAGCACCAGGGCGCCGCCCAGATCGCTGCGGCAGGCCACGTACTCCTTGGCGACGAGGTTCATACCGTCCCGGAGCGGAGTGACCAGCATGACGTCGGCGGCGACGAAGAAGGCGATCAGCTCGTCGCGGGGAATCGGCCGGTGTAGGTAGTGCACCACCGGGTGGCCCACCTCGCCATATTCGCCGTTGATGTGGCCGACCCGCTGTTCGATCTCGTTGCGCAGGATCCGGTAACTGTCCACCCGTTCCCGGCTCGGCGTGGCCAACTGCACCAGGACGGTGTCGTCGCCCTTGACCCGGCCCTCCTCGAGCAACTCCGAGAAAGCCTTGAGCCGGACGTCGATGCCCTTGGTGTAGTCCAGCCGGTCCACCCCCAGCAGAATCCTGCGGGGACTGCCCAACTCGGCGCGAATCTGCTTTGCCCGTCGGCGGATGTCGCGGTTGCGGGCCGTTCTGTCGAGATCTGCGGAGTCGATGGAGATCGGGAACGCGCCGACTTTGACCGTGCGCCCATCCAGTCGGACCTCCCCGAGGCGGGACCGGACGCCCACCGAGGCGCGGGTGGCGTCGGCGCCGGCCAGTTGCCGGGAGAGGAAGAGGAAGTTCTGCGCGCCGCCGGCGAGATGGAAGCCGACCAGGTCCGCTCCGAGTAACCCGTCGATGATCTCCGCACGCCAGGGCAGCTGCATGAAGAGCTCGACGGGCGGGAACGGGATGTGCATGAAGAACCCGATGGTGAGATCGGGCCGCAGGTTGCGCAGCATCTTCGGGACGAGCTGCAACTGGTAGTCCTGCACCCACACCGTCGCCCCGGGCGCGGCGGCTCGGGATGCTGCCTCGGCGAACCGGCGGTTCACATCGACGTAGCGGTCCCACCATTCCCGATGGTAGAGCGGTTTGACGATCACGTCGTGATAGAGCGGCCACAGGGTGGCGTTGGAGAAGCCTTCGTAATAATCGGCGACATCGTCCGCGCTCAATCGGACGGGATTGAGCTGAAGATCGTCCTCGACGATCGGATCCTCAGGGCCGTCGACGACCCCGGGCCAGCCGATCCACGCCCCCCGATTACGCCTGAGCAATGGCTCCAGCGCCGTGACCAGACCGCCGGGACTGCGCTTCCAGGCGAGAGTGCCGTCGGATTGGCGCTCCATGTCGATGGGCAGCCGGTTGGCCACAACGACGAAGTCGGAGTCGCCGGAACGTTCGCCGGTTCCGGCTTCTCCGTGCGACATCTAGGCCTCGAGCTTGGCGGGTCCAATGCCGAGCATTGACAGAAACACCCGGCACTCGTCGGCGTCGGTGGCGTAGGCCGCCACCACGCGCCGGGCTTGGCGCGCCGTACTGTCGGCGAGCGGTTCGACCTCGCCGATCTCCGCGGGTTCAGATTTTGCAGGCATCGCTCAACCTTAGGGCAGGTGGCACAGTGTCGCGCACGGTGTCGGGCTAGCCGGTGGGGTTGGCGGCGGTCGCGTTATGCGGGAAACCACCGGTCGTGACGTTCGGGACCTGGCCACCGCCGCCCTGGCTCTGTTGCAGGCCGATGCACAGACCGGTGTTCTGACCGTTGCAGGGGATCCCGTTCACCTCGGGCAGGCGGCCGACTTCGCCGGACTGTGACGAGGTGACCCCTCCGGGCCGCACACCGGTGATCCCGGGATCCACCGGGTTGAAGGTGGGGAGGACCTGGTCAGTGTTCGGCCGGCAGGCACCGCTGCTCGGGTCGACGGTCTCGTTGGGCGGGCATTCCGCGAGCGCCGGCGCAGGCGGGCCGGCCGGCGTGGCCGCCGCGATCAGGAGGGGCGCGGCCACGGCGGCAACGGCGAAACCGCCGGCCAGCAGCAGACGGTGCGCGCAGGTCGTGTGAGCAGCCATGGGGTGCAGCTTTCTGTGGTCGGGTTTGCCCCCTCGACGGGTGCAGCAGTACTTGTGAATTCGCCGCAACCAACGGGGGTGTTACAGCCAATACTAGTGTGAGTCCGGCGACGCTCGCCCGGGCTCGATTGAGAGGACTCCACGGCTATGCAACTCTCGTTCTCCGACCGGACGTACCTGGTGACCGGCGGCGGAAGCGGAATCGGGATGGGAGTTGCCGCCGGGCTCGCCCGCTCCGGTGCGAACGTGGTGATCGTCGGCCGAAACGCCGAGCGGCTCACGGCGGCGGCGCAACAGCTGGATACCGAGGCCGACGGCCGGGTCCGCCCGCATCCCGCGGACGTCACCGACGAGGAGCAGGTCGCCGAGGCCGTCGGCGAGGCCACCGGCTGGGGGGGCCGGCTGCATGGCGTCGTGCACTGCGCGGGGGGTTCGGAGACCATCGGCCCGGTCACCCAGATCGACTCGGAAGCGTGGCGGCGCACCGTCGACCTGAACGTCAACGGCACGATGTATGTGCTCAAGCACTCGTGCCGGGAGATGGTCCGGGCGGGTGGCGGCTCCTTCGTGGGCATCTCCTCGATCGCGGCCAGCAACGTGCATCGCTGGTTCGGCGCCTACGGGGTCACCAAATCGGCGCTGGACCACCTGATGATGCTGGCCGCCGATGAGCTGGGTCCGTCCTGGGTCCGGGTCAACGGCATCCGGCCCGGCCTGATCCGCACCGATCTCGTGCAGGTGATCCTGGACTCCCCGCAGGTCGCCGAGGACTACCGGCAGTGCACCCCGCTCCCCCGGGTCGGGGAGGTGACCGACGTCGCGAACCTGGCGATGTTCCTGCTCAGCGACGCAGCCAGTTGGATCACCGGCCAGATCGTCAACGTCGACGGCGGCCACGGGTTGCGGCGTGGGCCGGACATGTCGGCGATGCTGGAGCCGGTCTTCGGCTCCGACGGTCTGCGCGGCGTCGTCTGAGCAGCCCGATGCGCCCCGAACGCCAGGATCCCGGACCCGGCCAGGAATCGGTGTGGGATTACCCGCGTCCACCGCGAGTCGAGCGCTTCGACGCACCGATCACCGTCGAACTCGGCGGCGAGGTGATCGCCCGCACCGATCACGCCTGGCGGGTCCTGGAAACCAGCCACCCGCCCACCTATTACCTGCCGCGCACCGCGTTCCGGCCCGGGGTGCTCCGGGAAGCCCCCGGTGCGTCATGGTGCGAATGGAAGGGCCAGGCCCGCTACTTCGACCTGGTGACCGATGCCGCGGTGGCCGCCAAGGCCGCCTGGACCTACCCCGACCCGACGGCGGGGTTCGCGCCGATCGCCGGCGCCGTCGCCGTGATGGCGGGATCGGTGGACCGCTGCACGGTCGACGGGGAGACCGTGGTGCCCCAACCGGGCGGGTTCTACGGCGGCTGGATCACCAGCCGGGTCGTCGGCCCGTTCAAGGGCGGCCCGGGCACCATGGGGTGGTGACGGTCGTGGGCGAAACACGGCCGAAACATCACTGCCGCGGTTCTGAAACACCGCGCCGACATTCTCTTCGACGACCGTCGAAGGGTTCCCGACATTGGACATCGATCCCGCAGCCACCGCCTGGCTGCTGACCAGCACGGCCCTGGTGTTGCTGATGACCCCGGGCCTGGCCATCTTCTACGGCGGCATGGTGCGTACCACCGGCGTGCTCAACATGATCATGATGAGCTTCATCTCCATTCCGCTGGTGACGGTCGCCTGGCTGCTGATCGGCTACAGCATCGCGTTCTCCGACGGGTCGAGCGGCGGCCTGTTCGGCGGCCTGTCCTATGCCGGGATGCGGGGTATCGGCCCGGACACCGCGCACGGTGCGGTACCCGAACTGCTCTACGTGACCTTTCAACTCAGCTTCGCCATCATCACTGCGGCTCTGGTCAGCGGGGCGATCGCCGACCGTGCCAAATTCGCGGCCTGGATGGTCTTCGTCCCGGTCTGGTCGGTGGTCGTGTATGCCGTGGTCGCGCACTGGGTGTGGGCGCCGGGCGGCTGGCTTTTCAAGATGGGCGTCCTTGATTACGCCGGGGGGCTGGTCGTCGAGATCGTCTCGGGTTCGTCGGCGCTGGCGCTGGCCCTGGTTCTCGGACCGCGGATCGGCTTCAAGGTGGACGCCATGCGCCCCCACAACCTGCCGTTCGTCCTGCTCGGAGTGGGCCTGCTGTGGTTCGGCTGGTTCGGCTTCAACGCGGGGTCGGCACTGGCCGCCAACGGGCTGGCGGCTGCGGTGTTCCTCAACACCCTGGTCGCCGGCTGCCTGGGCATGCTGGGCTGGCTCTCGGTGGAGCAGATCCGTGACGGCAAACCGACGACCTTCGGTGCGGCGTCGGGTGTGGTTGCCGGCCTGGTGGCGATCACCCCGTCGTGCGGCACCGTCAACACGCTTGGGGCCGCGGTGGTCGGCCTGGTTGCCGGGATCGTGTGTTCTTTCGCGATCGGACTGAAGTTCCGGCTCAACTATGACGATTCGCTCGACGTGGTCGGGGTGCATTTCGTGGGCGGCGTCGTCGGCGTGCTGCTGATCGGTTTTCTCGCCACCGAGGTGATGACCGGCGGGCCGCAGGGACTGCTCTTCGGCGGTGGATTGGCCCAACTCGGGAAGCAGGCACTGGGTATGGTCGCCGTCGCCGGGTACGCCTTCACCGTCAGCTTCCTGCTGGCGAAGCTCATCGACCGGTTCATGGGCTTCCGGTTGAGCCCGGAGGACGAGGCCAGCGGCGTGGATTTCACCCAGCACGCCGAAACCGCTTACGCCGAAGGCGTCTACGGACACCAGCAACTACGCCGTCCGCTGTTCGGTGACCGCGACGCCCTGCGCCGTCCGGAGGACGCCGGAGAAGACTGAGGCCGGAGGCGCTCGCTCGGTACCATTCCGCGCATGCCGTTGGCCAGTGGTGACGTGTTCGCCGGCTTCGAGATTCTGCGCCCGCTGGGCTTCGGCGGGATGGGCGAGGTCTACCTCGTGGCCCACCCCCGGTTGCCGCGCCGGGATGCGCTGAAGATCCTGCCGGCCGAGATGTCGGCCGACGGTGAGTTCAGGGCCCGTTTCAACCGTGAGGCCGAGTTGGCCGCCACCCTCTACAACCCGCACATCGTGGGTATCCACGATCGCGGGGAATGGGGCGGCCAACTGTGGATTTCGATGGACTACATCGACGGACCGGACGCCGGGCGACTGCTTCGTGAGCAGTACCCCGGTGGGATTCCGCCCATGGAGGTCGTCGATATCGTCGCGGCCGTCGCCGACGCCCTCGATTACGCCCACTCCCGCGGTCTGCTTCATCGCGATATCAAGCCGCCCAACATCCTGCTGACCCACCCGGAACGCGGCCGCCGCCGAGTTCTGTTGGGGGATTTCGGGATTGCCCGTAACGCTGCCGAGGTCAACGGCCTGACCGACACCAATGTCACATTGGGCACCGTCAACTACGCCTCCCCCGAACAGCTGATGGGTGCGCCGATCGACGGTCGTGCCGACCAGTACGCGCTGGCGGCCACCGCCTATCACCTGCTGGCCGGCTCGCCGATGTTCGGGGCGTCCAACCCCGCGGTGGTGATAGGCCACCACCTCAACGCGCCGCCGCCGCGCCTTGCGCAGTACCGGCCCGCTCTGGCCTCGTTGGATCCCGTTCTCGCCCGGGCACTGGCAAAGAATCCGGCCGACCGTTATCCCAGCTGCACGGATTTCGCCGCCGCGTTGCGCCGTGCCGCCGAGTCGGGAGGCCGGCCGCCGGGCGGACAGCACCTGGCCGCCCCCTCCGTCGCAGCGAGTCCGGTCCCCGGGGCCGAGCCCCGAGAGCAGCGCACCGCCGTCCTGTCCACGGGCTATCCCGATGAGCTTGCCGATGACCCTCCGGTTTCCGCCGCCCGGCCGTCGCGGTGGCCGTGGGCGCTCGCCGGTATCGCGCTGGCGGTGATCCTGGCCGGCGTTGTGCTCGCGGTCTGGCCGTCCCGGCAACGGCCCGTCTCCGCGCCGCCAACGACGAGTTCGCGTCCTGCGGTGACGTCGACGACCGTCGCGCCGACGACGTCGACGGGCACATCCACCGCGACCGCGGTGCCCGCGGTGGTCAGCTTTGAGGCGATGCGGGATCTGGTCTCCGGCTTCTACGCGGATCTTCCCGGTAATGCCCGAACGGCCTGGGACGATCTGGACACGCATTATCAGCAGCGCAACGGGATCGATGACTATCTGGGTTTCTGGTCGGGCATCGAATCGGTGTCGGTGTTGTCGATCACCCCGCGCGACGCCTCCAGCGTGATCGTCACCCTCCGTTACGTCGTGCGCGGCGGCGGAATCGACACGGAGAATCGCTGGCTGAGCGTAGTACCCAAGGACGGCCGGCTGCTGATCTACGACTCCGAGCGGATCGGCCCGGCCTGAGTCCCTGAGTTCCCGAGCCCCTGAAGGTCAGCGCACCAGGTGCGGCCGGCAGAACGCGCACAGACCCGACCCGAGACTCGGGTAGCCGCATTCGGGGCAGATCCCCACCCGCGGCGAGGCGAACGTCCCATCGGACAGCCGGCGGTCCAGGTCGTTGAGCTGTCGGGCCAGGACCGTCAGGCGTGCGCTCAGACGTTCACGCTCACGCTGCAGGGTGGCCCGGTTTCCGGGCGTCTCGCCGCGACTGGCCCGGTGTCGGGGATGGCGGTGGCGCCAGTCCAAATCCGCGAGGTCGCGGTCCAGCCCGTCGAGTCGGGCCGCCAGCCCGCGCAGCAGGTGGGTCAGCTGTTCGCGCTCGGATTGCAGCTGGGTCAGATCCCCGGCCACGAAGGGTGCCGGGCGGGCGGCGAGGGGTAGCGCGGCTGCCGAACCGATCACCGCGTCTCCGTTCCCGGTTGTCCTCGGCGGGTCCCGACGAACCGTGCCCTCGGTAAGCTAGCAGCAGGCTGCGCGATCCGGGAAATATTCGCGTCACCGGTCGACCGCCCCCTTTCGCCGATTCGGCGCACGGGAGTGGTTGGCCCGGCCATCATTGACGCGGGGTGCGGTGATCCGGAGGGAATCGATCATGGATGTCAGCCGGATGGCATCACGGCTCCCGTCGGTCCCGCGTCCCCCTCTCGGACTGCCCGATCCGTTTCGCAGGATCCGCATCCCGCGTGACCTCGACGCGGTGACCGACGTCGGCGAGGAAGCTCCGCCCGCCGATGGCGACGTCACCTCCCGGCAGGTGGAGGCGATCTGGTCAGCAGTGCTCGACTGGTATCGCAGCGGCGTCCACCCGGCACTTCAAGTCTGCGTCCGCCGACATGGCGCGGTGGTGTTGAACCGGGCCATCGGTCACGCGCGCGGCCGGGGGCCCGGCGAGGGGCGCAACGCCGAACGGGTGCCCGTCAGCGTCGACACGCCGTTCTGCGTCTACTCGACCTCCAAGGCCATCACCGCGTTCCTCGTGCACAAGCTCAGCGAGCGCGGGTTGCTCGACATCGACGACCCCGTCGCCGATTACATACCCGGCTACGAGAAGAACCGGAAACACGAGATCACCATCGGGCACGTCCTGGCCCATCGGGCCGGAGTGCCGAACCTGCCGCGCAGTGCGCTGGACCTCGACCACCTCAATGACCGTGAGTTCCTGACCAACATCCTCATTGACGCCTCGCCCTTCGCGAGGCCCGGCCGCTACCTCGCCTACCACGCGGTGTCCGGTGGTTTCATCCTCGGCGAGATCGTCCACGCGGTCACCGGAAAGGACATTCGTCAGGTGGTGGCCGAGGAGTTCCTCGACCCTCTGGGGTTCCGCTGGACCAACTACGGCGTGGCACCCGGTGATGTCGATGCGGTCGCCCGCAACTACGTCACCGGCCCGCCCACCGCTCCACCGCTGTCGAACCTGCTGACCCGCGCGCTCGGCGTCGGCCTGGACACGCTGGTCGACCTCACCAACGACCCCCGCTTCCTCACCGGCATCGTGCCGGCCGCCAATACGGTGACCAACGCCTTCGAATTGTCGAGGTTCTTCGAGGTCATGCGGCGCGGGGGAGAGTTGGACGGCGTGCGGGTGATCGAGACCGACACCATCCGCCGGGCGCTCGTCGAGCGATCCCATCTGGAGATCGACTTCTCGCTCGGATTCCCGACCAGGTTCTCTCAGGGGCTGATGCTCGGGGCGCGGGTGGTCAGCCTTTACGGTCTGGACACCCAGCACGCCTTCGGCCACCTGGGTTTCACCAACATGCTGGCGTGGGCCGATCCGGGTCGCGCGATCTCGGTCGCGGTGCTCAACAACGGCAAGCCGATCGTCTACCCCGAACTGCACTGCTTCCTCGGCACCATGCAGCGCATCACCGCGGAGATGCCGAAGGTTCCGAAGTCCGAACTGATGCTCTAAGCGACGGGCCGACTGCTGCCGCGCATCTCGATGAGCTGGAGCGCCTCGGTGACGGCGTCGTGAGCGCGGACCAGGGCGGCGGGCTCGGGATGGTTGGCGACCATCCATGCCAACAGTTCGGCGGTCTGGCTGAGCCGGATGTGGACCAGTGATTCGGCAAACTCAGGCGTCACGCGTTAAAGATACACGAGCAGCAAGATCATCCGCCGGGCGAGCATGTCGCAACGGTGCGTTCGGCCATTGGGGCGCAGTCCCGGATCGCATATGAATGGGTCGAGCCCCCTGTCGGGATTGAATCGACGACCTTTCGCTCACCAACAACGCGCGTCAGCATCGAGCTCTGGATACGATCCTGCCCAACGCTGGCCTTGGGGTAGTCATCTGGTCGGTCCGATGGCGTCCCGATGATGAACGGGAGTACGTCATGGGTTCCGTGAGAACAGGTGAACTGGCACAGAAGGTCCCAGCCTCGTCCGCTGCGAAGTTGGTCGTGGGCCGGGTCGGTCTGCTCGCGGCCGCATTCGGCATCGGCGTGGCGACGCTGGCGTTCCCGGGCGCGGCAGCCGCCGAAGTCGGAGGATCACCAGGGGCGAGTGGGGCTGATCAGCCCACCGTCGATCGGGTTCCGGCGCAGCGCTCGCGGGTGGCCGCGCGGCCGTCCACCCGCCAGCGTGAGGCGGCGCCGAGCACTAGTGCGGCCACACCCGGTCCCAGTCGGGGTGCGGCAGCGGCGCGACGAACTCCGTTGGTATCCGGTGCTGTTGTGGGTCTGAGTGCCGGGCATCGTGCGGCGAATTCCGACAAGGACGCGTTGTTGGGCGAGTGGGGCGCGGAGGAATTGCCCCGCGCGGTGACCCATCCGGCGGGAACCGCACCGGGCCAGTCAACTCCCACCTCGGCCGTCGCGGTGTCCGCCGCGGCTCAGGTCGCGGGATTACCCGCCGGCGCATCCGGGAACGGCGGAGCCGCAGCAGTGCTCACCCCACCGGCCCGCGCCGTACTGGTGCGCGCAGCGGCCACCGCCGAATTCTTCTCTGCCGCCACCAATCCCTTACTTTCAAGGATTCCGGTGGCGAGCACGCCGGTACCCCCGCTGTTGCAGGCGATCGACAATCAGGTGCAGGCGGGAGTCCGCACCGTTTTCAACGCGTTGATCAACTGGACATCGACAATGCCGGTGAATCCACTGACGAACTGGCTCGAAGGCGGGTTGCTCTTGATCCGCAAGTCATTGTTCAACCAGACCGCGGGAGTGCGGTCAGTGCAGATGGCGAACTCGCCCGCGTTGGTGACCGGCACGATCGAGGTCGTCGACCCCGAGGGCGACGGCTGGATGGTGGAGTTGGTCAGCGGTCCCAGCCACGGCAGTGTCGCCCTGGGAACCACCTCGCAGTACAACGGCATCGGCTCGACGAACTACAGCTATACCCCTGGGCAGAGCTACAGCGGGGAGGACCGGTTCGTCGTCAAGATCACAGGGGTCGACTCCGGCTTCAACATCCTGCACCCCTTCGGCGTCCTCAACACCCGGTATTACACCGTGGCGGTGGGCGACGCGGCCGAGGCGGCCAAGGCCCGATTCAATGCTGAGCGGGCCGATCCGAAGGACACCCTGGACACGCACCTGTTCCTGTCGGATGCGGCGGTTACCGTGACCGTGAAGAAGCACGGCGTGCTCTTCCCGGAGTACACGGCGTCGGTGACCCTTCCGGCCAGCACCTCTGCCCGTTCCTTCGCCTGGATGGACACCCGCGGAAACATCGGATCGGTTCCGGTCGACACGATGTTGATCGACGACTGGGCGGCGTATTCGAAGAAGGCAGCGGAGAACGGGACCAGGCCACTACTGGCGTTCAGCTACTCCGACGACGACACCCAGAAGGCGGTGTTCGTCGACGTCGGTGCGGTCACCAAGAACGCCGACGGCAGCTTTACCCTCTCCGGCGAACTGCGGACCGACACGAATGCCCAGGACGGCCGGGTGGACATGTGGGACTTCGTCGGCATCAACTACAAGGGAGCCTACGAGAACTTCCTGAATGCCTCCGGCC
>SXGT01676762.1_pt1 | contig 19676 bp, 12 predicted proteins | sample 3176221 | NCBI WGS metagenome assembly SXGT01 (sample SAMN11356862, study PRJNA531348) | freshwater metagenome | isolation source: freshwater sample F1-120 | place: China: Fuxian Lake, Yuxi | collected 2017-12-25
CATCGTCCTCAAGCAGGCGGACCAGGGAAAAGACGTGAAACTCTCCCCTGGCGACAAAACGCTCATCGTTCGGCGCGGGGATTTTACGTTCGAGACCAACAAACTGGTCTTGAAGAAGGGGGACAAGGTCACGGTCCATGTGGAACTTTTGGCCGGACAGATCGACGTGAAGCAAGGGGACAAGCTCATCGGTCAGGCCAAGCTCCCCGCCAAGTCCCCCATCGCCGGCGCGGTGAACCAGGCTCTTCCAACCGACTTCGCTCTCGAATTCGACGGCAAGACGAGCTACGTGGAGATACCAACGCTCAAGTTCGACGAACTGCTGAAGGCCAACCCGCACCAGCCGATCACGATCGAGGCGTTTGTCTCTGCGAAGTCGCCTACGACCGTAACCCGTTACGTCGTACGCATGTTCCCGCTTTTTCTGGCGCAAGTGCCAGGGGAAGACAGTCAGTGGAATTTCATGGCCTACGACTCACCACACAGCAACCGTTACTCGTTTGAGCATTCACCAGTCGAGCAGGCGGTCCACATTGCAGGTGTCTACGACGGCAAGACCATTCATTTTTTTGTCGGTGGTAAAGATCCCAAGAAAGGACTCTTCACCTGGACCGATGGCATGGCCCGCCGCGTCCCCGACGAAGAGTTCTCATTGTCTAGTGAACGCGGGGACTTTGGTTTGACGTATCTGGGTGCTGAGTACCGCGACCTGGGGAATCAGCAGCTTCGCATGACGAGTTTCTTCCACGGCCTCATCGACGAAGTTCGCATCTCCAAGGTCGCTCGCTACGACAAGGACTTCACGCCGAAGACCCGCTTGGAGACCGACGAAGATACGCTGACGCTGTACCACTTCGACGAAGGCACGGGCGAGGTGCTCAAGGACTCCTCCGGCAACAACCACCACGGCAAGATCGTCGGAGCCAAGTGGGTAACCGGCCTGGCTGTCGCCAAAGAACCAGCAAAAACACCGGACTACGTTAAGGAGCGAGCCGTTGCCGAATGGTTGCTGTCAATCGGCGGGACCATCTACGTGCATGAAGTCGGAAACCCATCCTTTCGCCGTGTCGCAGTGCTTCCGCTTCCCTCTCAGCCATTCCAAGTGCGACAAGTCGCTTTCGACCAGAATCCGCGAGTTGCCGACGCGGATCTCGTTCGGATGCAGTCCCTGACACGCCTGAATCAAGTGAGCCTCATCCATTGCCCGGAAATCACCGATGAGGGCGCTGCGGCTTTGGCCCAGATACTGTCGCTGGAAAGCATCAACTTCCAGGGGACCCCTGTGACGGACGCAGGACTGCCGAAGCTTGTTGAATTGCCACGGCTGCGCGCACTAACACTCATTAAGACTCGCGTGACAGCGAAGGGGGTGCTTCTCCTGGCTGGCGTCGAGCGCCTCGAAAGTCTCGCACTCGGCTACTTGCCCGTCACTATCCAAGACCTGCGCGCATTGAAAAAACTGCCGCTCAAGGGAATTGAAGTGAATGGGACTCGAGTGCAATACTCGGATCTGCCCGAGATTGCGACACTCTTTCCCGCCCTGAAGAAATTTGACGGACGTGACCTGCAGGGCGACGTGGGAGCAGGGCTGTCTCCCCTCGCAAAACTAGCGAATTTGGAACAACTCGCCGTGCATTCCAATGGCTGGTCGGCTGGGTCGCCACATCATCTGGAGACATTTCCTCGGTTGCGGCGATTGACCATGTACTATTCCCCATTTCCAATCGGACAAGTCGCTCGATTGGAACAGCTTCCTCGGGTCACGGAGTTGTTCCTTAATAGTCCGCAAATCGACAGCATGGCGTTCGCTAAACTTTGCACCAACACCACGCTGGAGCGGCTGGAACTCAAGGACTGGCCCGGCATCGACGCCGAACTCCTGCGGCTGGCCGACATGAAGAAACTGCGCGAGTTGCACTTGCAAGGCACAAAGGTCACCACCGCCGGCGCGGAGCAGTTCCACACCCGCCGCCCCGACGTGACCCTCAGTGGCGATTTCAACATCCCCGCCGCGAAACCTGCGGCCGCGCCCCCTTCGGCCCCCTGAGGACCGGCGCATCAAAAACTGTCGCCATCATGAAAAATGGGCGTGGTTTGCAGTTCCACATGGCCACTCAAAGCAGTGGCCATGCCACCCTGACCTCGAACACCTATTCCTGCTCCGGTCCTAAGTCACGCTACGGCTTGAGACCGCACGGTAAGAAGAGGGTGCTCGTGGAAGGGATTCTTGGGAATTCCGAAGGGCGAGGGCTTGAATGTGCCAACTGGGAGTGTGTACACTTACGTACAGTATATTGGGAGGGCTGCGCGGGGGGAAGGGAAGTTGGAATTCGGATTCAAACCGCCTGAAGGCGGGACTCCAGCGCGGGCTCTTTAATAATAAGACAATCGGCTGGTAAGGGATGAAGATAGGCAATTCCGAGGCCGGGGGATTGTTGGCGGGTGGCTCATAAACAACTTATCAATTCACGGATAGTTCCCCCGGAATGGTGGCGTGATTCATGAATCAAGAAACGGGTGATTCAGGTCAAGACGGAGCGCGGCGGTGGGGCGGAAGTGGTTTGCGGGCAAGGGTTTCCGCCAGAATTCCGAGATACAAATGTATCAAGAATGGTTGCATGAATCGGTGAATCAAAGTCAGGGATAAGCCGCTTATAAGTTGCCGGGTTATAGATTTTCGGGAGAAAGTCCATGAGCAGCGTGTTCAACGGGAGATGCCGGCCAGGACGTGACGGGCGGCCCATCCTCCTGGGCGAGCCCTTGGTGTAGACTGAAAAGCAGCTTGGGCGGCAATCGCTAGCTCCTTATGGGCTAACGCTTTACGCCTAATGAGTACAATCCCCAGTTCCAAGCGTTTTAGGGACTGGAGCACGAAAGCGGCGGTATGGCCGAAGCGACTGGAATCGACCCTGTCGTCCTGATCCAGACCTATCAGGCTGGCATCTGGCGGTATTTGCGCGCCATGGGCTGCGACAGCGCCCAGGCCGAGGATCTCACTCAGGAAACTTTCCTGAACGTCCTGCAAAAGCCGTTTCAGGACCTGGGGCCAGCCGCCACTTCGGGCTATTTGCGAAAGGTGGCTTTCAACCTGTTCATCTCGGCCAAGCGCCGGTCGGGCAAGGTGACGGCTGTGGAAAATGTGGAGGAGTTGGACCGGACCTGGGCGAACTGGGCCGGGAATGATAACGGCGAGGCGCTGGTCGATGCCCTGCGGGACTGCCTGCAAGGAATCAGCCAGCGGGCGAGACTGGCCCTGGAGTTGCGATTTCGCGAGGACAGCTCGCGGGAAGCGATTGCGGCAGCGCTAGAAATCACCGAACATGGAGCCAAGAACTTGATGCAGCGGGCCAAGCAACAACTGCGGGCCTGCATCGAGGGAAAATTGAAGTAGCCACACGCGGCCTCGCGTGTCGGCAGCAAATCGAAAACAACGGACCAAGAAGGCAAACATGCGAGCCGCATGTTGCCACGACAAAATATGACCCCTGACCGCGACGATCCCATTCTCGACGCCATGCTGGAGGAAGTCCTCGGCGGCCGCACGCCGCCGGACTTGTCCCCCCGCATCATGCAGTCGCTGGCGATCCGCGGCTGGCGTCCAGAAGTAACAGGACACGTCGAGCCCGCCGCTCCGCCCCTTCCGCTCCGCACCGTCGTTCCGGCGGTGTCCGCGTCCGCTGCATCTTCGAATGGTCACGCGCAGCTCGCCGTCAGCTCCGCTCCGCGATGTCGCAAATCTTCGCAGACAAGCTGGCAAACGCTGGCGGCGATTTCGCTGGTCGTCGTGCTGGGTGTCGGGCTGGGGGCGATTGGAGTCATCGCCACTCGCAACCCATGGCGACAACCAAACGTCGTCAAGAATGGCCCCAAGGTGAATGGCGATAAGGCGATTGCGAAAAAGACGACGCCTGTACCGGGAAAAAATGGAAAGGCGAATCCACCCGTGGAGTCGCCGTTCATTGCCAAGGCCACGTCCCCCGAAAAAAGCTCCTCGCCTGCCGTTACGGTTCCCGTGCCTGAAGTCACACCCACCAGGCCCGCTCCAGCCGCGGGTTTTCCCGAGCGCAATTACGCGATCAAGGCGTCCCCCGATGCGGAAGTCGCTTCGTTTGTCAGCGCCGAGTTGCATCGCTCCTGGAAGGAAAACAGCGTCAACCCCGCGCCGCAAGCCGCCGATGGCGAGTGGTGCCGCCGGGTTTTTGTGCGTTTGCTGGGCCGCATCCCGTCGGGAAAAGAGACGCTGGCGTTTCTCAACGACAATGCCAAGGACAAACGGCAAAAGCTGGTCGATAAGCTGCTGACGGACGACACTTATGTGGAGCAGTATGCCCAGTATTGGGCGGGCGTGTGGGCGAATGTGCTCATCGGACGCACCACCGGGTCGCAGGATGGTTCGCCGGTCGACCGGGCCGCTTTCGAGAAATACCTCCGCGATTCGCTCGCCAATAATAAGCCCTACGACAAGCTGGTTTATGAATTGCTCACCGCCACGGGCACAGCGAAGCCTGGCGCGGAGGATTCCAACGGGGCGGTCAACTTTGTGCTGGCGGGGCTGAACGAAAATGCCACGCTGGTCACGGCTCGCACCTGCCGCGTCTTTCTGGGGCAATCATTGCAGTGCGCTCAGTGCCACCAGCATCCCTCGCAGGACTGGTCGCAACAGCAGTACTGGTCGCTCAATGCGTTTTTCCGGCAGGCGCGGGTGGAAAATTCTCCCTCCGGGCCGCGTATCGTCAACGGCGACTTTCACAATCTCAAAGGGGTAACGAAAGAAGGCGAAGTCTATTACCAGCAGCCGAGCGGACAGATGAAGGTCGCGTTGCCGCAATTCATTGATGGCAAGGCGATTGAATCCAGCGGCCTGTTGTCCGATGTGAATCGCCGCGAAGAGCTGGCGAAGCTCGTGGTCCGCTCCGACAATCTGCCGCGGGCTTTGGTCAATCGCCTCTGGTCGCACTTCTTCGGCTATGGCTTCACCAAGCCGATCGACGATATGGGGAAGTCCGACGCGGCCACGCATCCTGAATTGATCGACCGGCTGTCGCAGGAATTCGTGGCCCGCAACTATGACTTGAAAGCGGCCATCCGCTGGATCGTGCTCAGCGATCCGTTCGGCCGCAGCAGTATCGTCCCCGTCGGCAGTCTGGCGGACAGCCCGCAAGCCGGCACCGCTCCGCTCTTCAGCCACTACTACACGCGGCAGATGCAGGCCGAAGAGGTTTACAACTCGCTGCTGGCCGCCGCCAGCTTGCGGAGCAAATCGGGCGACAACGCGGAGATGCTGGCCCAGGCCCGCGTGGACTGGCTGTCGCAGTTCAACCGCAATATGGGGACCGACGACGCGATGGAAGAGAGCCATTTCAACGGCTCCGTGCGGCAGTCGCTGGAAATGATGAACGGCGACTTAATCCGCCAGACCGCCGGCAGCGGCAAGCAGGGCTTTCTTCCCGGCCTGATCCACAGCGAGATGCCCCTCGCGGAAAAGGTCGAGCACCTCTTCCTCGCCTCCCTGTCCCGCAAGCCGACTGGCCGCGAGCTTTCGGCGATTTCCAAAATCCTGGCCAATGCCCAGGACAAGCCGGCAGCCGCGCTGGAAGACATCTGGTGGGCGCTGCTGAATAGCAACGAGTTCATCTTGGACCACTAGAGGGAATGACCTCTCGCACCGCTCTATTGCTCGCCACCCTCTTGCCCGCGGTGGCGGCGGGAGCTGTGTACGAATACTTCCTCGGTCATCGGCACGACTACACGGGACACTTTCTGGCCGGTTACGGCGGCACTTTGGGCGCACTGATGGTCTGGCTGCGAATCGTGCCCGAGAATCGCTTTGCCGCGCTGAGCACTTGGAGCATCGTGCCACTGTGCCTCGCCTGCATCGGCCTGGGGGCAGTATTCGAAGCCACCATCTTCCGGCTGGCGAAGTTTGACGAAGTGGACTTCTGCAATCAGAGCCTCGGCGCGGTCATTGCCGCCGCCGCGTCGCTATTGCTCGCCGATGAGCGAAAGCCACCGGTGCAACTCATGGACATCGGCCTGATTGTGGGGATCGTGTTTCTCGGAGCGGGAGGTGTCTATGCCGTGGCGTAGAGTTATCCCCATCGTGCTGCTGTTCACCCTCGCCGCCGTGCTGGCGGGTGTGAACACCTGGTTCACTGCCGCCCGGAGCACGATCCCGCTGACGCTCGACACGAAGGTGTTGAGCAAAGAAGTCCGACGGGAAAAGCACGAGGGAAAGGACGACGTTTGCTTGCTCACGCTGGCCAGTCTCGGCCAGGTTCAGGTCGACCGAGAAATCTATGACGTCGTCGCCGTCGGAGAACATCTGAAGAAGGAGCGGCAGTCCCACGAATTGCGGCATGGAGACAAGGTCTTGCCGCTCCGCTGGTCGCGCGACCATCAGGGAATGCAGACAGCTATGCCGATCTGCCTGGGCATCCTGGCGGGCTTGCTGGGATCAGTGCTGAGCGCCTCGTATCTTCGGAACAGACACCCTTACGCATCCAGTTCATAAGCAAACCGCAGCCAGCGTTCCACCTCGCTGTCGATCTCGGCGAGCGAGTTGATCGGAATCCGGTGCGTGATGCGGTCCTTCTTTTCCCAGCCCCCTGTTTCGATCAACCGGCCGGAGGCGGGAGTGTCGCGCAGGGCCAGTCCGAAATCAATCCGCGTGCGGCTGGCGGGGAAAATCTGGGCAATGACGTGGCGACGATAGATGGGGACAATCGTCTTGCAGGGGCAGATGCGGACGTCCCTTCCCATTGTGCGAGCGATTTCCAGTAGGCGATCATGGAACACCTTGAGCGCTCCCTTGCCACCGGCATACATCTCTTCCACATAGCGGGCGGCGGCTGCCAGATAGGCCTTGGGGTCATCGTCCACCAGGCTGGCGTTGGCTGGGTTGGCCCGCTCGGCGATCCACCAGGCATCGTTGGTTCGCAACAGTTTATGCTTGTCCTTCAGCCAGATACGACGAGCGGCTTCATCGCTCGGCCCGCTGGTCCTGACGAAGGTAATCCATTCGTCAAGATTGCGGCCAGTCTTTTGCTTGAGCTCGGCAATCCATTTCTGCATCATCGAGACGCTGGGATGCACGCTATAGCCGCCGCGAGACAGGGCGATCGGTTTAACGGGAGCAGCAGGTACCGCGGACTTTTTGGCGACCGTGATCGTCAACGCCTTCTTGGCCGGAGGCTTGGTGACCTGGCGAGCAGCGGGGACGACTTTGGGTCGCGCTTTCGTCGCCATTGCCGACTTTGGCGAAGATTTCGGAGCCGCCTTCATCCTCGCCTTCATGGCCGGCGGCTTCTTCTTGATGGCAACAGCTGCCCTGGATTTCTTACTGGCCATGTTCGTCCTCGGCATACATAAAGTGTTTTGGTCTGGCCGAGGTCCCTGGCCCATGATCAAATCTGTCAGCGCACTTCCCCAAGTGAACCCAGGCTGGCGAGCAGTTCCGCCATCTCTCCCGCGGCATGGGCGTCCCCCTGCATGCGAGCTTCTTCAATTCCCGTCCGCAGCCAGGCACGTGCTTCTGCCACCCGCTCCAAACGCGCCAATAGTTGAGCCCCACGAAAGAACGAAGCCACGTGCGGCGGCCGGTCTTGCGTGAGCCCTTCAAATCTGGCGAGGGCATCGTCAAACCGCTCCTCATTGTCGTATTCGATTGCCAGCCCGTAGCGAAGAAAGGTGTCTGCGGGCTCCTGGGCGAGGAGGGCTTCAATCTTTTCCCGGCGGGAAGGCATGGCGTTTACAGGCAACGGGGGCGGCAGCGGCTGGATAGGAAATTCGCAGCCCGAAATTGCTGCCACCTCATCATTGTACCAGATTTCGAGTGGCATCTCTACGGCGGGAAATGGGAACGCTTGGGCGATTTGACCGCACTTAGAGGCTTGCCCCGGCCTACTCGATTCTATAGAATGACTCATGGCCTCTGTAGAATCAGCCTCGCTCGGGCCCGATGGGCCTGAGCGCGGTCCTGCCTGAATGAGCTTTTCTTTATGCCCGCTCTTAACGGCAAATCGCTGCGCAGCCCGCTTTCAACCATACAGCGCTGGGACCACGGCCTCCGCCGACAGGCCATCGTGGAGTCTTTACTGGCGGATGTGTTTGACGGTCGATTGCGGGCGGGGCAGCATTTGGTGACGCAAGAGCTGGCAGAGCGGTTCAACGTCAGCCACACACCCATTCGCGAGGCCTTGGTCTCCCTGGCCGGTATCGGGATTATCGACCTCCTTCCCAACCGGGGTGCCATTGTCCGTCCGGTCACCAGCAAGGAAGTGCGCGAGATTGCCCAGGTCCGTCGCGTCCTGGAATGCGAAGCGACCCGCCGGGCCTGCGGGCGGACCGACCTGGCCGAGTTGGAATCATTGGCTGCCAATCTCCGGCGGCTGGTGAAGAATTCGGCTCGCGGCAGGCAGCGATTTATTGATGAGGCCCGCGCCGTCGATAGCCGCCTGCACGATCTGATTGCGGCGAGCTGCGGCAATGACTTTCTCGCTGCCGAACTGTCGCGGCTGAAGATTCTGTTCCGGGCGTTTCGGGACGTTGCCTGGGCCTATGTCACCGCTCGCAACGACTACCGCCGCCTGGGGGACGAAGCCGAGGAGCACTTGGCAATTGTCGAGGCCCTGCTCGCCGGCGATGCCAAAGAAGCTGCTCGCGCGATGTCTCGCCACATTCGTAGCGGCGTGAAATACTGGAGCCGGGCGATTCTGCCAAACCCAAAATCCCAAATCCGAAATCCGAAATCATAAATCACCATTTGCCGAGATTTCCCAATGATGCGCCAACTTGCTTCGACCAGCCTGTTCATTCTGACGTTGTCTGCCGCTGCCTCAGCCGCTGACAAGCTCCAGTACAACCGGGACATCCGCCCGATCTTGGCGGAGAACTGCTTTGCTTGCCACGGCCCGGACAGCGCGGCCCGAAAGGGAGAGTTGCGGCTCGACAAGCGCGAGATGGCGATGGAATCGACGGCAATTGTCCCGGGCAATGCGGAGAAAAGTGCGCTCGTTTCCCGGATCAATTCCACGGACCCCGACGAGCGGATGCCGCCACCGGAATCCAAGAAAGAATTGACTGCCGCCCAGAAGGAAACGCTCCGCCGCTGGATTGCCGAAGGGGCCGAGTATCAGCCCCACTGGTCGTTCATCGCTCCCAAGCGGCCGCAGCTTCCCGCAGTGAAGAATGCCGCGTGGGTAAAGAACCCGATTGATGCCTTCGTCCTCGCCCGGCTGGAAGCGCTGGGGCTTTCCCCCGCCCTCGAGGCCGACAAACGAACGCTGGCACGCCGGCTCAGCCTGGACATCACGGGCCTACCGCCGGCCTATGAGCTGGTCGAAAAGTTCGTGAACGATAAGGACGAGAATGCGTACGAGAAGGTGATCGACGAATTGATGCAGTCCAAGCATTGGGGAGAACATCGGGGGCGCTACTGGCTCGACGCCGCTCGCTACGCCGACACCAACGGCATTCACTTCGATAATTTCCGCGAAAATTGGGCCTACCGCGAATGGCTGATCAACGCCCTCAATCGCAATCTGCCGTTTGACCAGTTCACCATCGAGCAACTTGCGGGAGACTTGCTTCCCCATCGCACGCTCGACCAGCAAATCGCCTCGGGCTTCAACCGCTGCAACATCACGACCAATGAAGGTGGAACGATTCCCGAAGAATATCTCGTCCTCTACGACCGCGACCGGACGGAAACTACGTCGCAGGTCTGGCTCGGACTGACGACCGGCTGCGCGGTTTGCCACGACCATAAATTCGACCCGCTCAAGCAGAAGGAGTTCTATGAGCTGGCGGCATTCTTCAATAACACCACGCAGGCGGCCATGGACGGCAACATCAAGGACACGCCGCCGATTCTGCCGGTGCCGCGCGCCGAAGACCGCCCGCGGCTGGAGGCCATCGACAAGGAACTGGCGGATGCTCGTGCCGCTTCCGAAGCGCGTAAGGCCGCCGCGAAGGCTGACTACGACGGCTGGCTCGCTTCCGCCAGTGTGGATTCGCTCGTGAAAAGCTTGCCGACGAAAGACCTCTATCTCTCCGCCGCGCTGGACGAAGGAGAAGGGAAGACGACCAAGGTGCTAATCGATGGGCAAGAGCAATCGGTGCCACTCACCGAATCTGCGAAGTGGCAACCAGGCGCGTCCGGCGGAAAATCGCTGCAAACGCAAGGGACAGGATTGGAACTGCCAAGTGCGGGCGACTTTGAGAAGGAGCAGCCGTTCTCCTGCTCCGCCTGGATCAAGATCCTGCCGAACGATTCGCAAGGTGCCATCTGCGCCCGCATGGACAACACTAAGGACTACCGCGGCTGGGATTTTTGGGTGCAGGCCCGCCGCGTCGGAACACACATCGTGAATACCTGGCCGGGGGACGCGCTGAAAGTAGTTGCCACGGAGCAAGTCCCGGCCAATCAATGGACACACGTCACTGTCACTTATGACGGCTCAGGCAAAGCCAGCGGCGTGAAGGTCTTTTACAACGGCCAGCCGCAGAAGACCAACGTCGAAGCGGACAAGCTGCAAAACAGCATTCGCACCACGGTGCCGTTCAAACTCGGCCAGCGAAACACCAGCGAACCCCTCAGCGGGCTTACCATCCAAGACTTGCGGATTTACAAGTCCACGCTCACCCCCGCCGAGATTGAATCGCTCGCTAAGGTCAGCCGCTTTGCCGGCATCTTGACGAAAGGGGCCGACCAACGGACGGACGCGGAGAAAAACGAGCTGTATCAATGGTGGCTCGGCACGTTTGACAAGACTTTTCAAGACCTGGCGGCTAAAGTCGGCGGGCTCGAGAAGGAACAAGCCGTGATCAAGGCTCGTGGCACGGTGGCCCATGTGATGCAAGAGAAGATGGAAGAGCCAGGCGCGTTCATCTTGTTCCGCGGCGAATACGACAAACGCCGCGACGCCGTGAAGGCCAATACACCGGAGTTCCTTCCGCCCATGCCGGGTGACCTCGCCAAGAATCGCCTCGGCCTCGCCAAATGGCTGCTGAGGGAGGAACATCCGCTGACCGCCCGCGTGACCGTCAATCGTTTCTGGCAGGAACTCTTCGGCACCGGCCTCGTACGCACATCCGGTGATTTTGGCGTCAGCGGCGAACTGCCGTCCCATCCCGAATTGCTCGATTGGATGGCGGTGGAGTTTCGCTCACCATCGGACGGCTCGACTCCGTGGGACATGAAGCGATTCTTCAAACAGATCTTCATGTCAAATACTTATCGACAGGCCGCCATCGCCACGCCGGAGAAGCTGGAGAAAGACGCCAGCAATCGATTCTTCTCTCGCGGGCCGCGATTCCGGATGGACGGCGAAATGATTCGCGATTATGCCCTCGCTTCCAGCGGCATTCTGGTTTCCAAGCTCGGCGGCCCAAGCGTGAAACCCTACCAGCCGGACGGTGTCTGGGAAGCGGTGGCTATGATCGGCAGCAACACCCGCGACTACAAACCCGATACCGGAGAAAACCTCTATCGCCGCAGCCTGTATACGTTTTGGAAGCGGTCGGCTCCGCCGGCTTCGATGGAAATCTTCGGCGCCCCCAACCGCGAGACCTGCACCGTCCGCCGCGAGCGGACGAACACACCGTTGCAAGCGCTCGTCACGCTCAACGACGTGCAATTCGTCGAAGCCGCCCGCCAGCTGGCTCAAGTGACCTTGAAATCAGCCGCCAAGGACGAAGAGCGGTTCGACTTCGTTGCCAAACGGATCCTCGCCCGCCCCTTCCGAGGCGAAGAATTGCCCGTTGTGCAAGCTTCGCTCGCCGAGTTGCAAAAGTTCTATGCGGCTCATGCCGACGACGCCAAGAAGCTCATCAGCGAAGGAGAGTCCAAAGCCGATGCCGCACTCGATCCGGCCGCACTCGCTGCTTGGACGATGCTGGTGAATGAACTGATGAATTTGGATGAGGTGCTGAACAAGTAGCGGAAGGCATCTTGCAGTCGCAAAATGCGACTTCAAGTTTGTACTATCACGTTTCCCAGTCAAGTTTTTTCAAAGACTAACGAGCCTTCCACTAACGGAGCCCGCTCATGAACATTTTCGATAACATCCGCCAGAACATGACCCGCCGCCATTTCTTCGAGCAGGGCTCGCATCTGCTCGGTGGAGCCGCGCTGGCGTCGCTGGTGGGGAACGCAGGCATTTCAAAAAACATCCTTGCCGCGGACGCGGTGGAAAAAAAGCCCCTCCATCCCTCCCTCACCCACTTCGCCCCCAAGGCCAAGCACGTCATCTATCTGCACATGGTCGGCGGGCCGCCGCAGATGGATTTGTATGATTATAAGCCGGTGATGAACGAGTGGTATGACAAGGATTTGCCGGAAACGGTCCGCATGGGGCAGCGGCTGACGACGATGACTTCGGGGCAGAAGCGGTTTCCCATCGCCCCGTCGAAGTTCAAGTTCGCCCAGCACGGCAAGAGCGGCATGTGGGTCACGGAGCTGTTGCCCAATACCGCCAAAATGGTGGACGAAATGTGCTTCATCCGCTCCATGCACACCGAGGCCATCAACCACGAACCGGCCATTAGCTACATGCAGACCGGCAACCAGAACACCGGCCGCCCCTGCCTCGGGGCCTGGGCGTCGTATGGCCTCGGCTCTCTCAACGACGACCTGCCGACCTTCGTGGTCCTCGTCGCCAAGCCGACGAACGTTGAGCAGGTGCAGGCGATCTCCGCCCGCATCTGGGCCAGCGGCTATCTCTCGGGAGAGCACGCAGGCGTCAGCTTCCGCAGCGGGGGCGACCCGATTCTCTACATCAACAATCCAGCCGGTGTACCGGCCGAAGTCCGTCGCAACACGCTCGACGGCCTCAAGAAGCTCAACGAGCTGAACCACCAGCTCACGCTCGATCCCGAAACGGCCACTCGAATTCAGCAGTACGAGCTCGCGTTCCGCATGCAGTCCAGCGTGCCGGAACTGACGAATATCGCCACGGAACCCGAGAGCACCTTTAAGCTCTATGGCGACTCGGCGAAAAAGCCCGGCAGCTTTGGTCACAGCGTGCTGATGGCCCGGCGGATGGTGGAACGAGGGGTCCGCTTCGTGCAGCTGTACCACAACAACTGGGATACGCACGCCAACGTTTCCGGCCGACTCCCCGACCAGTGCCGCGACGTGGATCAGCCCTGCTATGGCCTCGTGCAAGACCTGAAGCAGCGCGGCCTGCTCGACGAAACACTTATCATCTGGGGGGGCGAATTCGGCCGCACCATTTACTCCCAAGGTGGGGTCTCAAAAGAAAACTACGGCCGCGACCACCATCCCCGCTGCTACACCATGTGGATGGCGGGTGGCGGAACGCGGGGGGGACAAATCTTCGGCCAGACGGACGACTTCTCTTACAACATCGTAAAAGACCCTTGCCACATCCACGACTTCCACGCCACAGTTCTGCATCTCCTCGGTTTCGACCACGAACGGTTCACCTTCCGCCACCAGGGACTCGATCAGCGACTGACGGGCGTTGAGCCGGCGAAGGTGATTAAGGAGTTGCTGGCGTAGTACGGTCCGGAATGATGTCCTCCGGGCGGCCCTCGAACTTGAGCTCCGGCAGCGCGTCCTGCAATCGTTTTTGGGCCTTTTGGGTGACGCGAGCAGGAAGCTTAAGCACTCTGAGTTGCTTCAGGCCGACGAGGCGATCTATGCCGGCATCGGTGACCTCGCTTTGACTGAGGTCGAGGTAGTTGAGATTCTGAAGCTGGCCAACGTGCACGAGGCCGGCGTCGCCGACGGGCATCCGACCGAATTCCAGCACCGCCAGGTCCGGCAATTGCTTGAGTTCAGCCAGGCCTGCGTCGGTGGTGTCCAAGCCATTCAAGATCAAATGCTTGAGACGGCGGAGCTTTTTCAAGTGCGCGAGGCCAGCATCGGTGATCGGCGGTCCGCGCCAATGATCCGTCGTCAGTTTCTCAAGCTCGGTGAGATTCTCGATATGAATCAGGCCGGCGTCGGATATGGTGTGCGGAAGCGAGAGCTGCTTGAGATGCGGGAATTCCTTGAGATGAACGAGTCCGGCGTCGGTCACTTCCCAGCAGCCGGCGATGTCCAGAACTTCCAGCTTGTCGAGCTTCGACAATTGTGCCAGCCCATCATCCGAGAGCCGCCCGCGCTGTGTGAAGTGAATCACTTTCAAGTTGGGAAACTCGCTGACCACTCGGGCGATCATAGAGGGGAGAGCATCTGCGTTGTCCCCATGGTCCCAAAACAGTCGCCGGGCGGCGGCTTCATCGCGGAGTTTGGGCGGCGGCGGCTCGCCGGGCAGTCGGACGCCGGCTCGCCAGGTGTCGGGGTGGATGAACTTGCCCTGCCACAGGCCCCGCTTGTGCTCTCGCGCAATGATCTCATCAGGGTGCATCGAGCTGTGATCCGCCAGCGCCCAGCCGTTCACGGTCATTACCCGTTCCAGATTGGAGTCGCCGACATAGCCCATCCAGGGCCCTCCCTTGTCGTTCTGAAAACAGTTCACCGGCTGCTCGCCAATGAAGGTGCGGAGAAATTCAGCCGCCTCCATACCACAGGGGTAGAGGCCATCGCTTCTCATCGCCATCTGTCCCGATGCTGGAACTGTAATATCCAGCTCGATCCGCGTTCCGTCCGAGTACTCCAAGGTAGTGGCGTCAATCACTCGCACCTTGCCGATGACTCGCTGCCACATCGTGTCGCCGCTGCCGTGATTGATGGAGCCCTTTAATTCGTTGCGGATGACTTTGGGCCGGCTGATTTCCTGCTTTGGCAGTGGAGGGTCTTGAGCGGCTGCTGTGGTTGCGATGCCCGCCAATAGGAGTACATACAATGCTTGGGCGATGGATTTCATGACCGGCCTCCAACAAATAACGTCGGTCTCTACTACCCGCATTTTAGCGTCCCCTCCGCCGGAAGCAAAATACTTCGTTCCGCTGGTTTCGCTGGGCCGCTGCTGCGGTATCATGCGACAATGATCAAAGCCAGTCGCCTACTGCTGTTGCTGGTCGCCCTCCTCGCTTTCGCTTCACAAGCAATTGCGGTTGACGCCAGGCCCAATATCATCTTCCTGACCTGCGAGGACAGCTCGCCTAATCTCGGCTGCTACGGTGATCCGGACGCGATCACTCCTAACCTCGATCGGTTTGCCAAGGAGGGGGCTCGGTTCACGCGGGCGTTCACCCACGCCCCGGTCTGTGCTCCCAGCCGCAGCGGGCTGATTACCGGCATGTACCCCACGACGATGGGGAGCCACCACATGCGGTCGAAGCTGACCAAGACGCCGCCGCTGTTTGTGGACTATCTGCGGAAGACTGGCTACACCGTCTGTTGGCCGACCGCGGGAGGCGGCGGCACTGGCAAGACCGACTTCAATTTCGACGTCCCCAAAGGATGGGTGGACGCAACAGCCGACTGGACGAAGCAGCCGGAGGTGCTGAAGGAGCCGTTCTTCGCCGTCTACAACATCACGGTGACGCACGAGAGCCAGGCCCGCGCGACCAAGGCGCAGTATGCCCGGAACACCGCCCGTCTGAAGCCCTCCGAGCGGCACGATCCAGCCAAGGTCAAGCTTCCCCCCTATTTTCCAGACACCGAGCCGGTTCGCGACTGCGTGGCGACCTATCACGACAACATCACGGCGATGGACTACGCCGTCGGCGACGTGCTGAAACTGCTCGACGACCGCAAGCTCAGCGAAAACACCATCGTTTTTTTCTTCGGCGATCACGGCTGGGGACTCAGTCGCGGCAAGCGCTGGCCGTATGACAGTGGCCTCCGCGTCCCCATGCTGGTGCGCTGGCCGGGGAAGGTGCAGCCCGGCAGCGTCCGCGAGGATCTGGTTTGCTTCCTCGATTTGGCTCCGACAGTTCTATCGCTGGCCGGGGCGGAAGTCCCGCCGCACATGCAAGGCCGCGTGATGCTCGGCGAAAAAACACAGCCCGCCCCGAAATACGTGTTCGCTGCCCGCGACCGGATGGACGAAACCTACGACCGCATCCGCTCCGTCCGCGGCCCGCGGTATCGCTACGTCCGCAATTTTCACCCCGAGCTGCCGTACTTTCAGTACATCAACTACATGGACGAGATGCCGATTATGCGCGACTGGCGGCGGCTGGCCTTCGAGGGAAAGTTAAACAAGACCCAGATGCTCTTCATGACCCGCACCAAGCCGCGCGAGGAGCTCTACGACCTGGTGAACGACCCCTACGAAATCAACAATCTGGCAGCCGCCGAATCGGCAGAGGTCCAGCAGGTGCTGAAGGAAATGTCCGCCGCCCTGGACAAGTGGGTTGTCGAAACTAAGGACTTGGGCGAAGTCCCAGAGAAGGAACTCATCAAGCAGGGCCTCGTGAAGGACGTGCTCTCCACGGAATACGACGCCCGTGTCAAGCTCCATCCGCGTTCTTCGCCCGTGCCGTGAGCCAATCGGCAAAGACGCTGGCAGACGCTGGCGGATGATCAGGTTTTGGAAAACAGGCACTCTTGCAAGGCATTAAGCCGGACGCCGCGGTGCCTCTGGTAAGCGACGAGGCGGACCCGGCGGGTGGAATTGAACCACATCATTCCCGCCTCGTCCGAAGACAACGTGTCCCCAATCTCCACGGGACCGCTGTCCAAATCAAGAATCGTGAAGCCTCGTTCGCCCGTCACGGCAATCAAATGCCGCTCTGGATTGGACGCGTAAACCATTCCGCTGTGAGACATGAGAGTCCTCTCGGGGGTTGGGAGTGGCTGGGATCTCGTCTCGGTCCCTGTTCACCACGCAACTCTTCCCCGGGAATCGATGCTCGTCAAGAAATTCTTGTTCTGGCGCGGCAATCTGGAAATGTGTGCCGGGTACGCAGTTTCTGTAGGGCCAACCTGAACGGATCATGCGGCCGGGCACCACCCACCTGTCGCGCACCGGGCTATTCCTCAAGACGACCTCGTTTATGGTCCACTGCTCCGATATCAAACTGACGAGGAGTGGGCGTGCCTAGTTCACCTGGCCCGCATTTCTCACATAAGCCTGAAGCGAAAGCGAAGGAAGACGCTGAATTGTCCTAGAAATAAGTACTATCCTTCGCTTGCGAGTCAGGCTTGTGTCGATAGCCGACGATCGGATTGTATGCTGCTCTAGCGATCTGCCTCTTTCGCGGGTGCCGGTGCCGTGGGCTGCGGATACTTGGCCCGCTCGGCTTGCCACTTCTTCACTTCTTCGGGCTGGTCCGTGGCGGTGTAGAGGTCGATGAGCCGGTCGAGGGCTTCGGGGAGGCGGATCTTGCCCTGCTCAGGAATCGTCGCCTCGCGCTGCTTCATCCCTTCGGAGCCGACCAGCAGCAGCGGCTCGGCGTCGGCGTACTTCTTCTGGCCCAGCAGCGCCCCGCCGAGCAGCGACTGCGTGTTGAACGTCCGCCAGTCGTCGGGCTCTTTTTTCTCGCGGATGGCCAGGCACTCGCGGAGCATCTCCTCGGCAGCGGCGTGCTGCCGACATTTCAATAACTCGAGCGCGACCTGGGCCAACTGTCCCGCGAATTGAGGATCGTCTGGTTTCGCTCGCTTCCGCTGGCCGGCGACGAATTCCTTGAGTGTCGCCGCCGCTTTCTCACCCCGGTTGGCGTCGCAATACGCTCTGCCGAGGTTTTTCATTGTGATAAGCGTGTAGGGATGGTCGGGGCCGAATTTGGCTTTCGTGAGCTTCAGCGTCTCCTCGTAGAGCGGCAGGGCCAGGTCCAGCTTCCTGGCATCCTGATACGCTACGGCGAGGTTGTTCATGCTGTTGAGCGTGTCGGGATGTTCGGGGCCGAGCTTGGCTTTCCGGAACTTCAGCGTCTCCTCGGAGAGCGGCAGGGCCAGGTCCAGCTTCCCGGCAGCCCGATACGCGTCGGCGAGGTTGCCCATGCTGGTGAGCGTGTCCGGATGTTCGGGGCCAAGTTTGGCTTTCGTGAGCTTCAGCGTCTCCTCGTAGAACGGCACGGCCAGGTCCAGCTTCCCGGCAGCCTTATAAGTCACGGCCAGCTCGCGCATGCTGCTGAGGGTGTGAGGATGATCGACGCCGAGCCGTGCTTTCCCGAGTTTGAACGCTTCTTCGAGCAGTGGCAGGGCCTCCGCGAACCGGCCGGCGTCCCTGTAGTTCACGCCCAGGTTCGCCACGGTCCTAAGCGTTTCCGGGTGGTCCCGCCCGAGTTTCGCCTCTTGACGCTTCAATGTCTCCTCGAACAGGGGGATGGACTTGTCGAGTTGCTTCGCCGACCAATAGGTCGAGGCAAGGTTATTCATGCTCGTGAGCGTGCTGGGATGTTCGGGGCCGAGCTTGGCTTTCGTGAGGTTCAGCGTCTCTTCGAAGAGCGGCAGGGCTTGGTCCAGCTTCCCGGCATCCCGATACGCCCAGGCGAGGTTATTCAGGCAGGTGAGCGTTAGGGGATGTTCGGGGCCGAGCTTGGCTTTTTTGAGCTTGAGCGTCTCCTCCAGGAGCGCCAGGGCCAGGTTCCGCTTCCCGGCATTCAAATACGCCATAGCGAGGTTGGTCATGCCCGCGAGCGTGTTGGGATGTTCGGGGCCGAGCTTGGTTTTTGTGAACTTCAGCGTCTCCTCGAAGAGCGACAGGGCCAGGTCCAGTTTCCCGGCCTCCTGATACGCCCCGGCGAGGTTGTTCATGGTGGTGAGCGTGTCGGGATGGTCGGGGCCGAGCTTGGCCTTCTTGAGCTTGAGCGACTCCTCGTGGAGCGGCAGGGCTAGGTCCAGTTTCCCGGCATTTCGATACGCTGAGGCGAGGTTGTTTACGGTGGTGAGCGTGTCGGGATGGTCGAGGCCGAGCTTGGCCTGACGAGTGGTACGAGCTTTCTCCAGCAGCACGAGCGCCTTGCCCGGCTCCCCCAGGCCCAACAACGATTCGCCGAACTTGTCCTGCATTGCCGCCACGACCAGCAGATCGCCGATCGACTCGCCTTCGAGTTGCGCCACCGCCGTGTCCAGCTTCTCGACCAGGATCGCCTGCAGCGGGCGTTCATTTTTAGCGATCTCCTTCGGGTCCAGGTTCTCGAAGATCGAGCCGAGGATTTCGTTGGCTTTCTCGATCTGCGTCAGCCGCTTCTGGGCCTGGGTGGTTTGCGCAACTGCCTCCAGCTTGGCGAGCCGTTCCCCTTCGGCCCGTTCCGTTTCCGCTTGTTGCGCTCGCAACGCTTCCTGTTCTGCGACTCGCGCGACAGTCTGCGCGCGCAACGCTTCCTGCTCCGCGACCCGTGCGACTGCCACGGCATTCGTCGCCCGCACCGCCTGCCAAGTGCTGACGGCCACGCCAGCCAAGAGGAGCAGCCCAATCGCCGCCGCCGTGGTCAATCCGGCCCGGTGCTTCCGCACGAACTTGCTCAGCAGGTAGCTGGCGTGCGGGGGTGCCGCCAACACCGGCTCCCCGGCCAGGTAGCGCTGGATGTCCGCCGCGAAGCCGTTGGCCGTCTCATAGCGGCGGCTGCGGTCCTTCTCCAGGGACTTCATCACGATCCAGTCCAGCTCGCCGCGGACCAGCTTCGTCAACCGGGCCGGCTCGATCTGCCGGCCGGCTGCCAGCGACGGCAGCGTGGCAGTTGAACTGATTCTCATGCTCGGCCTAGGCGGTTCTTCCTCGCGGATGATGCGCTTGACCTCATCCCAGGCGGCTTCCTTGAAACGCTGCTTCTCCAGCGGCGTTGTCCCAGTGAGCAGTTCGTAGAGCAGC
>SXGT01052459.1_pt1 | contig 19671 bp, 14 predicted proteins | sample 3176221 | NCBI WGS metagenome assembly SXGT01 (sample SAMN11356862, study PRJNA531348) | freshwater metagenome | isolation source: freshwater sample F1-120 | place: China: Fuxian Lake, Yuxi | collected 2017-12-25
CCAGGACTTCAGCGAGGACACCTTCCGCACGCTGGTCGCCGCCGACGCGGCGCTGATGCTGATCGACGGCGCCAAGGGCGTCGAACCGCAGACGATCAAGCTGTTCAAGGTCTGCCGCGACCGCGGCATCCCGATCGTCACCGTCGTCAACAAGATGGACCGGCCGGCGCGCGCCCCGCTCGACCTGATGGACCAGGTCGAGAAGGTGCTCGGCATCACCATTGTCCCGGCGACGTGGCCGATCGGCAGCGGCGACTCCTTCCGCGGCGTCTACTCGCTGCGCGACAAGCAGGTGTTCGTGTTCGAACGCACCGCGCACAACGCGACGAAGGCGCTGGTGCAGGCCACCGGTCCCGACGACCCGGCCTTGCGCGAAGAACTCGGCGCACGCGCGCACGACCGCTTGCTCGAGGACCTCGCGATGGTCGAGACGTGCGTGCAGCCGTTCTCGATGGACGCGTTCCTGAAGCAGCAGATCTCGCCGATGTTCTTCTGCAGCGCGCTGTCGAACTTCGGCGTCGAGAACATCCTGCAGCGCTTCCTCGAGATCGCGCCGCCGCCGGGGCCGCTGCCGACGCTGACCGGAGCGGTGCCGCCCGACGCCCCGTTCTTCGCCGGCTTCGTGTACAAGGTCGCCGCGAACATGGACAAGATGCACCGCGACCGCATCGCGTTCTTGCGCGTGACCTCGGGCCACTTCGTGCGCGGCATGGCGGCCAAGCATCTGCGGCTGTCGCGCGACGTGCGACTGTCGCACCCGCACCGGTTCTTCGGCCAGGAACGCATCTCGATCGAAGAAGCGTTCCCCGGCGACGTGATCGGCCTCATCAACCCGGGCATGTTCCGCGTCGGCGACGTGCTGAGTTCGGGCCCGACCTTCGAAGTCCGCAACTTCCCGCGCTTCCCACCGGAGATCTTCGCGCAGGTCGCGCCGCGCGAGCCGTCGATGGCGAAGGGCTTCGGCAAGGGGCTCGACCAGCTCGGCGAGGAAGGCGTCGTGCAGGTGTTCTGGCCGCGCTTCGGCGCCCGCGAACCGATCCTCGGCGCGGTCGGCGAACTGCAGCTCGAAGTGTTCCAGTGGCGCCTCGAGAACGAATACGGCGTCGAGCTGCGGCTCGACCGCAAGCAGTGGACGCGCGCGCGCTGGATCGCGAACGTCACCGACGAGGTGCTCGAGATCCTGCCGAGCGTGGTGAAGGACGAGGCCGGCCGCTTCGTCGCGCTGTTCCACAGCGACTTCGAGATCGAGTACGCGCAATCGCGCTACAAGGGACTCGCTCTGCTGGAGACGCCGCCGGCCGAGGAAGATCTCGGCTAGCGTCGATCAGCGCCGGCTCGGGCGCACTTCCGGCTTCTCGTCGCGCGCCGCCGGGTCCTTCTCCTTGCGCGCCTCCAGCTCGCGGGCCTTCTTCGCTTCGGCCTGCTTGATCGTCTGCTCGATGGTGTCGCTCAACGGCGGCTGCACCGCGCGCGGCGTACCGGTGCCCGACTGCACCTGGAACGAGGCGGGATCGAGTTTCGCATCGAGGATCACCGACTCGACCACGAGGTGCTGCACGACCTTGTCGGCTTCGAGCTGCCGCACCTCGAGCAGGGCATGGTCGCGGCTGCGCACGAAGGCCTCCACGGCGTCGGCAACCGGCAGCTCGCCACCGCTCTCGTCGAGTCCCTTCTTGCGCTTGCCGACCAGCCACGCGCCGGGCTCGCCCGCGCGGTCCTTGCGCTTCTCGTCTTCCACGAGATCGAACTGGCTCTGCAGCGACGCCAGCATCTGGCTGCCGAGCGGCGCTTCGGCGCGGCGATCGCGCATCCCCGGCAACCCGTCCCGCCGCAATACCTCGCCCGCCCACTCGAGGTCGGCGACCAGCTTCTTGTCGATCAGCGCGAACACTTCGCCGAAGGCCGCGTCGTCCTCGAACAGCACGATCCCATCGGCCGACTGCACCGATTCGGACCGGCCGCGCACGCCATCGTCGCTGCGGAACTCGAACTTGGTGTGGATAGCCGCCTGTCCCCCGCGCAGTACACGCAGCGTGCCGCGCGTCGTCATCACCGAGCCATCGGGCCAGGTCGAGCTCGTCCGCATCTCCAGTTGCAGGCTGGTGAAGGCCTTCTCGGCGGCCTGCATGGTGGCCACAAGCCGATCGACGGGACCGGGTTGCGCCTTGCCATCGGCGGGTTTGGCGCCATCCTGCGCAATCCCTTCGGCGCCCCAGGCGATGGCCAGGGCGAACACGGCGATGATGGTACGGTTCATGCTGAAGGGCGCCGATCATACCGGCGTCGAGCGTGCCCTCGCGCGACGCCACCGCCGAAATCTCCGCGCCATGATGCACCCAAGCTCCACGCCCCGGTCGTTTGCCCTGCTGCTCGCCTGCGCCATCGCCTTCGGCAGCACCGCTCCCGCCGACGAAGTCCGCCTGCACGACGGCCGCATCCTGGTGGGCAAGGTGCAGAAGAAGGGCGACACCCTCGAGGTCACCACGCGCGACGGGGTGGTCGTCGTGCACCAGCAGGAGGTCAAGGACCACCTCGACGACGAAGCCCTGCGCCAGAAGTTGAGCGACCGCCAACGCAGCGTCGCCGACACCCCGTTCAGCCATCTGCAACTGGCGATCGAAGCGCGCAGTTTCGGGCTTGAACCGGAGATGTGGCGGCACCTCGACCGCGCCCTCGACCAGCAGCAGAAGTCCGGCGCGCCGATGGCCGCCGGCTTGGAGCGCCGCCTGCGCGACTTCTTCGCCCAGCTCGAACCCGAAGTGCTGCCGCGCGCCTTCCGAACCGCCACGGTGCAGAAGCGCGTGCACAAGTTGCTCGACGGCCTGCACGCGAGCACGCAGCCGGCCCGCGCCGCCGCGATCGAGGAACTGCTGGTGCGCATGCCCGACGCCGACCAGGACCTGCGCATCGAGGCGCGGCGCAACAGCAACCCACGCCAACGCATCGGCGCCCTCGCCGCCCTGCAGCGGCGCAGCCTGCCCGGCAACGACCGCTTCGTGCTGCGCACGTCGATCCTCGACGGCACCGACTCGGTGCGAGACAGGGCGATCGAGCTGGCGAAGCCCGCCATCGATGCCGACGACATCGCCTACATGGCGGCCGGACTCGAACACCAGAACGCCAAGGTCCGCATGCGCACCGCCGAGGCACTCGGCGGTCTCGACCACAAGGACGCCCTGGAACTGCTGGTGAAGGCCGCCCCGCTCGCGGGCACCGGCCTGGCTCCGGCCGGCGGTGGCGGCGCCAATGGCGACCGCGCCCACATCGCGATCCTGAACCAGCAGGCCTATATCCGCGATTTCGACGTCGAAGTGGCCCAGGCATCGTTCATCGCCGACCCCAAGGTCGACGTGCTGCAGAGCGGCGCCGTGCTCGACGTCACCGTGGTCGGCGTGATCGAGATCCGCACCATCCTGCGCATCTACCGGCAGTCGCTGAAGCGCCTGGCGAACAGCGACCCCGGCGAAGACGTGCGCAAGTGGCCGGAGTGGCTGGCCCAGGTTCGGGCCGAGGGCAACAAGGCCACGACCGCGCCGGTGACCCCAAAGCAGCGCTGATCCGCCGCTGCCATCGCGACAAAGCTGTCGGGAGATCGGAGGTCTTTGGCTAGAGTGCGGACCGGAATCCGCATGCAAGCAACCTCCCAAATCGCTGTCGTTGGTCTCGCAACGATGGGCCAGAACCTGGCCCTCAACATCGCCCGCAACGGCTTCCCGGTCACGGTCTACAACCGATCGTACGACAAGACCGAGGCGACGCTCGCCCGCTGCGGCCCTGGCCAGAAGATGTTCGGCGCCAAGACGCCGCAGGAAGCGGCCGCGTCGCTGGTGCGCCCGCGCAAGCTGATCCTGCTGGTGAAGGCCGGCCAGCCCGTCGACGACACCATCGCCACGTTCCTGCCCTGCCTGCAACCGGGCGACATGATCGTCGACACCGGCAACAGCCACCCGGACGACACCGAACGCCGCTCACGTGACCTCGCCGGCAAGGGCTTCCGCTTCGTCGGCATGGGCGTGTCCGGCGGTGAGGAAGGCGCCCTCAACGGGCCGAGCCTGATGCCCGGTGGCGACCGCAGCTCCTACGACGAGTTGGCGCCGATCCTGAAGAAGATCGCGGCCCAGGTCGACGACGGTCCGTGCGTGACGCACGTCGGCACCGGCAGCGCCGGGCACTTCGTCAAGATGGTGCACAACGGCATCGAGTACGGCGACATGCAGTTGATCGCCGAGTGCTACGACCTGATGCAGCACGTGCTCGGCATGAATGCGGCCCAGATGGCGGACGCGTTCGCCGCCTGGAACAAGACGTTCCTCGAGTCGTTCCTGATCGAGATCACCGCGCGCATCCTGCGCGCCACCGACCCGGTCACGAAGAAGCCGATGGTCGACATGATCGTCGACCGCGCCGGCCAGAAGGGCACCGGCAAGTGGACCAGCGAGATCGCGCTGCGCTACGGCATCCCGGTGCCGACGATGCACGCCGCGGTCGAAGCGCGCTGCCTGTCGGCGATGAAGGACCAGCGCGTGGCCGCGCAGAAGCAGCTCGCCGGTCCGGCGGCCGGGCAACCGATGCCCGCCTTGCTCGACGCGGTGCGCGACGCGCTCTACTGCAGCAAGATCTGCTCCTACGCGCAGGGCCTCGACCTGCTCGCCACTGCCGACGCCGACAAGAAATGGGGCCTCGATCTCGGCGAGATCGCGCGCATCTGGAAGGGCGGCTGCATCATCCGCGCCCGCTTCCTGCGCAGCATCCAGCAGGCCTACGGCAAGCAGAAGAAGCTCGGCAACCTGCTGCTCGATCCGGAACTCGGCGGCTTCCTGGTGAAGAACCAGGCGTCGTGGCGCAAGGTCGTGGCGCTGGCCGCCGAACGCGGCGTGCCGACGTTGGCGATGGGCGCTTCGCTCAGTTACTTCGATTCGTACCGCCGCGCGTCGCTGCCGCAGAACCTGACGCAGGCGCAGCGCGACCTGTTCGGGGCGCACACGTTCGAACGCACGGATCGTCCGGCCGGCGAGATGTTCCACCACGAGTGGCCGTAACGGCCCGCGTCACTTCTTCGGCTCGGGCGCGCCCGCATTGGGCGCAGGCGCGGCCGGCGTCGGCGGCAGCACCGCCGCCAAGGCCTTGCCGATCTCCGCTTCGGCGGCGGTGAGCGTGACGCCGAGTTGCTTCAGCGCGGCGAGCTTGCCGACCAACGCCTGCAGCCGCGGCAACAGTTCGGCTTCCTGCGCGGCCGCCTGCTTGCTCGCCGTTTCGACCTCGGCCTGCAGCGTTGCCAGCTTCGCCGCCGCTTCGGCCTGCAACCGCTCCTGGTCGCGCAACGTCGCCTCCAACGCCCGCAGCGGCGCCAGTTCGACTTCGATCTGCTGCGCGCGCGCCCGCGTTGCTGCCAGATCCTGTTCGGCGCGCTGCAGGCGGCCGAGTTCGTACTCGAGCGACACCAGCGCAGTGCGCAGCTCGGCGCCGGTCGCAATGTCCTGCCGGCGGGCGAGGGCCAGGGCAGCTTCCTGCTCGCCGACGGTCCGGGTCAGCACCCCCATCTCCTGCTGCAGCCGATGGCGCTCGGCCCGCAACTCGCCCACTTCGCGTTGCCGCGCCGCCCGCAGCAGCGTCGTTTCGCGTTCGGCGGCGCACCCGCCCAGCAGGCAGGCGCACAACGCCAGGCTGGCCATGACGCGGGAAAAGGCTGCGGAACGGCCTCGGCGCGTGGTTATCATGCTCGCCCTTTTCATTCTAGAGAATCCATGGAACGCACCCTCATCCTGCTGAAGCCGGACGCCGTCCAGCGCGGCATCACCGGCCAGCTTCTGACCCGCTTCGAACAGAAAGGTCTGCAGATCGTGGCCATGAAGTTGATGCAGATCACGCCCGAACTGGCGGGCAAGCACTACGAGGCGCACAAGGAGCGTCCGTTCTACCCTGGCCTGGTCAAATTCATGACGAGTTCGCCGGTCGTCGCCCTTTGCCTCGAAGGCATCGACGCGATCAACGTCTGCCGCAACCTGATGGGCAAGACCAACGCGCGCGAATCGGCGCCGGGGACCATCCGCGGCGACTTCGGCATGAGCCGCAGCTACAACCTCGTGCACGGCAGCGACAGCCCGGAAGCGGCGGCGCGCGAGATCGGGCTGTTCTTCCCCGAAGGCGTGGTCAAGTGCAACTACTCGGCGGTCAACTGGCTCTACGATCCGGTCGAGGAACTGAAGAAGTAGTCCTGCCATGACCGCACCGGCAGCGCCCCCTCGCGGCCTGTCGGCCGCCGAACTCGCCGCAGCCTGCGGCGAGTTGCGCGCGTGGTGCGGTGCCAGCGTGCTCGAGGCGATCCCGCTCGCGGTGCCGCCCGGCGCCGACGACGTGCTGCTGGTGCTGCAGGACCGCGCCAGCGACCGCCGCAAGGCGTTCCTGCACCTAGCCCCCGGCGGGCCACGCGCCCGCGTGACGTTGACGACCACGCGTTTCCCGGCCGAGGCCTTCGCGCGTGGACCGGCCCGCGACCTGCTGCAGAAGGAACTCGCCGGCGCCACCCTGACCCACGTCGCCGTGGCTGACGGCGAACGTCGCTGCGCGTTCCACTTCGCCACCGCCCACGGCGATCGGCGGCTCGTCGTCGAACTGTTCGGCGCGCGCGGCCTGTGGGCGCTGCTCGACGCCGAGGGGCGCGCCGTCGTGCTGTCGCGCGTCGTCGAAACCGCGGTGCGCACGCTGCGGCTGCACGATGCCTACGCACCGCCCCCCGCCACCGAAGCCAAGGGCCCCGCAGCAGCGCCGCGCTTCGCGCCGCCAGTGCTGGCCGCGATCGATGCGCACTTCCGGCCGCTCGACCTGCACGCCGAAGGCCGCGCCGAACACGAAGTGCTGCTGCGCGCGGCGACGCGTGCCCTGCAGAAGGCGAAAGCCAAGGCGCACGGCATCGGCGAGCAACTCGCCGATGTCGGCCGCGCCGCGACCTACCGCGCGACGGCCGACTGGATGCTCGCCTACGCGCACACGGTGACCCGGGGCGCGGCGTCGATGCGCATCCCCGATCCGGAACGCGACGGCGACGAACGCACGATCGAACTCGATCCCAGCAAGCCGGTGGTCGCGCAAGCGCACTCGCTCTACGACAAGGCGCGCGCGCTCGACGACGGCCGCGCCATCGCCGAACAACGGCTGGCGGCGGCGCAAGGCGAGATCGCGGCGCTGCAGCCGTTGTGCGATGAGCTGCCGACGATTCCCCCGGACGCCGAGGACCTCGTCGCGCGGCTGGCGCCGATCCGCGCCACGCTGCGCGCGCTCGGCGCCTTGCCGAAACCGAAGGCCCCGCCCGGCGCGCCTTCGAAGAAGCCCGAACGTGGCGAGCACCCGCAGGAGAACTTCCGCCGGTTCGTGTCGGCCGAGGGCTACCCGATCTGGGTCGGTCGCAACAACGAGCAGAACGACCGGCTGACGATGCGCGTCGCCAAGGGCAACGACCTGTGGTTGCACGTCGGTGGCGGCCGCGCCGGGTCGCACGTCGTGATCCGGCTGCCGAAGGGCAAGACCGCGAGCCTGGAGTCGCTGCTCGATGCCGGCACGGTCGCGGTGCACTTCAGCAAGGCGCGCGGCGAACCGCGCATCGACGTCATCTACACCTGGAAGAAGCACGTGCGCAAACCGAAGGGCTTGCCGCCGGGAGCGGTGGTGCCGTCGCAGACGAAGACGATCACCGTGCTGCGCGACGAGGCGCGGTTGCAGCGCCTGCTCGGTTCCCTGGCAAACGACGACGGCGTCGCCTGACGGGAACTTCACCCACCGATCGCCACGTCCGGGGCGCGGTCGATACGATGCCGCGATGCCGTTCGTGCGCCGGTCGCCGTTCGTCTTCCCCACGCTGCTGCTGCTCGCAACGGCCAACGCCCAGGAATGGAAGCGGCTGGTCGGCGATCTCGGCGAACCCCAGCGCAGCGAAGCGGCCGAGATGGCCTTGCTGGCGCTCGGCGACAAGGCCATCGCACCTCTGCAGTTCGTGCTGACGGAGCTCGACCTCGCCGATGCCGCCGGGCACGCGCGCCTGCAGGCCGTGGCGCGCATCGTCGACCTGCTCGGTGAAGCCGGCGGCGCCCTTGCCGGCCCGCTCGACGAAACGCTGGCTGCGAACCGGAAGGACTCGACGCTCGACGTGCTGCACGCACTGGCCTCGTTGGCGCCGCAGTCGATCGCAAAGCCCTGGCACGAGCACTTCCACACCGTAATCCACGAACTGCCCGACCTGGCGCGTTCCTACACCGCCTTCGTGCGCTTCGCGAATCGCAGCCAACACCAGCTCCCCGTCGACCTTGACGCAGCGAAGCGGCTGCTCGCGGCGGACAACCTGTTCGAACGCGAACTGGCCGCCGAGGCGTTCGCGAAGATGCGCGACCCGGCCTGCCTCGACCTGCTGCGCGATCGCTTGCTGGCGCGCGACAAGCTGCCGGCGGGCCACGACAGCCTGCGCCACAACGGCTTCACGGTGCCGATGCGCGACGACTTCGCGCGTCGCGCCAGCGACGCGATGCTGGCGATCGCCCCGAACGACCCGCGCTGCGTCATCGCCCACGCCGTGCGCGCCGTCGTGCATCCCTACCGCACGGTGCGCCAGCAGTCGTTGCAGGCCCTGGCAGGGTTTGGGCCCGACGCTGCCGTCGCCGTGCCAGAACTGATGCAGGTAGCGACCGGCACCGATGCGGCGCTGGTGGCCGATGCGCTGAAGGTGCTCGGCATCGTCGGCAAGGAGGCGGGGCCGCACCTGGCAACGTTGACGACGCTCGGCGAACGCACCGACGACGCTGGCCGCATCGCCCGGTCCCTGGTCGCCCGCTTGCGCGCGATGGGCGTCACTGCGCCGCCGGCGCCGGTTCCGATCGACCCCGCCGTGGCCGCCGCCGTTGCCAAAGCCGCTGCTGACCTAGGCGCCGGTGACGACGCGGCGACCGCAGCCGCGGCAGGCACCCTGCGCGCCCACCGGGACCTCGCCTTCCCGGTCCTGCTCGAACGCATGCGCGTGGAACGCAGCAAGGCACCGGACCCCGTCGTGCGTTTGCTCGCGGATTTCGCCGTCGCCCGCGGCGACATCGACTGCACGACGCTGAGCAACGTGATCGCGGCCCTGCACGGCGAGATGTGGCGCGCGCCGATGATGTCCTCTTCCAGCGGCGCCGACGTCGAACGGCGTGCCGTGCACTACGAAGCCTACGGCCGGCTGAAGCTCGGCCGCGACACCAGCCTGCCCAAGCTGATCGACCGCCTCGCGGACGAGGACGCCCTGCTGCGCTTCGCCGCGGCGCGAGAGCTGGTCGCACACCGCGCCGCCGTTGCGGCGGCTGACCCGACCGGCGAACGGGCCCGCGCCGCCTTGCTCCAGGCCTTGACGGCGGAGAACCCGAGCAAGGTCCGGTTCACGGATTCGCAGCATGGCCACGAAGAACACGAGATGGCCTTCGCGGCGGAGTTGCGCGGCACGATCGCACTGGCGCTGGTCGATGCCGATCTGCCGGTGGAGCAGCGCAGCACGCTGTTCGAACACTGCCTGGCCGTGCCTGGCGACGCCACGCTCGTTGCCGCCGCGGTGCGCCGCTACGGCGCCGCCGCCACCGATGCCGCGCTGCAGAAGGCGATCGCCGATCCACGCGGCTCGGTCGCCGCTGCCGCCAAGGAAGTGCAGGCCTTGCGTTCCCCCGGCAAGTGACTCGCACCGCCGACACGGCCGCGCTACGGTCCCCGCCGCATGGAATGGCTCTCTGACCCGCAGGCGTGGATCGCCCTGCTCACCCTCACGTTCCTCGAAATCGTCCTCGGCATCGACAACCTCGTGTTCGTGTCGATCCTGACGAACAAGCTACCCAAGGAACAACAAAGCAAGGCACGTCGCATCGGGCTTGGCCTTGCGATGGGCATGCGCATCGGTCTGCTGTTCACGATCAGTTGGATCATGAAGCTGACGGAGCCGTTGTTCGGCCTGTTCGGCCATCAGTTCACCGGACAAGGCCTGATCCTGTTGTTCGGTGGCCTCTTCCTGATGTGGAAGAGCGTCTCGGAAATCCACCACAAGCTCGAAGGCGACGAATCGGATGGCACGACAGGCAGCAAGGTCCTCACCTTCGGCAGCGCAATCCTGCAGATCACCTTGCTGGATCTCGTCTTCTCGCTCGACTCGGTGATCTCCGCAGTTGGCATGGCCGGCCAGTACTTCGCGGTGATGGTGATCGCCGTGCTGATCTCGGTCGGCGTGATGATCGCGTTCGTCAATCCGATCTGCTCGTTCGTCGAGAAGCACCCGACCGTCAAGATGCTGGCACTCAGCTTCCTCTTGTTGATCGGCTTCACGCTGATCGGCGAAGGCTGGGGGTTCCACATTCCCAAGGGCTACGTCTACTTCGCGATGGGTTTCAGCATCCTGGTCGAGTTCCTGAACCTGAAGCTGAAGAAGGCCGGCAAGCCGATCAATCTGCACGGGCCCGAACGGCCGGCGACGTGACGCGTGGCTCCGTTGCCGAGCACGCTGATCCTGCTGGCGCTCGTCGCCAGCACGGCAGCGCAGGAACCCAACAAGCCGGAGCCCCTGCCCGACCTGGGCAAGCCCGCCGACGTGCCCGCCGGCGCGCCACCGCACCTGGCGAAGATCGATCGCGCCGAGTTGCGCACCCACGCCTACTGGCTGGCCGACGACGCGCGCGGTGGCCGTCACACCACGAGCAAGGGACAGGTCGAAACGGCGAAGTACGTCGCCGACCAGTGGAAGAAACTCGGCCTGAAGCCGCTCGGTGACCAGAAGGGCTACCTGCAGCACTACCCGCTGGCGCGCACGGCCCTCGATCCGGCGACGACACTGACGTTCGGCACCAGCAAGATCACCGCCGACTTCGCGGTGCTGGCACCGGACGCGTTGAAGGTCGCCGCGGCCGGCAAGTTCGTCTACTGCGGCAACGGCGCGCCCGACGCCATCCCCGACGGCCTCGCCGGCAAGCTGCCCTACGTCGTGCTGCAGGGCACGCAGAAGAGCGGCGGCCCCGGCAACGACCTGCAGGCCCTGCAGCGCTACCAGCAGATCGCCACGCAGCTCGAGAAGCACGGCGCCAGCTGCGGCATCGTCTGCCTCGTCGGCGAAGTCGGCTCGCTCGGCAACCTGCTCAACTACCGGGCGCTGCTGCCCGACCACCCGCGCCTCGCGTTCGGCAACGACGATTCGCGCAAGATCAACCTCGCCGTGCCGCTGTTCATCCTCGGCCCGAAGTCGGCGGCGCAACTGCTGGCGCACACTGGCCTCGACGTGGCGGGAACCACGAGCGGCAAGCCGACGAACGACAAAGCCGTCGGCAAGCTGAACCTCGTCGTCGTGCGCGACGACAAGGCCACTGGGGTCAACGTCGTGGCCGTGCTCGAAGGCACCTCGAAGAAGCAGGAAGCCGTCGTCTACTCAGCCCACCACGACCACGTCGGCCGGCGCCTGGACGGCGACGTGTTCAACGGCGCCGACGACAACGCCAGCGGCACCGCCGGCCTGCTCGAGATCGCGCAGGCGTTCGCGCAGGGCCCGCGCCCCGAGCGTTCCATCGTGTTCCTCTCGGTGAGCGGCGAAGAACTCGGACTGTGGGGCTCCGACTGGTACGGCCAGCACCCGACCTGGCCGCTCGAGCGCATCGTCGCCAACATCAACATCGACATGATCGGCCGCGCCGGTGGCGGCGCCGGGGAACCGATCGCGATGCAGATCACGCCGAGCCACCAGCACGAGAAGTTCTCGTCGATCGTGCGCGACGCGGTGGCGCTCGGGAAGCTGTTCGACGTCGCCTTCACCAGCGGCGACACCTACTACGCCCGCAGCGATCACTACAACTTCGCCAAGCGCGGCGTGCCGGTGGTGTTCTTCTGCGACGGCGAGCACCCCGACTACCACATGGTGACCGACACCGCCGATCGCCTCGCCTACGACAGGATGGAAGCGGTCGCGCGGCTGGCGTTCTGGACGGGGTGGAACGTCGCCAACGCGAAGACGAAGCCGAAAGAGCTGGGGCCGCAGTCCGGCTGGTGACGTCGCGCGCGCGCAGGACTTCCTAGCCGCCGAACAGGCCGCCGCGGCGCGGTTCGGGCACCACGAGATCGTCATCGGTGCCGACGACGCCGTCCTGGCCACCGCTGGCGACTTCCCAACGCACGCCGGTCGGCCGCTTGCGCAGCACGTACGGCTTGCCCCACGGATCGTCGGCCGGACCGGTGTAGAGCAAGGCGTCGTCGCCGCCCTTCGCGGCAGCGAGTTCGACGACGGTCGGCACTTCGCGATCGCCCATGCCGCCGGTGCGGTACTCGCGCGCGGCGCGCGCCAGTCCGGTGAGGTCCTCGCGCGCACGCTGCCGCAGCTTCACCAGGGCGCGGTCGTACTTGATGTCCGGCCGCTTGGCGCAGTTCCACGCCACGATCCACTCGTGCGCGGTCTTCTGGAAGCCCATGTCCTTGACGATGCGCTGCTCCATGTGCGGGAAGTGGGCGGCGCCGTAGTAGATGCCGATCTTCTTGCGCCCGGCCTTCAACTCGCGCTCCAGCACTTCGAGGCACTTCTCGTTGCGGCCTTCGAGCAACGTGCTGCTCTTGCCGCCGGCCATCAGCGTCTCGACGTCCTCCAGCTGCGTCGCGAACGTCATGCGCAGCGTGTGGCGGCCCTCGCCGCTGCGGAACGCCTTGACGAGGTCGACCGCCATGGGCTTCGTGCCTTCCGCCGCGTCCTTCTCCGCCTTCGCCGACTGCATCTCCATGCTGCCCATCATCATTCCCCACATCATCGACAACAGGCTCTCGCCGCGCTCCTCCATGCTTGCTTCGAACTCTTGCGGCGTCATGTCCGCGTGCACGAAGTTCTTCGCCTGGTAGTCGATCTCGTCGAGCTGGAACGTCAGCTCCATCGAGTTCTTCATGCCGTTCTGCAGCATCGACAGCGGATTGAAGCCGTCGCGCTGGCGGTTCTTGTCCGGCCGGGCATCCGGCGGGCCCACCAGTTCGTAGAGCAACACCTCGCACTGCGTGAAGCGGTCGTTCAGCGTCGCATAGCAGGCGCCATCGGCGATGTGCACCGCCCCGAACAGCACCAGCGTGACGTCGCCGCGCACATACGTCGTGATCGCGGTGTCGAGGTGGCCACCATCGCCTTCGCGCTGAAACCGCACGAAGTCGCTCGGCGTCTTGTCGGGCGCATCGCTGGGCTCCTGGGCGTGCAGCGGAACGAGGGTCAGCAGGATCGGCGCGAACCGGAGGAACGGCAGCATGCGGGCCATGATCGTCCCGATACCGCCCCAGGCGCAAGGGACCGCCGGTCGGATGGCGCCGGCGACGCCGGCAATTACCCCAGGTATGACGGCGGCGACGGCGGCTGTCAGCGCCGCGCTGGCCAGGTGAGCACCTGCCCAGCGGACAACAACAGCGAGCGCAGCTCGGCGTAGGGCACGTCCTGCACCGCGAGGTCGCGCTGCAACGCCAACGCGCCCGCGATCGCCGCCGACTGACCGAGCACCATGAACACCGGTTCCATCCGGATCGAACCGTAGGCGATGTGGCTGGCACTGCAGCAGACCGGCACCAGCAGGTTCGTCGCGTGGCTTCGCTGCGGCACCAGGGCGCGGTAGGAGATGCCGAACGGGGCGGGGACCCGCACCTGCACGTCCCCTTCGTTGCGCACGTGGCCTTTCGCATCGACGTGGCGCTGCACGTTGTGGCTGTCCATCGCGTAGGCCCCCATGCCGACCGGATCCGCTTCGACCTTGGTGCCGATGCAATGGTGCTCGGTGACGACGTGCTCGCCGACGAGCCGGCGCCCTTCGCGCACGTAGAGCAGCGGCGGCCAGTGCCCGTGCGCAGTGAACTCGTCCTTGGCGAGTCCATAGCGGTTGAACTCGGCGCGCACCTTCTCCGGCACGCGTGGGTCGTTGGCGAGAGTCCACAGCAGGCCTTCCTGGTAGCGACGGTGCTCCTTCACGATCCACGCCCGCGTGGCGTAGTCGGCGGCTGGGTAGTCGTAGTTGGCACCGATCCAATCGGTCGAGAACGCGCCGTTGTTGTTGGTGTCGGTCTTGCGGTTGGGCATGCCCACCGGATGCCAGGGCGCCAGCGTGCTGCCGGCTTCGAAGTGGCGGAGCAGCAGTTCGTACTCGCGCGCGTCGTAGCCCTCGGGACGCCGCCACGCGACGCGGTTCTCGGTCACGTCGGTCGTGCACAGGCGGAAGCAGTAGGCCTGCACGCGGGCATCGGCGCTGCCTTCGACGCCCGGACCGCCGGCCATCACACCGGGCAACAGCCCGCTGGCCGGATCGCCGGGCACCACGTACGGATCCACCGGGGCGGCGAACTGGTGCTTGTCGGCGTTCTTCGTCTGCACCCCGTTCAGGGTCTCGCCGTAGCGCGCGTTCGCTTCGCGGCCGACCTCGAACTCGCAACCCGCCGCCGCCAGCAGGTCGCCTTCGTAGGTGCAATCGACGAACAGGCGCGCGTGGCAGACGATCCCGGACTCGGTGCGCAGCGACATGATGCGCGCCCCTTCCTTCGCCACGCCCGTCGCGGAGCGATCGAGCCGCGCCACCATCGGCGTGATCTGCGCATCGGCGAGCATCGCCGCGAACGTCGCCTGCGCCTGGCTCGGCTCGAACGTCCATGCGGCGTCGCTGCCGGGCTCGTGGCCGCGGCTCTTGAAGTCTTGCCGCCGTTCGCGGGTCCAGGCCTCGGGGCGGTCGTAGTGGACGCGCAACCGTCGGTAGAACTCGCGCGCGCGGCCGCCGATCGCATCCTTGTTGCCGACGTCCGTCGCACCAAGCCCCGAAGTGGTGAGACCACCGACCCAACCATCGCAATCGAGCAGCGCCACCGACAGGCCGCGGGCCTTGCATTCGATCGCGGTGACGACGCCGGCGGAAGTGGCCCCGAGCACGCAGACATCGACGCGCAGCGCGCGCGCCACCGGCTCGGTGGCCTGGGCGACACCCACCATCGAGAAGAGCAACGTCGCGACCAACGAGGTCAGGAGCTTCATGGCTGCTTCAGCATGTAGACGAACAGACTCTCATCCTTGGGCCCGACCCAGCACGGCAGGTGCAGCACGAGGTCACAATGGTCGACCAACACACGCCGCAGCGAGTGGTCGCGATCCTTCTGCACGAGTTCGGGCAAGGTGACGACGAACGCGAGCAACGCCCCGTCGATGCGGGCTTGCTGGCGGTGCCACTCGATGTGGTTCTTGGCGCCGGGCGCATGCGCCGGCTGCTTCCACTGGTCCAGCCCCTCGGCGATCATCCAGCTCTCGAGCGAAAGCACGCGGTTGCGCGCGAACTCGTCCGGCACCGCCGAGCGCCAGTCGCCCGGCCGCAGGTAGTAGAGCATCGTCGGGTAGTTGATCGTCGATACCCGCAGCGGCTGGTCGCCGGCCCGTTCGCGCAGGAACTGCGCGGCCTTTTGCCAATGCGCCCGCTGCCCGTTCTGCACCGTGTAGTAGTCGACGAGCCCGCTGGCGTGGTCCGCCACCAGCAAGGCCGGGGCGACCAGCGCCATGCCCCACGCCACCGGCCGTCGCACGTCGCGGCAACGCAACGCCGCGCGTGCCACCTGCACGGCGGCGAACGCCGACAACCAGGCCAGCGCCGGCAGCGCACAGATGCCGTAGCGCGCCGTGGTCAGCACCAGATTGCTGCCGACGGCGAGCAACACGAACAACGGCATCGCCGTCATGCTGCCAAGCACGATGGCGCGATCGCGCCCGCCGACCTGCCGCAGCAACCAGATGCCGAACGCCGCCGCCACGAGGACTCCGGGCCGGAAGTAGTAGCCGGTGGTCTGCAGGAAGTGGCCCAGCGACGGATTCGACTTCTGCTTCATGAAGTCGCCGAACAGGCCGACGGCCTCGATGGCCCAGGGCAACGCATACGCGCCCACCACCGCGACGATCGCCATGCCGACGACCGTGGCCCGGCGGAACGGGAAGCGACGCAACACCAGGAAGCAGACGGCGCCGACTGCGAGCAAGGCACCGGTCGCGTGGCTCGCCATCGCCAACAGGATGACGCCGACCGCCACGCCGAGGTCCGCCAGGCGGTCGCGGCGTGCATACGCGAGGATGCGCGGCACGGTCACCACCGCGGCCAACACCACGAACACGTAGCCGCGCGCATTCTGGCTCCAGAACACGTGCCACGGGTGGATCGCCAACAGGAACGCCGCGAACAGGGCGCTGCGCGCCCCCACCACCTGCCGCCCGCACCACGCCACCGCGGGAATCGTCGCGATGCCGACCAACGCGAACGGCAAGCGCAACGAGAACTCGTCTTCGGACAGCCCGAGCGCGAACAACAAGCGCAGCAGCAGGAACGGCAGCGGGTACTTGGCGCGGTCTTCGACCAGGAACGACTCGAGCGGCATCGTCGCATCGCGCCAGGTGTGCGCTTCGTCGATCCACAGCGGCCACTCGCCGAGGCCAAGGCACCGCAAGCCCATTGCCAGCGCGGTGCAGGCGACGAGCGCCCACACCTGGCCACGCCCAAACCGCATCGGCTCGTCGGGCACGGCCGGCGGCATCGGGTTGGCTCGGAGGATCGACGGAAGGGCAGGCACCGACGCCGTTAGATACCGGATGCCCGAGGGGAAGGCACGCACGGAGGCGGTGCCGATCGCCCGGCGCCACCGCGCGGCAGTTGCCTTTTCGCCGCCGTTGCGGCGTGATCTGGGTCGGTGTCGATTCCCGCCGCTCCCGTTCGTCTCGAATCCAACATGACCACTGCGACTCCGCGTGCGCTCCTTCTCCTCCTTGGCGCCACCGGCGTGGCGCTTCCGCTCGCCGCCCAGGCACCGGCGCTGCGTGGCCTCGACCCGGTCGCGTTGTGCCAAGGCCAGGAAATCCCCGGCACCGGCGAGTTCGTCGCGTCCCACGCTGGCTACGCCTACCAGTTCGCTTCGGCCGCACACCGCGCCACGTTCCAGAAGGAACCCGATCGCTACGGCGTCCAACTCGGCGGCGCCTGCGCCCGCATGGGCCCGCTCAGCGGACTCGGCGATCCGGCCCGCTTCCTGGTGTACAAGGAACGCATCTACCTGTTCGCCAGCGACGGGTGCCGCGAGGGCTTCAAGAAGCGAACCGACGCGTTCCTCGACGTCACCGATGCGGCCCCGACCCCCGATGCCGCGAACCTCGCCGCGGCGAACGAACTGCTCGCCCGCGCGGCGGCGGCCCACGGCGGCAGCGACCGGCTGCGGGCGATGCGCGGCTACTCGCACGAACGCACGGCGACCAAGGGCGAGACCACGGAGACCTGGCGACTGCACCTGCAGTGGCCCAACGCTGCGCGCTTCGAACACGACTCCATGCAGAAGGAGAAGGCCTGGCACTTCGCGCACGTGGTCGCCGCCGACACCGCCTTCTTCGACGACAACGGCAAGGGCCGCGCGATGAGCAACGACGCCCGCACCGAAGTGCTGCGCACGCTGGCGCACGAGCCGTTGGCGGCCCTGCGCGAGGCCCTCGAGGGACGCGCCAGGCTGGCCGCCGCCGGCAAACGCGAAGTGCTCGGCAGCACCGTCGACGAACTCGTCGTCTGGCAGCACGGGCACAGCACGACCTTTGGCCTCGGCGCCGATGGCCGCATCGAGACCGCGCGCTTTCGCGGCCGCGGCCCGGGCCTGTGGTTTGGTGCGGTCGAGCTGCGCTTCGCCGACTGCACGACGATCCAAGGCGTCACCGTCCCCACCACGGTGCGAGGCACCTTCGAAGGCAAGGACGAGCCCAGCTTCGCCGCGAAACGCATCGGCCTCGCGATCGATCCCACCTTCGCCGCCGACACCTTCGTCCGCCGCCAGTGAAGCGGCGACTCGGGCTGCGCCGCGACGAGTTGCGCAGGTTGGCGTGACGGTCCGCGCGCCGGTCAGTACCGCCTGGCGCGGGTTTCGATCGCGAACGCCGGCACCATGTCGAGCGCGTCGGGCTCGAGCGCATACTGCTCGCACACCAGGCTGAGCCGCAGCCCCGCCGATTCGACCCGCTCGACGGAATGCGTCAGGTCGCCGTCGAACCCGAGCAGCAGCCCCGCCTTCGGCGTCACTCGCGCCAACACGCGTTTGCCCCGCGCGAGCACCAGCGCACCGCCTTGCATGCCCGCGGGCACTTCGACATAGAGCACGCTCACGTGCACGGGCATCTCGACGTCCTTGCAGTAGGCCCGCAGGCTGCGATCGATGTGCGGGTCGACGCGCGACCCTGCCGCCAGTTCGAGCGGGTTGAGGTAGAACGCGTTGCAGTCCGGCCGCAGCGCCCGTTCGAGGTACTTGCCGAAGAACGGGAACTCGCGCCCCACCCGCTCCACCTGCTCGCGCCGGAACACCACCGAGAAACCACGCGTCGCCACGAAGTCGCGGTTCAGGTTGTTCACCGTGAAGTGCCTGCACTTGCGGATCGCCCCCCGCAACGCCTCCAGGTACTCCGCCGGAAACGCCGCCTCCGCTGCCGTGTACGCCTGGGCACTCACGATCCACTCCGCGTCTGCATGGCGACACCATAACGATGCCGCATGCTCTGCTTGCTCACGGTCGCGCTCCCGGCAGTCGCGTTCCCCGCGGTCGCGCGCGAAGCGCGCCGCAAGCCGCAAGACCATGAGCCGAGGAGGGCTCTATTTCGCGGCAACTCCCAGCGAGGAATTGCCGTTGCCGCGCCCGCGAAAGCGGTCGCGGCAACCCAAGTCCTCGCGGGCTTGCCCCGAGCGGCGCCGCGCGCCGCGAAGTGGCACGCCCGGGAGGAATTGAACCTCCAACCACCAGATTCGTAGTCTGGTACTCTATCCAATTGAGCTACGGGCGCCCGTTTGGGGCGACGCACACTATCGAGCCCAGCAACGACGATCAAGCGGTTTCTTTCGCGCCGCCGAGCGAAGACCCTGCGCGCTGGACCGCTGCCGCGTGGCTCCGTAGCCTCCGCAATCCCCACGCGTGGGCTCGGCCGCGCACCACCTCCACCATCCATGTCCACGTTCGATCTCGGCAAGTACGGCATCAAGGTCACCCAAGTGCTCCGCAACGCGGAGCCCTCCATCCTCTACGAGCAAGCGCTCAAGCGCGGCGAAGGTGAGATCGTCAGCACCGGCGCGCTCGCGGCCCGCTCGGGTGCGAAGACCGGCCGATCGCCGAAGGACAAGCGCATCGTCGATTCCGAACCGTCGACCAAGGACATCTGGTGGGGCGACGTCAACATCAAGTTGACCGACAAGACCTTCCAGGTGAATCGCCAGCGGGCCATCGACTTCCTCAACACGCGCGACCAGCTCTACGTCGTCGACGGCTTCGCCGGCTGGGACGAGAAGCACCAGATCAAGGTCCGCATCATCTGCCTGAACGCCTACCACGCGTTGTTCATGTGGAACATGCTGATCCGCCCGACCAAGGATCAGCTCGCCAGCTTCGGCGATCCGCACTACACGATCTTCAACGCCGGCCTGTTCCCGGCCAACTCGCAGACCGATTCGATGACCAGCGCGACCTCGGTGTCGCTGTCGTTCGAGCGCGGCGAGTTCGTCATCCTCGGCACCCAGTACGCGGGCGAGATGAAGAAGGGCGTGTTCACGATCATGAACTACCTGATGCCCAAGAAGGGCGTCATGTCGATGCACTGCTCGGCGAACGAAGGCAAGGACGGCGACGTGTCGCTGTTCTTCGGCCTGTCGG
>SXGT01255343.1_pt1 | contig 19667 bp, 16 predicted proteins | sample 3176221 | NCBI WGS metagenome assembly SXGT01 (sample SAMN11356862, study PRJNA531348) | freshwater metagenome | isolation source: freshwater sample F1-120 | place: China: Fuxian Lake, Yuxi | collected 2017-12-25
CCTGCCCGACAGCGGTCTTGATGGCATTGAAGATCGCATCGACTGAGCCCATGCCCTCGTAGGTCACCGAGGATTCCTCGCCATCGATCGACAGCGTCATCGTCGCCTTATGGGTGCCGCCGGTGGAGACGAGCGCCGCGCCGAGGTCGGAAAGCGCCTTAGCGTGCTCGATGAGGCCGGTTTTGTCGGACACCGAAATGAGCGCGCGCTTAATGGGGAGAATATCGGTCATGTTCGGCCTTGGAGAATCGTAAGTTGCCTGAGGCAATAACGTCAAAGGGGCAGTAGGCAATAGGCAGTGGGCAGTAGAATTAGGCGTTGCGGAGGGGGCAATGTGATCGGCGCTGTGCTAAGGCGCGGGCGGAGGGAAAATGGCCTCGACCGAGAACGACGTACGCTTTTGGGATCGCATAGCCCGCAAATACGCTGCCGATCCGATCGCCGACATGGCTGGCTACGAGCGTACGCTTGAAGAGACGCGGCGCTATTTGAAGACCGATCAGGCTGTATTCGAGTTCGGCGCGGGCACCGGAACGACGGCGCTGAAGCTCGCGCCTTCGGTTGCGCACCTAACCTCCACCGATATTTCGAGCGAGATGATCGCCATCGCGCGCGGGAAGGCGGCGGCGGAAGGCTGCAGCAACGTGACGTTCGAGGTCGCAACACCGGATGCGGCGGCGTGGCCGGATGCGGCGTTCGACGTGGCGCTCGGGTTCAATGTCTTGCACCTCGTCAGAGACCGGGATGCAGTGCTGCGCGGCGTGCATCGTCTGCTGAAGCCGGACGGGGTTTTCATCTCCAAGACGCCGTGTCTCAAGGAGATGAACTTCATGATTGGTCTTGCTGTACCGGTTATGCGGATGTTCGGCAAAGCGCCCCATGTCGCGTTTCTTTCGGCGCCAGAGATCGAACGCGAGATCGAAGAAGCTGGCTTCGAGATTATTGAGAGAGCTCGGCACGGTACGCGCGGCAAGGATCCACGGCCGTTTCTGGTTGCGCGCAGACGCTAGTTCGTCCGGGCCATCGCCCAGCGGATGCGGTTCGGGGGGCTTAGGCCGTGGCCGAGCGGATCGGCGCCGCCGGAGAGGGTGATTTGGGATGTCTCGCGCGGGAAGTGGCCGCCCCAATAGGTCGAGGGTTCGATTTGGATGACGGGCGCGTCGGTGCGTAGGCGCCAGGACTGGCCGCCCGGCGTTTCAAGCAGCGCCATTTGATGCTCAATAACGCGGGCGCGCACGCTGGGGTGCAGGTGGAAGCGCGTTACGTATGGGATGTGTTCCTTCGGTGCGGGGGCTTTCTGCTTCATCGGGCGCATGAGTTCGTCGATGCCGCGAAGATTCTTGCCGTCATTGTCGATGAAAACGTAGCGGCGATGCAGCAGGCCGAAACTGTTGCGGTAGCCGTCATGGCGGCCCTGCACGGTCACGCCGCTTTCGTCCGAGGAGCGGCGGACTTCGTCGAGTGTCGGGCCGACAAGGCGCGGGCTGCCTTTGCCGCGGCGCTCTTCCAGAATGGCTGAGAGTGCGTCGCCGAGAGAAAGTGTTGAATGCGCGTTGGTGGCGCGGGCGGCTTGGCGCGCTTCCGGCGAAAGCTCGCGGCCGGCGCCAATATTGACGATGATGCGTTCGCGCTCGCTCGACATTTCGAAGGCGAGGGCGCTGGCGTGCGCGCGTTCGGCGTAAGAGAGCGGCGGCGCCCCGCCGACGTCAAGAATCGCGCACAGCGGGCCGATGGCGAGCCGCTGAAACGCGGAATGGTTGGCGAACTGGAAAGCGCGCACTTGGCCAGGGCAGCGCGCGAGGGCTGCGTCAATCGAGGCAGCTGATCCTTCCGAGCCGCCATGGAAGCATGCAAGGCCACCATCGCCGTGACGCAACATACGCAGCATGTTGCCGAGCTTCGGCAACGTGTCAGTGATGAGCTGCGGCTTTTCTTCGAGCGCGTCGGTTGCGGTGATGAGATCAAAGAAGGCTTTCGCCAACGCCTCGGGCGAGCGTGAGAGATGGCCGCCATCGGGTAGGAATTGTTTGGCGCAGGCCTCGACCAGCATTTCCTCGCCTTGCTCGGAGAGGCGGCGTGCTTCGGGAAAACCGGCGGCGCCGGCGAGCACAAGTGCGGCACCGGCTTTGATCGAGCCGAGGTGGCGGTCGCTCAATTCGCTTTGCGCCAAGAGCAGTAGGCGGGCGTGGCGCGCGGCCGAGCGCAGTAAAGCCGTGCGCCGTTCCGGTTCGCCACTCTCGAATGCGGCGCGGCCCCAACAGAGCCAAGCATAAAGCCGTTCAGCGGTGAGTTCAGGATCCCAAGCCAGTTCATCCCACTCGCCGTAGGCTTCGACCCAGGAATCGATCAATTCAGCGATGCGCGCGTTCGCCACGGGGCCGAGCGCGGCGAGATCGGTAAGCCAAGTGAAGGAATGGAGCCGTGCGCTGAAGTGGCGCGAGGGTTGCGCCAGCGGCCAAGGTTGCGCGAATTCGCCTTTGATATGCTCGGCGCCAATACGCCAGCGGCCAGAGAGAATGTCGCGCCCGCGTTCGAGGTTGCCGGTGCGCGGATCATCGCCCCAATATTGGATGCGGTCCGGCGCCGCTTCACCCAAACGCATACGGTGAAATGGATTGGCGCGCCAATGCTCGCTCGCGGCAATGGGCCGGGGCGGCCGCGGGGAGGCCGGCGCGGACATCGGCGTTAGCTTGCGCTCCGCAGCCGCTTGATATTGTCGGCGTAGGCGGATGCGTCGCCGCCATAGACGGCAGTGCCGGCGACGAGCGCGGTAGCGCCGGCGGCGATGGCGCTGGGCGCCGTCTTTGCGTTCACCCCGCCGTCGACTTCGAGGATGATGTCGCGGCCAGTGGCGTCGATCTTCTTCCTGATCTTTTCGATCTTCGGCAGCGCCGTTTCGATGAAGCTCTGACCGCCGAAGCCTGGGTTGACGCTCATCACCAATACGAGGTCGATGAGGTCGATCACCGGATCGATCGCTTCGGCTGGCGTTCCCGGATTAAGCGACACACCGGCTTTGGCGCCTGTCGCTTTGATGGCTTGCAGCGTGCGGTGCAAATGCGGGCCGGCTTCGGGATGAACTGTGATGATGTCGGCGCCGGCGTCGCGGAAGGCCTGTATGTAAGGATCGACCGGCGCGATCATCAGGTGCACGTCGAACGGCAGCTTGGTGTGCGAACGGATGGATTTTACGACGGCCGGGCCGATCGAGATGTTCGGTACGAAATGCCCGTCCATCACATCAACGTGGATCATATCGGCGCCTGCTTCGGCGACGGCGCGCACTTCTTCGCCCAGCTTGGAGAAATCCGCAGCGAGAATAGAGGGTGCGATCAGCGTGTGCGCCATGAGAGGTAGCTAGCGGCGCGGCGCCAAAGGCGCAAGGCGAGGTGGCTTAGGCACGCAGCAAACGCGCAGCATAGAAGCCATCCAGGCCGCCTATTTCGGGCCAGTACGCCGGGTGGGTGCGCATGTCGCCGGCGGCGGTGATGAATTCGCTGGGGATTTCAGAGCGCAGGGGATCGCGGCGCCAGCCGGTACGCAAGGCTTCGGCGACGATTCCTTCGCCTTCTTCGGGCTCGAGGGAGCAGACGGTGTAAACCAGCGACGCGCCTGGTTTCAGCAGCTTAACGCAGGCGGCGACGAGTTTGGCTTGCAGTTCTGTGAGGCTGCGGATGTCGCTCGGGCGGCGGAGCCAGGCGACGTCAGGGTGGCGGCGCAGGGTGCCTGTGGAGGTGCAAGGCGCGTCGAGTAGGATGGCGTCGAATGGCTCGACGCTGAAAGTGAGCGCGTCGACAGCGATGATTTCGGCGCTGAGTTTGGTGCGCGTAAGATTTTCGCGCAGGCGTTCGAGTCGCGCTTCGGATTTGTCGACGGCAGTGACGTGGGCGCCGGCGGCGGCGAGTTGCAGTGTTTTGCCACCAGGTGCGGCGCAAAGATCGAGCACACGTTTGCCGCGCACATCGCCGAGCAGCCGCGCGGGAAGCGCGGCGGCCGCGTCCTGTACCCACCACGCGCCATCGTTGAAGCCGGCGAGGGAGTCGATTGGCGCTGGCGCGGTGAGACGGATGCTGCCAGTTGGCGTCAGAGCGCCGAGCAGGGGCTGGACCCAATCCTCGGGGTTGCTTTTGACGGTGATGTCGAGCGGCGCCTCTTGCAGCAAAGCTTGCGCAATGCGCGGGGCGGCGTCGCCATAGGTGGCGCGCCAGCGTGTATAGAGCCATGCCGGTAAATCGGCGCCGGGCGCCAGCGCGGCGAGGATCGGCGCGCCGTCCTTAGCGACTTTGCGCAACACCGCATTCATGAGCTTAGCAAAACCACGCGTTTCATGCAGAGAATTAGCGGCTGCCACAGTTTCGCTGACCGCCGCGTGCGCGGGCGTTCCGAGCACGAGCAATTGCGTCGCGCCGAGATGGAGGAGTGCGCGAGCGTGCGGCGCGGTGTCGGGCAGTGGGCGATCGAGGAAATGCGAAAGCACGGTGTTGACGCTGCCGAGACGGCGCAGGCCAGCGGTGGCGAGGGCGCGGGCGAAGGCGCGGTCACGGCCTTGCAGCGCGTTGAAGCTGGGCACGACGTCGAGCGCGTCTTCGAGCGCACGGCCGCGATCCATCACGGTCATCAAGATTTCGGCGGCGGCGACGCGGGCGTTCAAGGGGTGGACGTCAGTTGCACATCGACGCGGGCGCGGCGGAAACTAGCGAGACGAATGGTGGCGCCGCCAGCGCTAAGCGGGGTGGCGATGCGAACGACGGGCGCAAAGGTCGTGTCGGGCATAAGCGCGAACCAGACTTCACCTCGGGGGATGCGGCGGCGGCCAGCATCACGCTGTTCGAAGCCGGCGACGGCGATGTAGGAGAGTTCGCATTTGAGCACATCGCCTTCGTAGCCGGCATCGTCGAAATCGTCGATCTCGCCCCCTGAGAGTTCGAGCAGATAGTGGAAGCGGCCGTCGAAGGTGGGGTAGGCGCCGGAGCAGCGGCGAGTTTCGCCGACATCGACAGACATTGCCATAACGCTGGAAAGCGGATCGCGGGAGCGGCGGCGCTGTTCTTCGCTGGTCGCCGGATCGCCCCAGATACGATAATTGGGTTCGATGGCTGATACGATGGCGCCGTCTTCCCCAACTGTCATGTTGATGACTCGGCGCTTGCGGCTGTAGCGGTGATCGAGATCGTAACTTTGCCAGCGGACGGCGCCGTTGTGGATCGCGCCAGAGGCGCGCGCCGTCAGGTTGGTGCGCTCGAACAGGTTGAGCAGACCGCGCGACTGTAAGGTGGCGCTGATCTCGTAACTGTCCTCATCAACGTTGGCGTCAACGGTGACGCCGCCCAGTGGCACGAACCCCAGGCCGACGCCGTCATAGGTCAGCGAGAAACGGTCCGCGGACGCGGGACCCGCGCTCAAGGCGAGGGCGGCCAAGGCAAGGAACAAAGCGCGCATCGGCGCGAACTTTAGCGGCGGCGGGCGGGGAGTCTATCGGCGCGCTGTGGTGGCGCGTGATGGAAGACGAGCCCCGCAGGCTCCCCGTTTGAATTCGACGTGTTTGCGCGCCTCAGAGCGGGCGAACGTTGATTTCGCTGTTGGCGAGCGGCAGTTCGACCAGCATACCGACGCGGCCGGCGACAACGTCATCAAACCCAGCGGCGCGGGCTTCGGCGACTTGCGTCTGCGCCGACAGCGGATTTTCCGCGCCGGTGAGCACAACCATGCCCGTGTTCAACGCTTGGGCGTTTGCGGCAGCCTCAGCGGCCGAGAAGCCGCCGGTGATCTGCGCGCTGCGCTGGGTTTGCGCGCCTTGCAGCACAACGTCAGCGTCGCGCGCGGCTGCGGAGGTGGCGACGCGGCCGTCACCGCCGACAACGATCGAACGGCCGCGATAATCAAAGCGATAGCCAACGCGGCCTTCGAAGGCGTCTTCCTGCGTGGTGAAGGCCGAGACGACGAGCCCGTCAGCTTCGAACACGATGACCGAGCGGCCTGGCTCCGGGGAAGGGCCCCAGGCCTGCAAGCCGCGCGAGGCGCCGTCAAAGCCGCCAGCTTGGTTCAAGCCATCGACCAGGCGTTGCGTATCGGCCGGGCCGTACACCGGCAGTAAGGCGTTGGTGTTTGAAGAAGCGCCGTAGAGCGTGCTGAGGTCCGCGACTTGCGGCATGTCCGCGTCAGTTAGCAGGACAGCGCTCAGGCGCTCCATAGGAATGTTGCGGCGCGCGAGTGAAGAGGCGGCGCCAGAGCCAGCGTCGACGATAAACAGGCGTCCGGCGGCGGCGACTGCTAAGCAGGGCTGTTGTTGGACGCTGTCGGGGTCACCGCAAACGATGGCGCGCAGTGCTGTTGAGTCGAAGAGATTGGCGCTTGCCGCGGCCTGTTGCTCTTCATACGCGGCGTAAGCGCGGGCGATTGCTTCCTGGCCTTCGGGCGTTTGGGAGCCGACGATCCAGCCGCTCCAAAACAAGCCTGATAGCGTCACGAAAATCGCGGACGATTTGCCGATCGCGTTCATATTCCGACCCCGTTGTTAACGCGCGCCACGGCGCGTTGACGTAAACCCCACCAAGTCTCACTAACCCACGCCAAGATTCCGGCGAACTCGGTTAAGGACTGGTTTCCGAAAGTGCGTGTTGGACTGCTTCGCGGCGATTGCAAACGAACAAAAGCAAACGCAAATCAGCAATTTGGTTAATAACTGAGCGAGGCGGTCGGTTGCCCAAAAGGTTAACGCGATGAAGCGGGTGTTGGTGTTCGATTCGGGCGTCGGGGGATTATCCGTGCTCGATGCCATCGCTGTGTCCGGGCATGCGTTGGAACTGGACTATGTCTCGGACAATGCGTGGCTGCCCTATGGGCTGAAATCGGACGCAGATCTGAGGGAGCGGGTGCCGGCTTTGCTGGCGCGGCTGGTCGAGCAATGGACGCCGGATGCGGTCGTTGTAGCCTGCAATACGGCGTCGACGATCGCGCTCGATGCGGTGCGGGCGGCGCTGACTGTCCCCGTGATCGGCGTCGTACCGCCGATCAAGCCCGCGGCGGCGCAGAGCAAAACCGGTGTGATCGCATTGCTGGCGACGCCGGCGACGGTGCGGCGCGCCTACACGGATGATCTCATTCAGCAATTCGCGGCGGACAAAAAAGTGGTGCGGTTTGGCTCCGCCGCGCTCGTTGAGGCGGCGGAACAAAAGCTGCGCGGCGCGGCGCCCGATCCGGCGGCGCTTGCCGAGGCGATCAAAGGCTTGTTTGACGCGTCTGGCGGCGCCGAGATCGACGTGATCGCGCTTGCGTGTACGCATTTTCCATTGTTGGCGAAGGAATTGGCGGCGGCGGCGCCGCGCCCGGTGATCTGGTTGGATTCTGGTGAGGCGATCGCGCGCCGTGTGGCGCAGGTGTTGGCGGCGGAGCAGGGCGCGCCGCGCATGCGCCGCGCCGGTTTCACTGACGCCAAAGCTGCAAAGGCCGTGTTCGGCGCCTTTCAAGCACGCGGATTTGCAACCTTTGCTGAAATCACGGGGGCGCCTGCGTTCGATGCCGCGCCGATTACGGATTCCGCCTCTGCTTAGGCAAGCGTGTCGTTTCGGCGACAAAGATTAGCTCTGCGCGCATACACAGCGCGCGCCGCATTGCGCAACCATCCCGTACCGGTAACGATCTCGCCCACAACAATCATAAGGGAGCGCGGGTATGGCGGCGCCGTTTGGCAACACTCCGATGGGTCTCTCATCGCAGATCCTCAATCTGGGTTCGGTGTTGACGCGTAAACCGGATCTCAAAGTGCCGCGCTATCAGCGGCCATACACCTGGACCGATAGCGAAGTACGCGAACTCATTCAGGACTTGCAGGACGCGAGCGCGCGCGGCGCGCCATTCTATTTCATCGGTCAGATCGTGCTGGTGAAGAACAATGGCAAGCTCGAAATTTCGGACGGCCAGCAGCGGCTAGCGACGCTGACGATGTTGTTCGCCTATGCGCGCGATCGGCTGCCGGGGCGGGCGAAATTCTATCAATCGCTGATCATGGATGGCGACAAGCCGCGCCTTATCCTGCGTGACGAGGACGCGAACTATTTCCTCGGCAAGGTGCAAGAGCCCGGCAATATGCCGTCGTTCGCCCGCGAGCAGGACACCGGCATTGAATCGCGTGACTTGTTCAAGTTGGCGGCGCGCACCATCGAGTCCGTGTTGGCTAAAATGGACAAGGATCGCGACCTCGACAATTTCATGTCGTACGTGGCGCGCGCCTGTACGCTGAACGTTGTCGACGCGGATGAACGCGGCTGTGCGCAGACGGTGTTTCACACGCTGAACAAACGCGGCTCGCCGCTTTCCAGCGCCGACATCATCAAGAGCGATCTGCTGGAGAATTCCAAGCTCTCTAATGCGGAGGCCGACGCGGCGGCGCGCAAGTGGGAGGAAACTGAAGCGCTGTTCGAACGTGACGATTTCGCCAAGCTGCTTTATATGATGCCGTTCCTTTTGACAGGTGAGGAAGTGCGCTCACCGGGCGATCTTGGCTCGTTCCGCAGCGCGGTCGACAATGCCGGTGGCGTCTACAGATTCTTATTCGAGCAATTACCGCGCTATGCGCTCGCCTTGCGCTCGATTTTTGCGGGGGCGGTCAATGTCGGCGCAGCGAGCGCTGAAGTGAACCGCCGCATCGCGTTGATGAAGCAGGTGGAGAAATGGAACTGGGCGCCTGCTGCAATCGCGTTTTTGGCAGAGCATGCGCACGAGACCGAGCGCGCACGCAGGTTTTTCCAGGCGCTCGATCGTTTCACGTTCGCGTGCGAGCTTTCCGCAATCGATAATCGCACTCGCGAACGACGCTACGCGTTGGCGGTGCAGAAGGTGGGTGATGATCGCGCGCTTTACAGCGAAGCGGGGCTCGCACTCAGCAATACCGAGAGCGACAACCTGATCTTTACGTTGAACCGCTCACGCAAGCGCGACCGCGTACGCCGGCTTTTGATGATGCGTCTGGAAGCGGCGATGCCCGGCGGCAACATTTTGAGCATGACCGATGATGTGACCGTGGAGCACATCCTGCCGAAGGGCGGCAGCCCGTGGTGGAACGAAAGGATTCCCGACCCGGCATTGCGGGCCGAGCTGGCGCATTTGCTCGGCAATCTGGTGTTGATCACCTACGAGCAAAACAAGGAAGCGGACAACAAGCCGTACGACAAGAAGAAGAAGGTCTATTTCGAGACGCCGAACGCGCCGATCCACAAGTTGACGGAAGATATCCGTCACATCCAGGAGTGGACGCTGCACGCGATCGAGGAGCGGCACGAGAAATTGGTGCGCATTCTCTGTGACGATTGGGGGATCACCCGCGTCAATTAACCGATCGCTAACCAATCTGGTCCGAAACCTTTAACTTCGCATTCATGCCTGGGGCGAGGTTCGGACCAGATGTCTCTACTTTACGCGGTCGTATTCGCGAGCCGTTGTCGTTCCAATCATCATCGCCTGGCGGTTGACGCGCTGCGCCATTTGGAGGGCCCGCAAGCCGAGCGCTGGCGCAATCTCCTGCTGCACTATCACGCCGAATATCTTGCGGGCGCGAAGGCGCCGGACGAGGTGTTCAAGGACTTCAAGAACCATGTCCTGCACGTACGCGACAATGATTGGGGCGGCGCCGTCGAGGCTTGCGAAGAATGGTACCGGCGCACGGTGCGCGCGCTCGCGGACAAGGATTGGAAGCAGGCGGCCTGGTCGGCCGGCGTGATGAGCCATTATTACGTCGATCCGATCCAGCCGTTTCACACGCACCAGACCGAGGAAGAAGGCGTCATTCACCGCGCGGTGGAATGGAGCTTTTCGAAATCCTACAAGACCTTCCAATACATCATCGAGAACGATCTCGGCGGCTACCCGTCGATGACGGCGCCAAGTGGCGATCGCTGGTTGGCCGAGATGGTGCGCGCCGGCGCGAAAGAATCCACAAAGTCCTATGAGCTGATCATCGATCACTACGATCTTGCCAAGGGCGTGAAGGATCCGCCGGCGGGGTTGGATCAGGAACTGAAGGACGCAATCGCAAAACTCGTCGGCCACGCGGCTGTCGGGCTTTCGCGCATTCTTGATCGCGCGTTTGCCGAGGCGGCAGTGTCGCCGCCGAATGTCGGCGGCTCATTAGAGGCGCTGTTTCTTGCGCTGGGCGCACCGATCCAAAGCGTGTTGAAGCTCATGGACGATGCGGCGGCTCGGCGCGAAGTGCAGGCGCAGTACGAAGAGTTTCAGCGCACCGGCAAGGTGCGTTCAACTCTCGGCGAAGACGACAAGGTCGTGCGTGAATTGTATGCGGCCGAAGTGATGAAGACGCCGCTCTCATCGCTCGACGCCAAGTGGCCGCGAGAGATCGGCGCCAAAGCAGGTGAGGGCGCACCGGCGCGTGAAGTTGCAAAGAAGGCTGCGGGCAGCGCGCCGAATGCTGCAAAAGCGCCGCCAGCGCCGAAACCCGCCAAGCCTGCGAAGAAAGTGATTGATCTCGATCCGCCGCAAACGGTGGCGGCGGCCGCGAACGACGCGCAGCCGCCTAAGGCTGAGAAGCAGGCGAAACCGCCGAAAGAGCCGCCGCTGCCGCGTGAGTTGCCGGAGGGCGCGCCGGTGGCGAAGGTCGATAAGACCCTGCCAAAGGCGATGTTGAATGAGCGTGCTCCAGTGGTGCAGGCGCCGTCTATCGGACCGAAGACGGCGAAGCGTCTGGAGGCTGTCGGCGTGAAGACGATCGCCGATCTCTTGGCGCTGAAGCCGGAGGAAGGCGAGAGCCAAATTGATGCCCGCCATATCTCGGCGCAAGTGATCCGCGATTGGCAGGCGCAGGCGTTGCTTGCGTGCACCGTGCCGGGTTTGCGCTCTCGTGAGGCGCAGGCATTGGTTGCGTGCGGAGTCAGCACGATCGAAGAGCTCGCGCTGATGGATGCGACTGAGCTGTGCGATGGCGTAGCGCGCTGGGGCCTATCAGAGGAAGGTCAGCGTGCTTGGGGCGCGGCGCCCGCGCCGATGGTCAACGATGTCGCCACTTGGATCGCGCGCGCCAAACGTGCGCTCGAGGAAGCGCAATCAACGGCCGCTGCTTAGATACGCATCAGCGTCAGTATGATCGACGCGATCAGAACGGGTGCAATGAAGGCGGTGAGGCCCGAGGCGACGATCCGCGCCGTCTTCAACACCCGGTGACCCTTCAGCGGCTTATCCTCGCGTGGCGCCAGCGCGAATTTGCACATGAATGCGAAGACGCCCGCGACGGCCGCCACCGAGGCGCCGGCGACAGCGCCCGCGAGCAATGCGGCTACGCCGGAGAGCAGAGCGATCAGGCCTAGGATGCCGTGGCCGCGGTTCATCACGTGCTTGACCAAGCGTTCGGCGCGGCCAGCGTCGAACGTCGTGAATGCGACCGGTGAGAGGACGAACGAGAACAGCATGATCCAGCCGAGCGATGCGCCGGCGAGGACAATGGCGGTAGCTTGAGCGACGTCTTGCATGCGCCGCGCTTAGCATGAGTCGCTGGCGCCGCCGCTGATGAAGTCAGATCGACTGCGAACCGAGTTTAGGCGCAGCCTTCCACATACTGGATGCTGGGGCCGCCGGCGTGAATGCTGCGCACAATGCCTTCGGCGTCGGTTTCATACACGATGCCTCGAGCGTTGGCGTCCTGCACGTAATCGCTCGGCGCTGGGCGCAGATTTGTCCACACCGCGATATATTCTGCGGGCAGGCCAATATATTTGTGCGGCGTCACGACGGCGTCGGCGCCGTATGCGGCTTTGACGGCGGCGGCGGTGTCGCCGAGGCCGAAGCCGCGATCGGTGCGGAGTGTGTTTTCGCGGATTAGAGAGATGCGTGTCAGCACGCCGTTCTCCACCATCAGCAACATGCCGTCCGGCGCCCGCTCAGGGCGGAACTGGTTGCAAGTCGCCGGATCGGGGCCGCCGACCGCGCTGGGGTTTGCGTCCGGACCAAGCGCGGCGGTGATGTCAGCCATGCTCATGCCGATGCGCAATGGGCCCCAGCCATTCGCTGTGAGTGCGTTCGCGTCAACGGGCTGTTCTGTGGCAGCAGGCGGCGCTGACGCCGGCGGTTGCTCGGCGGAGCAGGCGACGACACATGCGGCGAAGGCGAGCGTTGCGAGGTGCTTCATGCGCCTAAGGTATGCCGCGCTGTGCGTCAGACCAGGGGCGAATGTTTGTCTATTCGTCGGCCGCCTCGGCTTCAGCTTCGATGGGCTGGAAGTCGCGCACGAAGCGGTCAAGCAAGCGCACGGCATAGGCGGTGGAACCGGCCGGCTTCCAATCACTGGCGCCGCCCCAAGCAACGCCCGCGATGTCGATGTGCGCCCAGGGCGTGTCGCGGCCGATGAACTCGCCGATGAAATGCGCGCCGGTGCCGGCCCCGGCGCCGCCGCCGCCGCCGTTCTTGATGTCGGCATAGGTGGAAGAGGTGTCTGAGGCGTAGCTCGGATCAAGCGGCATGCGCCAGAGGCGCTCACCGACTGTCTCGCCGGCCGTGGTCAGTTGGTCGGCAAGCGCATCGTGGCGCGTGAAGAGGCCGGCGTAATCGTCGCCAAGAGCGCCCACCACTGCGCCAGTGAGCGTGGCGACATCGACGACGGCGGCCGGATCGAGATTGGCTTCGACCCAGGAGAGGGCGTCCGCGAGTACGAGCCGGCCTTCAGCGTCGGTGGAGACGATCTCGATGGTCATGCCGTTCATTGCGGTGAGCACATCACCAGGGCGGATGGCCGCGCCATCGGGCATATTCTCCGCAAGTGCTGCGATGGCGATGACGTGGACAGGCGCGCGCGAACGCGACAGCGCCAACACCGCGCCCGTGACGCTGGCGGCGCCGGACATGTCCATGCGCATGTCGCCCATGCCGGAGCTGCCTTTGATGGAAATGCCGCCGGAATCGAACGTGATGCCTTTGCCGGCGAGCACGATCGGTTGCGCGGGTGAATTCGGGCCGCGATAGCGGATGATCATCATGCGCGGCGGGCGCTCGGATCCGCGGCCAACTCCCAGAATGGCGCCCATGCCCAGCCGCTCCATCGCGGGTACGTCGAGCACCTGAATGCTGACGCCAGGCGTGCGGGCGAGGGCGGCGCGCGCGCGGGCCACGAAAGTTTCAGGATAAACGACGTTGCCCGGCTCGTTGGAGATGTCGCGAGTCCAGGCCATTGCGTCGATCAGAGCTCGACCGCGTGATGTGTAGAGGGCCGATGCTTCTTGCGGCGCGTTGGTGACGATCGTGATCGCGCCTTGACCATGCTCGGTGCGGCTGCGCGTGTGGTAGAGGTCGGAGCGATACTGGCCGATGCCCATGCCTGTGGCGAACATGGCGGCTTGTTCGGCGGTGAAGTCCGGCGCAACGATGGTGAGCGCGCCTTCTTCGCTGAGCAGCGAGCGCGCAGTAGCTGCGCCCAGGCGCTGGTAATCGCGCTCCGTTGGTGCTTCACCGACGCCGACGAGAATGATCTGATCCCAATCACTGATCCCGCGCAGCGCAAGTGTGGCGCGCGCACCGAATTGATAGTCCGCGGAGGCGATGGCGCGGCCAATCGCGTTGCGCTCGGCCTCGGGAAGCCCACGTGCGTCGAGCTGTTCAAGTGAGGACAGCGGCAATACGAGCACGCCCGAGGGCGCCGGTGTCTGCGCTATAAAGCTCAGGGGCCGCTGGGTCGGCGCGGGTGCGCGGGCCGCGCCCCGCTGCTGGGCGTCCGCGGGCGCTGACATGGCCAGCGGGGCAAGGAGGATCGCCAGGGCGGCTAGTACGCGACGCATGAAAAGCTCTCTTCGTGATTTGAAGGGGCCAGTATGCGGTTGCGCGGCGGGGGAGCAAGGCGCGGCGACGAGCAGGCGAGTCCATGCGACGGGCGCCCCAAAGCTGCGCGCAATCGGGGAATCCTCGGCGCTCGGGGCCCTCGGACCGGCTAAGCCGCGCTTGGCGCGTGACGCCGGGTTCCGGGATTGCTAGCGATAGCGCCAAGATACGCGAAGGATTCCGCGATGACATATGCCGCGATCACCGGCTGGGGCAAATGCATGCCGCCGGCGGTGCTGACGAACGCAGACCTCTCAACTTTCCTCGACACCAACGACGAATGGATCGTGTCGCGCACCGGCATGAAGGAACGGCGCGTCAGCCATGTATCGGCGAGTGAAATGGCGGTGGTTGCCACGCGGCAAGCGCTGGCGTGCGCTGGCGTCGATCCTATTGATGTTGATCTCATCGTGTACGGCAGCTGCTCCAACGATGAACAGGTGCCGAATTCCGCCAGCGGTGTGCAGGCAGCGATTGGCGCGACGCGCGCGGCCTCCATGGATGTGAACACCGCCTGCACGAGCTTTCTCTACAGCTTGTCGACGGCGACGGCGCTGATCCGCACCGGCGTTGTGAAAACCGCGGTGGTGATCGGCGTTGAGATCATTTCGCCGTTCATGGATTGGGATAACCGCAACGTCGCGGTGCTGTTTGGCGATGGCTGCGCGGCGGTGGTGGTGCAGGCGAGTGACAAGGAAGAGGGCGTGTTGGGTGAGCAGCTCGGCTGCTTGGCCGATGCCCGCCAAACGCTGCGGGTGCGTGGCATGGGTACGGCGTACACCAATCGCGGTGTCACCTCGGGCGATACCGAATGGGATTTCGATGGGCCGGAGATTTTCAAGCGCGCGGTGCAGGGCATGGTGCAGGCGAGTCAGGCGGTGATGGCCAAGTGCGGCGTGACGCCGGACGACATCGACCTCGTCGTGCCGCACCAGGCCAATATGCGCATCATCGACGCGGTGGTTTCGCGCAGCGGCATTCCGATGGATCGGGTGATGCTGACGGTCGAGCGCTATGGAAACATGAGCGCTGCGACCGTGCCGGTGGCGTTGGCTGAGGCGCTGGAAGAGGGCCGCATGAAGCCGGGCGCTTTGGTGCTGCTGCCTGCGTTCGGTGCGGGGCTTACCGTGTGCGCGCACTTGGTGCGCTGGGGCGATCGCGTAACGCCGCTCGGCGTAAGCGACGCGGCGCTACCGGCGGCAAAGAAAAGCGCGCTGGCGATGGTGCAAGATATCCGCGCGCGCAAATCACGCGAGACATCGCACCCAGGTTTGCAAGGACTGACATTTATCGAGCAGATGTGAGGTGCTAGCTCGAGGCGCGGCTTGTGTCGTCGGCCGGCTGTTCCAGCTCTTCTTCGACGAGGCGCGCGATGTCCTGCAACATTTTGAGCTGCGCGGGGCTAATGGTGCGCGGGCGATGATCAACGATACACAAGGCTCCAACGCGAGCGCCGTTGGAAAGCTTGAGCGGAATGCCGGCATAGAAGCGCACGTGCGGATCGCCGACAACCGCGGGGTTTTCAGCGAAGCGGTCGTCACTGAGGGCGTCGGTCACGACGAGCGGCTGATCGTCGAGTATGGCGTGAGAGCAGAATCCGATATCGCGCGGCGTTTCGCTGAAATCGAAACCGAGATGCGATTTGAACCATTGCCGGTCGCGGTCGACGAGGGTGACGAGCGCGATTGGCGCGTCGAGCGCGGCGGCGGCGATGCGGGTGTGGCGATCGAAGCGCTCTTCAGCGTCGGTGTCGAGCAAGTTGAGGGCGCGGACCGCGGCGAGGCGCATCTCTTCGTTTTGCGGTAGCGCCGCTTTGCGCCAGCGCAGCATTGAGCGCATCAACCAGGCGCGCAGGCGTGAACGTGCGTACTGGATGCTGAACGGGCGAGTGAGCCAATCGGTGACGCCAGCGGCTTCGCCGCGTTCTGGATCGACGTTGGATTGATCTGTGACCACGATGATCGGGATCTGCCGATCGTTCTCGGATTGAGATGCGCGCAATTCGCGGCAGAGCTCAATCGGATCGACGCCTGGGATGTCGTCGCCGATAAAGATGAGCGAGGGGTTGCCGCCTTGCGCTGTGATTTTCAATGCCTCGGGCGAGAGCTCGGACCAGTTTGGAATGCCGTCAGCCTTCGCAGCGGCAGCGAGCATGGCGCACTCAGCTTCGCTGACGCCGCTGATCAGCACCAATTCTTCTTCGATGTCGCCGCCTGGCTTGACCAGACTGGATGGCCGGAAGGGGAGTGAACGTGCGTCTTCCGGCGCGCCGCGGAGTTCGATGCTTTCGCCTTCGGCGGCGGCTGTGATGATCAGATCGGCGCCGGCATCCTCGGCCCGTTCGCGCGCGGCGGCGAGCAATGTCTCCACTGCATCGTCGTTACGGCTCGGGTCGTGATGGAAGAGTGCGACTTGGCGCACATTGGCTGCAATCGCGACATCTACGACATACTCTATGGTGCTGTGACCCCAACCGATTTTCGTGGGGTATTCGGCGGCGGTGTATTGCGCGTCGTGGATGACGAGATCGGCGTTGCGTAGGAACTCGACGTGGTCGATGTCGCCGCCTTCGGCACCGTCGCAGCAACCCTGGCCAGCGTCAGCATTGTTGGGTTCGTGATCCGTTGCGTAAACGGCTGTGGCGCCGTCAGCTTCGATGCGATAGCCGACAGTGAGAGCAGGGTGGTTGAGATATTGCGTCTCGATGCGGACGTCATCGATGCTGAAGCCGCCTTCGACGACGTCGTGATAATGAATCTCCGCCGCGAAAGCGTTTAACGCAACGGGGAAGTAATCATACTCCATTTGCTTGGCGAGCACTTCGCGCATGGACTGGCCAATGCCGCGCGGGCCGTAGATGTGCCAGACATTGCCCGGCACGAAGAGCGGCGCGAAGAAAGGTAAGCCTTGGATGTGGTCCCAGTGCGTGTGCGAGATGAGAATGTGGCCTGAGCAGGGGCCTTTCAAAGTTTGGCCGAGCGCATGCGCGCCGGTGCCGCAATCAAGCAAAATCAGGGCGCCAGAATCGGAGCGGACTTCGACACAAGAGGTGTTGCCGCCATAGCGCAAAGTTGCGGGGCCTGGCGTTGCGATCGAGCCTCTCGTGCCCCAGTAACGAACTCGCATGTCGGCGCACCTTCGGATTGAGCGGCACTGTGCTGCTGACGCGCAAAAGTAGCAAGCGTTCTGCGTTGAGCGCCCGCGCCTCTATTCCCTTAGCTTCGCCATGATGACGCTGTCACGAATGCCGAGATGCGTCTTCCAATTGCCCCGTAGCAGGCCCTCGCGCTGAAAGCCGGCGCGGAGGAAGAGGCTGATCGAGCTGGTGTTGTCCGGATCGATATCGGCGGCGATGCGGTGGAGGCCCAGCGGGCCGAAGCCGTAGGCGATGACGAGGTTCAGCGCTTTCGACGCAAGGCCGCGGCCGGTCGCTTCGCGGCGCATGATGATGCCGATCTCGCCGACGCCGTCGCGTTCGCTGAACAACCCGATGCGGCCGAGCGCTTCGCCGCCGCTCTCGGTGATGGCCCAGACGTGCGCGCCGGATAGGGCGAGCGTATCTGCGATGTAGGCGCGGGTTTGTTCGACGCTTTTGTGCGCCGGGCTCGACCAGTAATGGTGCGTTTCTTCATCGCTGTGGGCGGCGTAGAGCGCCTCCGCATCCGCAAGTTCGAGCGGACGCAGCACTGCGCCGAGGGTGGTGAGGTGGGGCGCGTTCATTTCTTTCCTCGTGAGGGATGAGAGCGAATCGCGAACACGTGCTTCGCTGGGTGGGTTGCTCTTTCAGGCGACCAAGGTGTGTGGTAGGTGGTGGTGCGGTGGTAAGGTGTAGCACATGAAAGCTTTGCGCGTTTTGGCTTTGGCGGCAGTGGCAATGACAGCGAGCTTCAGCCTAAGCCTCGCCCAGAGTACGTCGCAGCAGGGTGCATCCCAACTGACGATCGGCGGGGTGATCAGTGGCGCGCTTGAGCTTGGCGACGAGCAGCGCCCTGGCTTTGGCCTCGTCGATAGAATCCCTTTCACGGCGCAGGCGGGCGAGGGCGTTTGGTTGCAAGGCGTGCCCTCGTCGGGACTACTGATGATGCAGGTCAGCGGACCCGGCGGTTTGCATATTCGCTCTTCTGGGACGGGCGACCGGTCGCGGCCGACGATCGAGTTCTTGGCGCCTGAAACGGGCGAATATCTGGTGCAAGTGTGGCTGAGCGGATCGGACGATTTCGTTGCAGCGATCGGACGTCAGCAGACCGGGCAATACACGCTTACCACTAGGCAGACCGTCGAGCCCTCCGCGTCAACGCGACGACGCGCGCAAGCGCCAGTTCTGACAGTAGGCCGAGCAACGCGCGGTCGAATAGATGACAATGATTGGCGCATGCCGAACGGTAGGCCCGTGGACTATTACGCCTACGACGGTCAAGCTGGAGAGGTAATCCAGATTGACGTGACCGGCGGCGGCCTGAGTGCCTGGATTGAGGGTCCGAACGGTTTTAGCAGCACGGACACCACCTACCCGACCACCAGATTTGCGGCGGCGCTTTCGGAAAGTGCGCTTTATCGCATCGCAGTTGTCGCAGGTGCGCCGAGCATACGAGGCTCATATTCCGTCGCGGTGAGCCGGTTGAGCGCAGCTGTATTCGCGGACACAGCCGCACCCCAGGGTACATTGAACATTGGCCAGAGTGTGAGTGGCCAAACGGCGTCGGGTGATCCCCGCCGACCGAATGGCGCGCCTGCCGATGTGTACGCATTCGAAGGGCGCGCCGGTGAAGAGATAGAGATTCGTGTCAATGCATCGGGTTATCGGCCCCATGTACAAATCGATGGCCCCGGCGCGTTCTCAGAGTCTAGCAATCGCGACCCTTACTCTGCACAGGCGGAGCAGAACAGCAGACTTGCCGTACGCCTGCCGGTTGATGGAACCTATCGTATTCAAGCAAGTGCGGTCGGGTCCCACGAAAGTGGCTCCTACACGCTAAGCATCGTTGACGGTGTGGTGGCCGCACGCGAGCGTGCAGAGATGGTTGCGGCGGTGCCCGACTTGTTCCGTCGCGCGTCCGTCGCACTCAATGCCGGCGACAATGCAAGCGCGATCGCGCTCTACAGACAGGGCCTGAACCTCGTTCTAGACGCCAACGCCTATAACGATTTGGGTGTCGCGCAGTTTCGCAGCGGAGATTATTTCGGAGCGCGCTTGAGTTTTGAAACGGCCGTCGCCCACAATCCCAATCACCCCCATGCACGCGCCAATTTGCTAGCAGCCGAGCGCGCGTACAATGACCGTCAAGCACAACGCCAGCAGGCTTTTGATCAGAACGAAGCTCGACAGCGCCAAGAGAACGCGCGAGCTTGGTCGATGCTCGGCGCCATTGTGGGCGCGTACGTCCAAAACGAAGCGCAGCGGACTTTCGAAACGCGGGCTGAGGCGAGTTCCGGCGCATCAGGAGGATCTTCAGCCTGCACTCCTGGGCCTACGTACGATGCCGCCACCTGCCGATGCAGCAGAAATCCCGGATCGGTGGGGTGCGTGGAGCCTCCCGCTCTTTGGCATTATGAGCATGAAAATGGTCGAGGGGGTTTTCAGTGTCTTCTTGAAAATGAGAGGCCACGGCCGGGATTTCGTCAAACCGGGCGTCGATGCTTTGAGCGAGTGAGCGGAAACTAGGTCTTGGCCCGCTCGCTGGCGCGCACTTTGACTCAATTGCGAACGAAAACAGGAGTCCGCCCTCGGGCGTAATGAGTGCGGGCTGCACCACTTCCAGCCAGTCCAGCAGCCGCCACCAGCCCTGGGGTTCCGCAGCAGCCACCTGCACGCGCAGCTTCACTTCTGCCGCCAGCATGTCCTCGGCATCTTCTGTTAA
>SXGT01627402.1_pt1 | contig 19666 bp, 13 predicted proteins | sample 3176221 | NCBI WGS metagenome assembly SXGT01 (sample SAMN11356862, study PRJNA531348) | freshwater metagenome | isolation source: freshwater sample F1-120 | place: China: Fuxian Lake, Yuxi | collected 2017-12-25
AGGCTGGTGACGCCGAAGTTCTTGCACTCCAGCAGGTCGTCACCGGTGCGCCGCATCAGCTCGCCGATGGTGTTCAGGCCAAGCCGAATCATGCATTTTCGGGCACGCACCGAGAGGTTGAGATCGGCAATCGGTCGATCGAGCAGCGCTTGTTCGTCCGGCGAGACCAGCTCGGGTTCGAAGGCGGGAGTTTCGGCGGCAGGTTTCTCGCCGGCGAGGAGGCCCAGCGAGAGCCCTTTGGATGTAAGCATCTCGCGGATCTCCACCAACGACGTCTCGCCAAAATTCTTGCTGGCGAGCAGATCGTTTTCGGTGCAGCGGGCCAGATCACCGAGCGTCTGGATGCCCATTTTCTGCAGGCAGTTGCGGCTCCGCACCGAGAGCTCGAAGTCGCTGACCGGAATGCTGAGCACGTGGCTCATGCGGTCTCGGCGGCGCTGGGCGTCTTCGTCGAAGAACATGTCGCCCGACGCGGCGGCGTCCTTCATGTACAGCCGAGCGCGGCCGTGATTGGGAAATACATCCAGAATTCGCTGGTAGCATTGCTGGGCCCGGTCGTACTGCTGCCGGTCTTCATAAAGCATGCCCAAATTCAGCAGCGAACCAATATGCGGCGGGAATTGAGCAACCGATCTTTCATACAGGTCGAGCGCGCGTTCATCGTTGCCGCGGCGGTCATTTTCCATCGCCAGACCAAACAGAGCGCCGGGATGCGAATTGTCGGCATCGACTGCCCGCTCGAACAGCCTGACGACCTCCAGCGGATTGCCTCCGATGGCCGCCACAGTCGCCCCTCGCTGGTAGAGATACTCGGGCGTTTGTTCGATGGCTCCAGAAAGGTGATCCAGCGTGGCCAAAGCACCTTTGGCGTCGCGCATGTATCGCTGACTTTCGGCCTTCGCGACCGCACATTCGTCGACGTTGTACCCCGCCTTGACGGCTGAGGCGTAACTGTGAACCGCATCGGAATAGTGTTCGAGCGCAAAATGGGCCTTGCCCAGGTAATAGTGGGCCAAAGCGCCGCCGTCCCCTTCTTTCAAGGTCTGCACGGCAAGGGAATAACGACCCAGCAGGTAGTAGCAAACACCCAGCCTTACCGACTCCGCGGGACTGTGTGTTTCCTGCGTTTCCAACTCGGCGACGGCTTCACGTAAGGCGCGATAATTCGAAAAGTCCGCGGCGATTGCCTTCTGGAGCTGCCGAACTTCCTGCGGCCCAAACGGACCACCGGCCAGGACGATTTGCTTGAGATCGATGTCGACGACAGCGACTGCCATTGCCTTTGTTCCTCCAAGTCGTGAAATCGCAAAACGGAAATCCGAGAGCCAGCGAAGGGAATCGAACCCTTAACCCCCGCATTACGAATGCGGTGCTCTGCCAATTGAAGCTACGCTGGCGCGCAAGACTCCTGGTGCCGGCTGCTTGCAGAAACCCGTGAGCTTACCGAGTCAAAGTAAGATACGTCAAGAGCCACCCCACCCCAGACACGGCCAGGCAGTTATCCGCTGTAGGGCCGGCTGTGCCGGCCGGATTCACGTAACTTTCCCATCCACGGCCGGCAAAGCCGGCCCTACCATGTTGCCGAATACAAAACACGGTTTGGCCATGCCACCCCAGACACGGCCAGGTGTGAGCGTCCTGCAAGCGTCTGGATGGTGGGTGGGAAATCGGCTCCGTTGGAGGTGCCCCACGTTTGGACCAACCCATTATCCGAGTAACGCACAAATTAACCCACAATCTTGACGCTCAAACGTCCATTTCAAGCTGCCCGTCGTTGGTGCCGCCGATAAAGCGTCAAGCCGCAGGGAATCGCCATTGCCAAAAGCAAGATTGACGAGGGCTCGGGGACCGCCGCCGCCGACAAACTGCTCCCCGCGAAGGTGGGGGGCGGCGTGCCTTGTCCCCAATCGGCCAAGACGGGATTCAGGTCGTCCTGACCAACAAATCCATCGCCACTGGGGTCGGCACGTGGGTCGCCCGGTGGCATATTTCCCCAGTCACCCAAGACGATGTTCAAATCGTCCTGACCAACGAACCCGTCGCCGTTCAGGTCGCCGGGAATCGCCGGATTCAGCAATCCTTCCACCAGGATGATGTTGTCAAAGCCGTGCGGATTGGCCCGCGCGCCGTCGTACAAGTGCAAGAAGGAGAACTCGTAAGCGGCATTGGGAATGGTCGTGGAGTACGATCCCGAAATGCCGAGGTTGTCTGTGTCTAAGCCCTCCCACGAGACCGTTACCGTATCCAAATCCAAATCAACGGTGGTGACCAGACGCACGTCCACGGGCGAAGTAAAGACGACGCCGGGAACCTGGGTATTCCCAAAACCTAGTCCCTGAAGGGCCAACCCGACCTCGTTTCCTGTCATTCCCGATTGTTTCTCAACCACGACCGACAGGTTGCTACTCCCCGCCGCATTGCCCAGAAACAATTGCGGTTCGCCAAGGCCAGTGAGACGGTAATCAATGCCCAGTGAGTAGACGCCGGTGCTGTACGTTGCGCCGAGGTCAACGGTCGCCGCACGGATTCCCTCGCCCGACGTAGCGCCAACGCCTTGAGCGCTGCCGATGCCTAGATCGTTGCGCACCTGCATCGGGTTCAGTGGACTGCCCAGGCCGGCCAGCGCGCCGGGAGACGCGATATAGGTCTGCCCGCTGGGCGCTGTCTGCCCAACAATGTCAATTGGCCCGCCGCTAATGTCGTACGACTCGAAGTTGTCTTCATAAATCGTGACGGCCCGAAGGGGTGCCCCAATTCCGAACGTTATGATAATGCCAACGAAAACGACGACGCTCGCCTGAAACTTTGACATGGTCAAACTCCTACCAGCTGGCAATTCCCAGTTGTGTTGAGCCTGGAAACGCTCCAAGCTCCCAATCCCTGATAACATAATCCCCCCCAGCGTCTTGTCAATAGCGTGGAAAATTTTATTCCGGTTTTTGGATTCCGGACCGGGTTGAGAACTATCATCCGACGCTGGGAGGGTTCATTGGACGGGCTCGGTTGGCGGCAGACATCAACCTGTAATAAGACTCCGCGCTGTCCCCCTCGCTTGGCCCGTGAACGGTTACATTTTTAGAAATCTTGGGGGGGTAAAAGTCGCTTGTAATCCTCGCAAACGTAGCTATTCTAACGCTCGTGCTGTTGGCTCGTTGCTCGGCGTCGCCGGGCCGTGAGCGTCTACCATTGGCTAAAGGGGGTTATCGTGCGCTGGAGCATTAGAGTTTGTGCGTGGCATGTCATCGCGATGGGAATTTCGGCATCGGCGACGATCGCCGAGGAAGCGACCAAGGCGTTGAACATCGGCGACGGCGGTGGTTGGCGGTTTTCCGGTTCCCCCTGGTCGCAGGACCGTGAGGGCGTCGTCCGACCGCCCAACGAATCTAATTTGCATAGCCGCGCATTTCACCTGGAAAACGCTTGCGAAGACTTGACCGCCGAGTTTGAGTTTAACCCCAGCTACCGCGAAAACGGATCCGGAGGCGCCGGACTGATTTTGCGGGCGCAAGACGCAAATCATTTCTACGCGGTCTATTTTCCGTGGTGCGCGCAGTCGTTACGCGCCAAGAATTTTTGGGCGTCGATTGTCAAGGTGGACGGGGATGGGTATCTCCGTTCGCTCAAGAGCGTCTGGGTGCCAGGAGTGCCCAGTGAGACCGAGCGTTGGTACAAGGTCAAAGTCGTCGCCAAAGGACCGCATATCGACGTCTGGGTCGATGGTCGCAAGGCTCTCGGCGTTACCGACGATTCCTATAAAAGCGGTGCGGTCGGGCTGATCGGCTACGGTTGGTACTTGTTTCGCAACTTCACGATCCAAGGGCCGGCGGAGGCCCTTCCCGATTGGCCCGAGAAGATCGACGTACCGACGCATGCCTTTACTGTCGGACTAAACAGCGAGCACCCCCAATACGCCTTTGTGACGCCGAATGGAGACGTGCTCATTGCTTCCGGCAATCAGTTGGTGCGATCGACGGATCGAGGCCGCACTTGGAATTCGCCCGAGCAACTGCCCGGTTTCTTGGAGCCGACTCGTGTGATGCAGAGAGCCATATTTTGCACGCGCGATGGACGGGTTTTAACACAAATTTGGCATGAACAGCGCGCCAATCCGCAAGATGGCAGCGGTCCGGAAATCTTCTATTCGGAATCGACCGACAATGGTCTTACCTGGTCTGAACTCAAACCGGCGGAAGTCGAATCCGGTTGGCCGAGTGTTCCCGAAGATATCGGCGGCTACAACAGTGCGCCGGTACAAACCGACGACGGGACTTGGGTTCAGTTCTGCGGAGGCAGCATGCTCAAGGAGCGCGCCGGAAACATAGTTACCTGGGGCGGCGCCGCACACTACAAGGCATTCGCAACGCGGAGCACCAACCAGGGCAAGACCTGGTCGAAGCCGATCGAAATCGATCAGCCCTACTTTTGGAATCAGCCTCGCCGCACCATTCCCGGCGCTCAGGATTTCACCGAGCCATGCGGGCTGGCCCTGGGCAACCGGGTGATGGCGATCGTGCGTCCCGTGTACAGCCCGTACATGTGGCAGTGCTGGTCGCACGACGCCGGCGCCACATGGGACAGCGCGGCCCGTACCACGTTCACCGGCTATGGCGGTGGCGTGCTCGTGAAAACGCAGAACGGCACGATCCTGTGCGGACATCGCATGCCCCATTACTCCATCAACCTAAGTTCCGACGACGGACTGAACTGGGACGAAGGCACGATCATCGACTATCCCAACTGGGCGATGGGCGCGATGGTTGAAGTGGAACCCAACATCGTGCTCTGCACCTACATGAATGCCATTCGCAGCAATCCACTGTTGGCGCAATTCGTCCGAGTCCATCCGGACCGGATCGAACCGGTGACGCCGTAAGCCGAGCATTGCCAGCGTCCAGTACCGATCGGACTTGTAGCCGACCGGCTCGACGATCCGGGGATGATGGTCATTCGGCGGCTCATCGAGTCGATCAAAGACAACCAACAAGACAAGAGTTCATGACACTTCGTGGAGTCAAACCGGGAAGCAAATCTATGAACGCGACGTATGATGTGTTGGCTCGTGCGTTGTTCGGCAGTTTGGCAGTGGTTTGGGGACTCGTCGCCGTCGCCATGGGCGATCCACCGGTCGTTCGAGCGCCAACGGTGGCCGATCTGGCGGCCGCGAAGGCTGGACGCGTCGCCGGCGGCGCGGCGCAAGGGTCTGTGCTCGATGCCGGCGGTGCCGATGGCTGGTGCGACAATTATGTTTGGGGGCCGACAGTGCTATTCCACGGCGACATTTATCCCATGTGGTTTGCCGGCGGCACGACCACCAAGGACCTTGGCGTTCCCTATGGCATTTACGAACGGATTGGCCTGGCCACCAGCCGCGACGGACTGAATTGGGAATTGGCCAACGACGGCCGCCCGGTGCTCGACTTGGGACCCGCCGGTAGCTTCGACGATACGGGTTTGGCGCATCCGTTCGTGATGCGCGTCGGCGACGAGTATCGGATGTGGTATGGCGGCATCGACGGCCGAGCGGCCCGGCACCTGGGACTTCTTCCGTCACACGTTCGCATCGAACAGATTGGATTGGCGACCAGCAAGGACGGCATCCACTGGCAGCGCTCAACAAAGCCCGTCATGGAAATCGGTCCGTCCGGTTCGATCGACAGCATTCAAGCGACCGGCATGCACGTACTCCGGAAGAATGACGAATATTGGATCTGGTACGGCGGCGAGGACAGTTCACCGCCGCACCTGCAACGGATTGGCCTGATGACGCTGACTCTTGAAAAACAGGTCTGCTCTGAAATCGACGAAGGGCAGGTAACCGTTCACACCCCCATGTAATCAAAAATTCGTAAGACTTCCGAGAACCAACCCATGGATGAGCATTACAAAAACATTGCCAAGCGCATCCGCGGCCCGCTGGCGCCGATCATGGTGCCGCTCAAGGAGAACGACGAGATCGACCACGACGCGCTGGGCAAGTGGATCAACTGGATGGCCGACGAGAAGATTCCCGTCTTTTGGATGACGGCCGGCACGACGGAAATGCGCAACGGTTTATCGGAAGCCGAAGTGTTTGCCGTCACCAAGACGGTGGCCGAGGCAAACCGCGGGCGTTCGTTTTTTATCGCGGGCACACCAGGGCACTGGCCGGTCGCCAAGTGCATCGAGTACGTGCGATTCGCCAAGCAACAGGGCGCTGATGCGGCGATGCCCCACCTCGATTGGAACGAATCTCCGACCAACGACGATGTGGAACGATTCTATGGAGCGATCGCCGAATCGTCCGACTTGCCCCTGCTGGCCTACACGCTGTTACGTCCCGGCCTGCCGGTGGATTTGATGGTCAAACTGATCCAGAGATTCCCGCAATTTGTCGGGATCAAAAACGATACCGACGATTTATATACGCAGACCGCCTATTTGACGGCCGCCCCGCCGGAGTTTGCCGCCATTACCGGCGGAATGCAACGACCGTTTCTGTTGGGCAGCCTCTTCGGGCAAAAATGCTATGCCGACAGCTTTGCCATGTATGCCCCATACATTGCCAAGTCACTGTTCGATCATGTAGTCAGCGGACATCTGGGCGAGGCCGTCCGCATCATTAAGCAATACGAGTTTCCGATGGCTGAGCTGACTTTCCTGGGCAAGCACCGCATCGAGTCCAAGGCGATGGCCAAAACAATTCTTTGGCTGACGGGCCATTTTCCCACGAACCGGGTACGGTTTCCCTTGACGACGCTCAAGCCGGACGGTCCGGAAGTCGTTCTGATCCGACAGTTTTTGGACCAGGTTCGGATTCCGATTGCCGTAAAGGGGTGATGATCATGCCGTACGTGGAACAGGGCGATCTTAACAAGATCTCCAATGTGTCGTTCTCGTACTATAATGTTGCCCGGATGCCCGATAACGTAATCCGCGACGGCAAGGTCGTATCGTCGTTTTGAAAGGGAGATTTCGGAAAAGTTGGAGCACGGAGCACGTCGATGCGTGTGGTCTTCGAGCCTCCTATCGTCCAGCACGATCCAATGATATACCAGTCCCAGACTGTAATGCCCGTGATCGGAGGCGAGCGAGAAAGGAAAACAGTATAATCAGCAGACAACACAGACTCACCATCACGACGGCGGTGGCAGCGCTGATGGCTGCGTACTGCTCCTGCGCCGCCCGAGCCAACCCGCACTATGAGGCCTGGCAGAAAGGGCGCCCGTTCACCCTCAGTGCGTGGACCACTCACGAGGCAGGGGGCGGGGACACGCTCGATCTGGAGTACTTCAAGGCTTCAGGCCTGAACACCGCCTTCGAGGGGCGTTGTGCGTATAACTCTGAGCGTCCCATGCCGGACCTTGGAGAGATTCCCTGCATCTATTTCGTCTACGGGAACAAGCTGCCGGACCTGGAGGGGTTCATCGCCGACTTCGAGAAGGCCCGCAAGAAACACAACATCGTCGCCCTGATGCTTGGTGACGAGGTCGTTTCGTCTCACGGTGAAGACGGCCTGAAGCACTACGGGCAGATCAGGGACTGGGTGGCCAACAACCCGGATCCCGCGATCAGTTCCCTGCTGACAATCACCTGCGTGCCCGGCGGCGACAAGGCCTCCGGAAGCGCTCACTTGAAGGAATACTTCGCAACCACTGTCGAACGCCTCAAGCCGGACGTGATCCTGCCGCAGTTCTACCCCGCTGTCGCCAAGGATGCCACCGGGGACATGATGAGCTCCACCTACTACAGCAGCCTGGAGTGGTGGTTCAACTGGGCGACGGCGAGAGATAGGCAGACCCCCCTCTGGTCCTGCAACCGAGCCTGGACATCGGGACCGCCTCTTCCGAGCGAATCGAGCCTCAGGCTTCAAAGGTTTGCCGGGCTGGCCTACGGTGTGCGGGGAATGGTCGACTTCCTGTGGATCGCGGACTTCAACCCCAGCATCAAGGACGCCGGCTACTGGAACGTCAACGGCCCCAATCCCACGGTGCTATACAAACATCTGGCGCCGATCAATCGCGAACTGGCCACTCTTGGCAAGGCCATGCTTCAGTTGACCCCTGTCGGCGTCTACCATATGGACAGCCGAGGCGACGGCGACGGAGTGCGCCACTGGTCCGACAGCGACAAGGCCTTGCCTGCCTGGATGCGTCGCGGCGGCAAGCTGGTCAACGTGACAGGCATGTCGAACGCCAACCACGTCATGGTGGGCTTCTTCCGCGATCCAGCCGGCGAGGAGTACTGCATGGTGGTCAACAAGGACGTAAACGTGGCCAGTACAGGCGCCGAGCTCGCGAGCAGCATCCAGCTCACGTTCCACCCGTCGGTTACCGCCGTGCAGAGGCTGAACCGGATAACCGGCGGAGTGGACCGTCTCATTGTCAAAGGCGGCAACGTGGCGGTGACGCTTCCCGGCGGCACGGGCGATCTCTTCAAGTTCGACACGGGCAAACCCTTTGCGGGCCTTCAGCAGGTCGACGTCCCCGGACTTGCCAGCTCGGACCCGGTGTCCGGTGGGACGCTGTGCAAGCTCTTCGGGAACGAGATCAGTCTCAGCTTCGATCGGGACCCCACGGAGGTGCGGGCCGAGATACGCAAACTGGACGAAACGGGCAACGAAACGGGAGAGGATCTGAGCGCCGGCTTCGAGCGGGTGCGCTCCGGCGAGAACACCGTGGTTTACAGGGAGAAGGGCTCTGTGCTCGTGAACCGAAGCCAGTACCTGGTCCGTCTTCACTGGGCGGATTGCAGACCGTTGAAGATCATCACCCTGCGAGGGGACGTCGACGGCGATGGGCAGGTCGCACAGAAGGACAGCGAAACGGCTACGGCGGTGTCTGCGCGCCTTGCGGGACAGAAGACACCCTATGAGCGCGCCGACCTCAACGCCGACGGCTATGTCAACGAAGACGACCTCCAGGACATGGAAAAGATGGTCAACTTCCGCAAGTTCGACTGGAGCGAGGACTTCGAGCGGTATCCAGCGGGCCCTCTGACAGGGAACGGGCCCTGGAAGGAAGCCGAGACCATTCCGGGCTCTGTGCTCTCGAAGGGCTGGGTCAATGGCCCGATGATCCTGGCGGATGCCACGGATCTTCCACAGGGCGGCAAGTGGGCCGGGGGCAAGTCGGCATTCCATGGGAACGAGGCCCGCTTCCATGAGGGCGCCGGCTTCGACAGTGTGGGCATTCTCCGCGTGGCCTTCACCAGCAGGGTGGGTCGGGGAGGCGGTTATCAGAACACCGGGTTCCACATCTGGGGCTCACCTGAGAAGAAAGGGAGCTTTGGAGTCGAACAGATGCGTGGTACCGTAAAGATATTCGGCGGTGGCGAGGGGCCAGAGTTGCTGCCCGGAGGGACAACGTCCGTCACGGTGGAAGGCGGGCAGGGGCCGGGAAGCAAGGGGGTTCGTGTGGAGTTCGCCGTCGACTTCGAGGCATCGACGCTGACGTGGCAGTGCAGGGACCTGGATCACGACAAGCTGTACGGCCCATTTGAGGTGGGATACACCGGCACGGTGAGGGGCCTGAACGGCATGGACATCATAGGCGATGTGCCCGAGGCCCAGATCGATGACATACGCATAACGAACTACCATTAATTTCTGCAGGATTTTCAACCGCTTTCGAGGAAGTCGTTCTCCGAAAGGTTGGGTGCGGCGCAAGACATGAATTCTCGTCGCAGCGGATCGGTCATCGTTGTTCTACTGGTCTGTGTATGTATGTCGTTGATGATCGTCTCTCGGCAGCTCGGGCAACAGCATCCGCAGGTTTGCATAACGAAGCATTTCTGAGGGTTACCAATAGCCCCGCCACCGCCCCTCCCAGTATGTCCAGAGCCAGGAAGTGAGGGCATCGTGGTCGATCAGTTCACCCTCGACTTTCCACTCGGGGGACAGCGTCTCGCCCTGCAGAGGCATGATGAACCGGAACGTGTCGACGTCCAGGCGCTCCAGGATCATCCGTGCGACACCGACCATGTCCTCTTCGGGGAACCACCTTTGCGCATTCACACAAGCCCTGGCAAAGATGGCGTTGCGGCCTGTGCGGGTCGCCTGGCCGCCCCAGCCTGCGTTCGTTGGCGTGGATTTGCCTGTGGATGCGTCATAGTCCCAGGAGGTGAGGTAAGTTCCGTCGTCCTGGACGCCGGTCCGGCCGATTGTGAAGACATTGATCATGAAGCTCCGCCAGAGATCTTGGTTGGAGGGGTCGAACTCCATTGCCAGGCTGGGAAGGTAGAACATTCGAAATGCGGTAGACCCGCTGAAGTTCCCGCCCGGCCGTCCCCAACCATTCTGCACCCCACACTTATCGTAGAGCCGCTTGATCTGGTCTGTGTACTTCGTATCCCCGGTAGCCCGCCACGCCATATGCAGGACGGGGATGTAAATCAGCGCATCCGTCCAGTCGTGCGATTTCCACGTCTGCTCCGGGTCCCAGGTTACCGCGAAATACCTGCCCTGCCTGGCCTGGAAGTTGTACTTGATCTGGTAATCGGCGATGCCCCTGGCGATTTCGTCGATGGTCGCCCGGTCTCCCGGCGGAGCCATGTCGTAGTAGGCCCATAGTCCCACCGCCACGCACTGCACCTGGTCCCCCGATGTCTGGAGTGTGAACTTGCCGCCGTAGGGCTTGCACAGGAATCCCGGCTCGTCATTCTTCGCGCCAAGATCGTAGATGTACTTCAGAGCTCCCAGCGTTCGCCGGCAGATGGCGAGGTCTTGGGGGTTGCCCGTGCAGCGGTACCTGTAGGACATCGCACCCAGATAGAAACCGGTGTTTGACGAGGTGTTCTCCCACGCGCGCCACACGTGCATGGGCGGCAGGCCGATTTCCTCCTCGGTCTTGCCCTGCAGGTGCCGGTGCTTGTATGCGCCCTTGTAATCCTCGGCCGTGGGCAGCTTGTAGTCACTGGCTCGAGCGAACATCGGGATCATCCCGTGCACCTGGACTGTGTTTTCCTCTACGATACTCTGCAGCCGCTCGGCCTTAGCTTCCAGTTGTTCCGATGTCATACCGGCCTCCGCTGCGGTCGATACGATGCATGCCAATACGCATACTGCTGCCATAGACCCGCTGGTAAATGCGTGACCGTTTCTCATATGTCTTGACCCTTTCCCTTGTCGGTGGACCGCACGGACCTGCTGATCCGCATAGCGCATTGTCCTCCCGGCTTTTCGAAGTACAACCCCATTGGGGTAAATAAAAGGGAAATAGAAGGCGTTTGCAATAACAAGTTATCCACCACTGACGGTCCCTTCGCTGAGACCAGGGAGCAGTTGGGTTGGTCTTGCCTGATTGACGCCAAGGATCGGAACGAAGCGATCCGGGTAGGCGCGAAAAAGTCTCCGGTGAGCCTGGGATGCGTCGAGGTTCGCCCGCTAAAAAAAGCTGTCCAAATCACCTGAACCTGTCGTAAAATGTGAACGCATTTTCCATCACCTGTCGGCCGAATCTGCCCGAGGGACGGCAGCGGACCAACGAACCTCTGGAGGTTTCAATGAGCTGCAAGAAACTGTGCGTGCCCGCGTTGGTGACTGCTATCGGCCTGATGGCAAGACGACCAATTGGACCTTCAACGTCAACTGCCCAATCACAAAGAAGCCCACCGTGATGCGCGAGGTCGAAACGATTACCGGTCCCAAGACAAAGACGCTCGAGATGTTTGGCGCCGATCCCCAGACCGGCAAGGAATTCAAGATGATGAGCATCGAACTCACGAAGAAGTAGACCCGCAAAGTAGCGGCGGCTTGTAGCCGCCGCTAAATGTCAATCGATGTGGAGAAAGATGTCATGTGGAAAAAGATTGTTGTACGGACTTTTATCGTTCTCGGTGTGATCATCATCGCATTTGTCGGAATTGTCGCGATGCAGCCGAATGATTTTCGCGTCGAACGATCGGCCAAGATCGCGGCGCCAGCAGCCGACGTATTTGCGCAGGTGAATGATTTTCATAAATGGGAAGCATGGTCTCCTTGGCTCAAGGTCGATCCGAATTCCAAGGGGACCTATGAAGGGCCGTCGGAAGGCAAGGACGCAGTCTTTCGCTGGGCCGGCAATGAAAACGTCGGCGAAGGGAGCATGACAATTACCGTAAGCCAACCGAGCGACGTGATTCGGATTAAATTGCACTTTCTTAAGCCTTTCGAGGATACCGCCACCACGGAATTCACCTTCAAGCCGGAGGGAGATCAGACGGTCGTGACCTGGAGCATGTTCGGCGACAACACCTTTGTCGAGAAAGCTTTTTGCCTGTTCATGAACATGGAAAAAATGATTGGCGACAAGTACGAAGAGGGCTTGGCGAGCATGAAAGCGGTGGTCGAATCGCGTGAGCCGATCGAGAAAACAAGCGACGGAGAGCCCGCAGGGCAAGCGGCAGCAAGCGGCAAAAGACGGCGAGCCGGGAGCATAAGCGACCGGAGTAAAGGTAAATAAACGGGACATTACTTGATGTTGACAGAAGGGGGGTATGGTGTCGGCTCTCCGGGCATGCCGAGGAGTGCTCGGTCGATTGTCGGCGGTGATGCTTACCCTGTCCTGAATCGGGCCAATGGGGGTTGCGGCTGTTCAACAGTGCCGACCAATGGCGCTGGGGCAGCCTCCAGCGTCGCCTGCATGGGACGCCGGAAGAATGCTCACTGCGGGCCGAGAGCCCGGTGCCGCTGGGGCGCAACGGGCTGGAGCATGTGAACAGGCCGCCAACGGTGGCCGAACTGCTGGCGATAACCGTTCACGGGCCAGGAGGGGGACAGGCACATTTTCCCGGGAAACACGTAGGCCAACCTCCTGACAGAACAATGCACCTCGCGCGAATTCGCCGGGAGAATGAGCCAGTCCCCGGCCCGTGAACGGTTACCTGCTGGCGATCCGCCCGAGCGTGCTGCGGGGCCAACCGTATGGGAGTGAAACCTGGCAGCGGAAGACCGCCACCAGGATGGGCCTGGAATCGACCGTCCGCCCCCGCGGCCGATCAAGAAAACATCCGGAAATCTGACGGCCCCCTCATGGACAGATCTAGTCATGTCCTGTTTGGTTCAACCCAGGACCGGCCTTCATCGGCAGATGGGCCGTGCCGCCGCTGCCGCCGGGAGAGAACTGCGCATAGCAGGCGCTCGTCGGATCGTCGCTGTCGAACGCCACTTGCTTGTCTTCCGTGTCGATACGCGCGACGTTGCGGTTGGCGTCGTAGTGGGCCGATTCTGGTTGCGTTGCGAATTGTTGAACGAGTGCGACCATAGTTTGCACCGTAACTAGCGCGTTACGAACATCAGTAACAGAATAAGTGCCTATCTATTATTGACAATCGGCTCCCGAGTGTGCTTTGATTTCCCTTGGCGTCGGTCCCGCGTCGAGAAACCCAAGAAAATCAAGAAAGACGTCCCGAGACGCTTGCAATGGGCTGCGGTTGGATTAAAACTCCTACAGGAGGCGAACGAGATGGTGAAACAAACTAATCGAGGGCTGAGCAGCAAGCTGCTCATGGTGGCGCTGCCGATGCTTCTGCTGGGAGTCGCGCAGGCGGCAGCGGCCGCGGATGCAGGCGGCACGTGGCAACCACTGAGCATTGGCAACGGGAGCAACTGGGCGTTCTTCGGGGGACCGTGGAGTGATGCAGAGGGTGGGGTGCTGAAGCACCCGCCGATGCCGTTCAACAGCGGCCCGGCTGCCTACTCGGGGCAACGCACGACCAACAATGACTTGGCACAAGCGTTCTATACCAAGCAGGCCTATGGCGACTTCGAGGCGACCTTCAAGTTTCGCTGGGGCAGCGGGCACAACGGGGCCGGCATCATCTTCCGAGCGCAGGACGCCCAGCACTACTACTTGGCGCACTTCGAGGCGATCGCGCAAGCCATCCGCGCCAGCCATTTCTGGGCGCGCATCTCCAAGGTGGACGGCAATGGCTGGGTGGAGGTGCTCCGCTCCGAGCGAATCGGTGGGGTGCCGCCCGAAATAGGGATCACGCATGAGGTCCGGCTGGTGGTGCAGGGCAACGAGTTTCGGCTGTGGGTAGACAAGCGGCCGATGAGCCCGGTAGTGGACGACAGCTACTCCAAGCCGGGGTACGTGGGCGTGGAAACGTGGGGATATGGCGCAGCGGGGTCCGTGATCCAGGACCTGAAGACTCGGGGCGAGGCGGCAGCCGCGCCGGCGTGGGACGCGAGCGTCGCACGGAAGCAAGATTGGTTCCTCCCCTGGCCGAAGGGAGAGGTACAGCAGAGCAGTCAGGGCTTTGCTCGACTTCCGGACGGCGGTCTTCTGACCGTGATCGGGGGCACTACACTGACCTCCAGCGACAAGGGGAGGACTTGGAATCCGTTGGAGGCGGCGAGTTCCCCCGGCGGAGCGCTGATCCAGATGCCGGACGGTCGCATGCTGGCCTTCGCAGCCGGGGAGGGGGGCTTTGGATGGTCCGAATCCACCGACGGCAAGACCTGGAGCGAACGAGTGAAAGCCGAGTGCGGCCCCTTCACGCCACCTGCGAATGCGCCCAACCTGATCATAAATCCTCCTCAAGGCTTCACCCCGCTGCGTGACGGCACCATCGTGGCCTTCCAGGTGGCGCAGATTCCGGGGGGTAGCCACGAGAGCGGCCAGAACATCTGGGAGTGGGGAGGCCGGTGGGAGAATTGCGCCTACTCCATCCGCTCCACCGATGGGGGCAAGACCTGGGGCTCGCCGGTGGCGCTCAACGGCGCGCCCGCCGTGGGGCAGAAGTGGGACCTGTGCGAGTTCAGCTCCAACGTGCAGACCAAGGAGGGAAAGTTGGTTTCCTTCGCGCGGCCCATCTATGCGCCGGGGATGTGGGAGATCTGGTCCGAAGATGGCGGTCAGACCTGGGGGCCGGCCACCATCGCACCCTTCGGCTGCTGGGCCACGACGGCGTTGGCCACCGCCGACGGCACGATTCTGGTCTCGGGCCGCAATCCCGGTCTGGGGCTGTACGTGAGCCATGACAGCGGCATGACCTGGAAAGAGTACCGCGTGGACACGGGTGGGCTGTGGGCCATGGGGCGGATGGTCGAGGTGGCGCCGGGTTTGGTGTTCTACGTCTACATGGACCACTACGCCAGCTACATGCGCGGGCAGTTTATCCGGATCACCGAAGACGGGGCAGAGCCTGTGCGCGAGATGCTGCCGGCCGAACTCCAATAGGAGTGAGTTGCAAACTTTCCCCTTGGGAACGGAGTCCCAGCGATGCCAGGTCATCTTAAGGCAATCGCATCGAGACCGTACTTGCGACCAGAAGCTCACGATGCGGCAGTTGGTAACCGACGATGAGCCAGCCGTTTTGGGCGTCGAGTTGAGCGAGTTGCATTTGGCCGACCTTGCTCCAAATGCCGCCGGTCGGCGGGGCCAAGCCGTCGAACATGAGTGTTGGCTGGAAGACGGCCGAGAACTTGGTGCGCAACAGTGAGATTGCCTCGCCAGGCTCCCCGGGCGAGCCGTTTCCGATCTGGCCATCCACTTGCACATCCGTCTGCCGATTCAAGCGTGGACCGTTAGCCGTCCTTTCAAACTGGTAGCGAACGGCCACGGAGAAGGTTCCATCGTACCGTCGTGCGCCGCTCGTGACGGATTTAAGATGCAAGGCAATCGACGCATCGCCGTCGGCAAAGTTCAGGTCGAGCGGCTGCTTATCGGCCATCGTGACGGACCAGCGTAGCGTACGTTCATGGACACGCAACGGACGCGGATCCTCGCCGGTCAGCAGGTGCATGGTCTGCAAAAAGTCTTTATCGTGCATTGTTTCTCCGCTGTGGAACACTTCGTAAAGGCTGCACACGGAGGATTGATGTAGAGCGATGGCCATATCGTGCTGCGGATTGATCTGCGGCATGCTGGTGGGTGGCGACTGGCGAGACTGACTGCACTGCTGCAGCACCACACGGAGGTGGTCGCTCGTGCTGGAAAAGTGCATCAGCTTGGGGGCGGCCCCACGATCGGCGAGCGGCTTGCGAAAGCTGTTGAGGAAGTAGTCCTGCGCTTTGGCAAGAGGCCCGGCGGCTCCGCGGTTGATCTCTTCTGCCAGGCGGACTTTCGTATGTTGCGAGGTCACTGCCCGGGCGTCGGCCTGGGAGCTGCTGGCCCGGCGGCGGGCGATGCGTTCCACAAACCGGCGTTTGGCGGTCACGTTGTTGATGCTGATCCGCGTGTTGACGGTCCCTTCGGCCGGCAGGTGGCGGATGCCGAGCTCTTCCAGGATCACGGGCTTCCAGACGTTCGCTGTGGAAGTTGATGAACTGAAGATCGTGGCCGGTCCATTGTGGCCAACCATGCCCGGCGAGCTCGTGCTGCCGGTGAACCGCAGGTGGATCAGGCCTTGCCGCGTGTTGGGAACCAACTGGGCAACGACTTTTCCGTGCGTGGTGACGGAGCCGCGGACCCGGGTGCCCAGCACGTTGTCGGTGACGCTGGTGGTTTGCTGAACGGGCATGTTCAGCATCTCCGTCAGCAGTCGTTGCGAGACCTGGCCGATGGCGTTGGGTAACTCGGTGTTGGTGGGGCGGGGAGGCTCGGCGGCGATCGCTCCTCGGACCAGCGACAGCAGGGCGATCGTCCACAAGAATCGATTGCAAGGTTTCATCGGATCACTCATTTCTTTGGGAAAGGCGATATTGAACGCGGGTGCTGAACATTTCGTCGCTGGATTGCAAACCCCAGAACGCTTCACGCGTGGGATCGGGGTTGTTCGGGTTGAACCGGGAGTTATCGAAATACGCGGTCGCCACCAGTTCGGTACCGGCGGGGATCAACAGTGGTGTCTGCAGTTCGTAGGTCCGCTGCCAGTTCATGTCAAAGAGGGGGACGGTCAGTACCGTTTCTCGGCGCGTCACTTCGTCCGTCGTTGGGTTCCGTTCCACCAGCTCCAGCCGATACGACTGGGCACGGGCGTGCAGATGCGGGCGGATGGAATCGATCAGCACGTCGCGATCAAAATAGTAGGTATCTTCCATGCGGAAGTGGGGATGTCCGGCCGGGATGCGAAAGCCGCCGCGCTTCTTGCGGAAGACCTGCGTATGCACTTCTTCCGCCGGGGCTGTGGGCGCCCAGCGAATCGCGACTTGGGATTGATCGGGAGCCACTTTGCCGTTGGGCGTGTAGTGCACTTCAAAGATCAGGTCTGATCCCTTGGGAATGCGGACGGCGCGATTGGTTGGATAGACTTTGTGATTGCAGAGGTCGCCGGGGACGTAGTCGTTGAGCGGTCGCGATTTGTCGCCTGAGAGTCCAAACAGCGCCGCCATGCCCAGGCCGGAAAAGTCCGTGTTGCCGGCCGGCGCGATATGCAGGCCAATGTGGTGGACGACTTCGCGATTGCCGGGGCGGACCTCGATGGCCTGCACCCAGCGATCGGTTTGCATGTTCATGGGGACGCGGAAGAACTGGTAGTTGACCACGCCCGTCGCGGGCACCGTGAAGGGCCTGGTCATCTGAAAGACGAAGTCAGGCTTGCCGATCGACCAGGCCGTGGGCGAAGGCCAATGCACGGGCTGTGGGGCGATTGCCGGATCTCCTTTGGGGGTGCCGGCGCGAATCCAGGATACGAGGGTCTGCACTTCGTCGTCGGAGAGTCGCTTGTCGTTGTGGAGCTTGCCAAACTTTTCGTTCAGGTCACCGTGCCACGGGGGCATGCGGCGGTCGAGCACGACTTCTTCGATTGTCTCGGCATGGTTGCAGACGTCGGTGTAGGTGAGCAGTTCAAAGGGGCCGACCTCGCCCGGGCGATGGCACGACTGGCAATGTTTCTGGATCAGCGGGGCGATATCCTTGTAGTACGTGAGCGATGATTCCGCCTTCATCGGGTCGTTGCGTTCGATCCGGCAGCCCGACGCCGGCATGAAGGGGCGAGTGACGGCTTCATGATTGGTCAGTTGCCGCAGCGCATCTTCGAGGTAGTTCTCCGCGGCCTGCGAGAGCTTGCCGCGCTTTTTGAATTGGTTGTCGATCGCGCCCTGGTATTGCTTTTCAAGATCGCGGCTCAGCACCACCACCTCCGACATCATCTCTACCTGCAGTTGGTCGGCCAGACGATGTTCGCGATCGAGAAAGGCGGGAAACGCCAACTCGATCTGCTCCGCCTGCCGGGCGATCGCGGCCACATGGTCGCCGGCGTTGGCATAGATCGCCAGGAAGCGCACCCCGCGCGGTTGGAACTCCTGAAACAGTTCGTTCAAGCGCGGCACATACTGCCGGACCACGGGACATTCGGATCCCATGAAGACGAGCACGATGGCGGAGGTGTCGGGCTCGATGAACTCATCGAGCGTGTGCTCTTCGCTGTAGATCGATTTTAGACGTGGTTGTTCAGAGCGCGAGGCGGGAAACCAGCTTGGCGCCGCAAGTGACTGTGACGCCAGAAGCAGCGCTCCCACGCAGATAATCTTGCACTTGATGGACATGGTGAACGGTTCCCGTTACATGCGGTGAATTGAGGCAATGGCGTACTCTCAGAGCGGCAATTCGGGAACACTGTTACACCGACATTTTCCATTGGGGTTGAGCCTGGCACCGATCCAGACTCGCAATCGGCACGATTGCAACCATGCACCGCGGCGGGGCATGACTGAAACCCGACGCGCCAGGATCGCGCCAAACGAGCGCTAACGGTTGTCAGCTTGCACAGCAAGAGCGTGCCTGGCGCACGGGCGATGGACATCTTCAGGACGCTGGTTCAAACCTGAAAAAAGCCAGGGGTCAGCGCGTATGCGTACCTGCGCGACCACCTCGCCCATGCAAACCAACTACCCCGCCTCGCCACCTTCATCCGCGCTGCAGCTAGCGTTTGAGAGGATACGGCGTCTGGACCTTTCAGTTCATACTCTTCGGCTTGTGCGTCCACGTTTTTCGCCGCTGTGATTCGATTACACTTGTTTCAGTTTCCCGCTCTGGATCAACCGGTCGAACTGTTGCTCAATCCGACTCGGCATCGTGCCGTTACCAAGGCAACCGGGACCGACGATTTACGTCAATCGCCGCTTGCACCAACGCTTGCACCACGGCTTGCACCAACCGGGGACAAGTATCTCGTATGGGAAACAAACTCTGTCATTTTGACAGGAAAGCCGAAAGGCTTTGAGAATGCCGAAAGGCTCGACGCAACATCGATCGCCGACAAACGAAAACGCCCGTCGTCATTCGCTGGCAACGGGCGTCGTGAAGCGAGGGTGAAGGGACTCGAACCCTCGGCCTCTAGCGTGACAGGCTAGCGCTCTAACCAACTGAGCTACACCCCCTTGATTCGCGCCCGGCCTGACGTGCAATTGGCCCGGCGCAAATCGAAGTTTGGATTATAATCCTCGACCGCTTTCTGGCAAGGGTGATGCTGGAAGGGTAGATCCGATTGTAGTGACATTTCGACTGGTTGGGGTGATGGAAGTCCCGGACAATGTTCCCCCCAAGAACCCGCGCCTAAGCGTGACTGCCGGCATTTCTGGCCTAGACTTTTACAGCCATCGATCCGGTCGGAAGAATTGGTTGGCCGAATCAACATCGATGCGCGCCGACGGCCTTCTTCCCATTGGAACGAAGACCAATCCCTTGTCCGGAGCAAGACCATGTGGAATGCCTATCAACAGTGCTGTCGAGCGGTTATGGGCTGGACGCTGTCGCTTGATCGACAGGAGTGGTTGATAATATTAGTCACAGTCACCGTGCTTGGTTTTTTCTGCATGCGCGGCTAC